>Ga0302324_100002595_pt1 | contig 41459 bp, 39 predicted proteins | sample Palsa_T0_1_FD_201949 | JGI IMG/M metagenome (GOLD analysis project Ga0302324, IMG submission 201949) | Peat permafrost microbial communities from Stordalen Mire near Abisko, Sweden - Palsa_T0_1 | ecosystem: Environmental > Terrestrial > Soil > Palsa > Peat permafrost | place: Sweden: Abisko...
ATGGCAAGCCCGTGGCGCTGTTCAGCCTGGAGATGGCCGAGGCCGAGCTGGCCCAGCGGTTCGTCGCCTCGCAGGCGCGGATCAAGGGCGAGGAGCTGCGCAAGGGGCGCGTGGCCGAGCAGCGCTGGCCGAAGATCCTCAAGGCCTCCCAGCGCCTGGCGGCGGCGCCGCTGTGGGTGGACGACTCCTCGGACGTGGGGATGCTCGAGATCCGTGCGAAGGCACGGCGCCTGCACTCCCAGTGCGAGGGCGGGCTGGGCTTGATCATCATCGACTACCTACAGCTGATGCGTACCGACAGCCGCTACGACTCCCGCGTGACCGCGGTCGGTGAGCTGAGCCGCGGCCTGAAGATCCTCGCGCGCGAGCTGGGCGTGCCGGTGATCGCGCTCTCGCAGCTCAGCCGCGCGGTCGAGTCGCGTCCGGATAAGAAACCACAGCTCTCGGACCTGCGCGAGTCGGGGAACCTCGAGCAGGACTCCGACCTGGTGATGTTCATCTACCGCGACGAGTACTACGACGAGGACTCCGAGCGCCCTGGCGAGGCCGACCTGATCATCGCCAAGCACCGCAACGGCGCCGTCGGCAAAGTCACGCTGACGTTCCAGAAGGAGTACCCGAAGTTCTTGAATTACGCTGGCGAGCGCTACGCCCAATAAGACTTCGATCCCGGCCTCGTAAACTGAACCAGCTATGCCAGGAATAGTCATCGTCGGCGCCCAATGGGGCGATGAGGGGAAGGGGAAGATCACCGATCTGCTCGCCGAGCGCGCGGGCGCTGTCGTGCGCTTCCAGGGCGGCAACAACGCCGGGCACACGATCGTGCGCGGGGACGTCGAGTGGAAGCTGCACCTGATCCCCTCCGGGATCCTCTATCCGGGCAAGCGCTGCGTGATCGGCAACGGCGTCGTGATCGACCCGAAGGTCCTGATCGAGGAGCTCGATGGCCTGCGCGCGCGGCGCGTCGACGTCAGCGGCCTGCGCATCTCCTCGAACGCCCACCTGATCATGCCCTACCACCTGCTGCTCGACTCGGCCGGCGAGACGAAACTCGGCAGCCGCCAGATCGGGACGACCCGGCGGGGCATCGGCCCCTGCTACGCGGACAAGGCCGCGCGGCTCGGAATCCGCGTGCAGGACCTGCTCGACGAGAAGATCCTCAAGAAGAAGATCGTCGCGGCGATGGAGCCCAAGCGCCTGTCGCTGCGCCCGTTCGAGAAGAAGCCGGAGCTCGATCTGCACGCGATGACCGAGGAGTACCTGACCTACGGCCATCGCCTCGAGCAGCACATCGCCGACACCGCGAAACTGATGTGGGAACTGCTCGACGCCGGCGAGAAGGTGATCTTCGAGGGCGCCCAGGGAGCGATGCTCGACATCGACCACGGCACCTATCCGTTTGTCACCTCCTCCAACCCGCTCTCGGGCGCAGCCACCGTGGGGACCGGCGTGGGGCCAAAGGACATCGATGAGGTCTGGGGCGTGTCGAAGGCCTACACCACGCGTGTCGGGGCCGGGCCGTTCCCGAGCGAGCTACACGAAGAGATGGGAGAGCTGATCCGCACCCGTGGTGGCGAGTTCGGCACGACCACCGGGCGCCCCCGCAGGACCGGCTGGCTGGACCTAGTAGCCCTGCGCTACGCCGCCCGCCTGAACACGCTGACCGCGCTTGTGATCACCAAGCTCGACGTGCTCTCGGGCTTCGACCGGATCCAGGTATGCACAAGCTACCGTGGCGCCGAGGGCGCGGAGTTCAAGGACTTCCCCTACCACCAGACGGTCCTCCACCACACAACGGCAGAGCTGACCGAGCTGCGCGGCTGGCAGGAGGACCTCGGCGAGTGCCGCACGTTCTCCGACCTCCCCGAGGCCGCGCGCGAGTATCTCCAGTTCATCGCCGAGCAGATCGGCGCGCCCGTAACACTCCTCGGGGTGGGGCCTGGACGGGATCAGGTGATCTGGACCGAGGCGGGTGAGCGGACGCAGCTCGGCCGCGGCGAGCCGGTCGCGGAGGCGCTGGTTGATTGACTTCGACTTCCCGAGAATGGGCCGTGCAGGAATCGAACCTGCAACCTTGGGCTTAAGAGGCCCCTGCTCTGCCGGTTGAGCTAACGGCCCGTGAGGGCGCCGGCCATGCGGGCCGGGTGAGCCAGCGATTCTAGCCCAGCGCGACCGATCCTGAAGGTGTGGCCTCTACGCGGCAGATTCCAGAGAAGGCGCCGGTGGCGAATCGGCCGACTATTTTTTCTCGCTGCTTTCGAGCTGTTCCTTGACCTTCTGGCTGACTTTGTAGCTCTTGCCGCCGACGGTGATCGTGGCGTTGCCAGATTCGCTGGTCGAGGCGGCGCCGGTCGCGGCAGACCCTGTGGCGCTCGAGGTGGTGGCCGTCGAGGAGGTGGTGCTCGCGGCGCTCTTCTTCAGTTCCGCGAGCGCCTTCTTCAGCTTCGCGCGCTCGGTGGGGGCGGCGAGGCTGATCGCCTTTCCCGAGGCGAGGTCGCCGATGCGCGTGTTGTGGGCCTTGTAGGCGTACTCGGCCATCGACGCGTACAGCGAGGATTCGTACTGCGGCGTGAGTTCGGGCTTGACGGCAAGCACGACCTGTAGGACCTTCACCTCTTCGGCGGGCTGGTTGAGACCTTCTTCGCCGAAGATCCGCTCCATCTCCTGCGCCAGTTGGGGGCTCGGCTTCGGTGGATTCAGCGCGAGGTAGCTGTTCCATGAATGTGCGATCTGGGTGAACAGTTCTTTGCCCTTGCTCGTCAGTTTGCCGTTGCTGACGTAGGCTTCACCGCCGGCTTCGTGCAGCTGGGCGGTGGTTAGCCCTTCCCACGCGCTCACGCTCTTCGGCTGCTCGGCGACGAGCTTCTGGTACTTCTTCACCTGGCCCGCGAAGCTCGCCTTCGGCGCCCCGCTTTCCCCGGTGAATGCGTTCAGGATTCCACCGCCGCCACCTCCCACGCCGACGCCAAGACCGACGAAGCCCACGAGGAACAGCAGGGCGAGGCCGATGTAGATCACTTGGACTGTCCGGCGACGGCCGCGTCCTCTCAGGTCGAAGAGCATCTGGAGATGATTCTACGGACAGCGGGCTCCCGGGCGGATCAGGCTCCCGATCGGGCTCGCCTCGCGAGCCCCGCGAGCTAGGACAGCTCGCGGTCGATGTGGTCGATGATCTGTTTCACGTCCGGCTCCACCTCGTCCCCAGAATCACCCGTACCAGCGGCCTCAACGCCCGCCTTGCCGATCCCAGCGTCGCCGTCCTCATCCGCCAGCGGGGGATCTGCGGACTGCATGGGGCCACTCGGCGTTGGGGGCGCGGGACCCGTCGCCGCCACGCCGCCGGGTCCAGAAGAACCCGCGGCCGGAGCGTCGCCGCCAGCGGCCGCGAGCGCTGCCTCGGCCCGCTCACGCTTCGCGTCGCGGCGCGCGACGAATGACGCGACGAGGATGCTCAGCTCGTAGAGGATGTACAGCGGGATGGTCTCCAGGAGCAGCGTCACTGCGTCGCCCGGCAGGAAGGCGGCCATGCCGGCACACGCGACGACCGCGTAGCGGCGGTTGTGACGCAGCTGCTTTGGCGTGACGATCCCGACCCGTGTTGCCGCGAGGATCGCGACGGGCACCTGAAAGACCAGCCCCATCGCCAGCAGAATCGTCGCGACAAATTTGTAATACGGGGCGGCCTGCACGAGGACGTTGAACTCGCTGCTGTTGAAGTTCTGGAAGAACCGCAATGCAGCGGGCAGCACGACGAAGTAGCCAAACGCGACCCCGATCACGAACAGAAAAGGAATCGCGGCGAGCAATGGCATCGCGATCCGTCGCTCCCGCGGGCTGAACGCGGGCAGCACGAACCCATACATCTCGAACAGGATCACCGGCAGTGAGATCACCAGGGCGAAAAGCAGCGTCACCGTGATCGTGGTGGTGAAGGGCTCGCCGATACCCAGCGTCACGGGCTTGTTACCTTCCGGGACCGGTGGGACCTTCGCGACAGCCGCGCGCAGGCTGGGAATCTCACCGGCAAGCTCGGCCCGCGTGGCAGCCGGTAGACCGCTGTGTGGGGCGCTCAACGCGAGCACGATCGCCTCAGTGCTGTGAGCGATTTTCAAAACCGCCTGCTGGGCAAGCGCGGTCTGACCGAGCGGCCCGTTGCCCTTGGCGACCTGTTTCTCGGTCTGCTTGCTCAGCGGCGCATTGATCAGGTGCAACAACGCGTGGTTCTGCCACAGGCAGAACCCAAATGCGATCGCGAGCGCCACCGCACTGACGATCAGGCGGGTGCGCAGCTCGTCGAGATGGTCCACGAGACTGAGCCTGTCCTCGTGGCCGATCGCGCGGATTGTGGTGGCCATGGCCCATATGAACCTACCACCGCCGCCGCCCGCTCTCAGGGCAAGGAGGTCTTGCCGCGGAGGACCCGTCGTGCTCGCCAATCGGTGCCGGTATGTGAGATCCCGGCCCCTCGCGGGCGGCGATCGGCACTACGCGAACCTCCTAGCCGCGAGGAGCGTGCTAAAGGCAGCGGACCTCGAAGTCGATGAGTTCGTGATTAGACCATGCACCACGACAGAAGCCACCCCACCCGTCATCGCGTGCGACTCCCCAGCGGTAAGCAGATCGACGTTGTCTATCGCGATCAGCAGCTCGCCCCCGCCGAGGTTCCGGCCAGCGTCCGGGTTCCCGATCCGCTGCACGTCTGTTTCCACTGCGCCTGTGAGCTCGCATATCCGCTGGACTGGGTCGAGGAAGGCCCGCGCCACTGGCGAATCGTGCTGCGCTGCCCCGAGTGTGAGGCACGCCGGGAGGGCGTGTTCGAGCAGGCGGTCGTCGAGGAGCTCGACGAGCAGTTGGACCAAGCAACCAGCGCTCTGCTGAGCGATCTGCAGCAGCTCACGCAGGCGAATATGGAGGGCGAGATCGAGTTCTTCATCCGCGCGCTGGATGCGGACCTGATCATCCCCTCAGATTTCTAGAGCCGCGCCGGCGGGAGCATCGGGGCTCCGGGCTCCTTCCCAGCGAGATCGATATCCAGACCCGGAGTGGGACGTTATATTTTTCAGAGTGCGTGACGCCATAGTTATACGCACTCTTATATGTCGATAGCAAACCGTCGCCTCTTTATCTAAAGCAGCCTCACCGATAGCGCTCGACAACCGCGTCGGCCACCTGCTCCAACAGCGCCGGCGAGCCGGCCCGGCCAGCGACAGCAACCGGGAGCGCAGCCTTCGCCTCGGCGACCAGCACCAGCGCGCGCTCCCTGGCCTGCTCGAGCGCCCCAGTGGCAGCGATCCGCTTGCAGAGCTCCTCGGCTTGGCGGGCGCCGCGAAGGGCCGCGAGATCGACTCCGGCAAGCTCGCCGTCACGCTCGCGCGCGAGGATCAAAGGCAGCGTGACGGTGCCATCGAGCAGGTCCGTCCCGCGTAACTTACCGGTTCGCTCGACAGGCCCTGACACGTCCAGCACGTCGTCCAAGATCTGGAAAGCCAACCCAATCCTCCGGGCGAAGGTGCCGAGCGCATCCGCGAGATCCGTTGAACCGATTCCCGCCGCTCCCGCCGCTATGAGCGCACCGAGACGGCAGGCGGCTTCGAACAGCGCAGCGGTCTTCAGCTCGCAGCGCCTCAGGTAGCGCTCGATCGCCACGTGTGGCGCGTAGGCATCCTCTCGCTGGAGCAGCTCGCCCGCGGCGAGGGCAGAGCTGGCATCCGAGAGCGCGCGCAGCTGGGCCTGATCTTCGTTACGCGCGAGCTCCGCAAACGCGCGCGAGAACAGCAGGTCACCGGTGGCGACCGCGACCTGGCGCCCGGCTCCGGCAGCCACGGTGGGACGTCCACGGCGCAGCTGTGCGCCATCGATCACATCGTCGTGCACGAGCGTCGCCGAGTGGACGAGCTCGACCGCGACCGCCGCGCGGATCAGGCATTCGTCTCCCGCGTCGGCATCGAGCGGGGGGCTGCGCCCAGACGAGGGGCACCGGGGAAGATCGGTTGGGGCGGGGGGGAGAAGATCAAAGCCGGCGGACTCGGCAGCGAGTACGACGAGCAGCGGACGTAGCCGCTTGCCGCCAGCCATGATCGTCGCGTTGGCGTGCTCGGCGAGCGGAGCACCCGCGGCAGCCGTCACACGCTCCAGGTGCAGCTCGATGCGAGCCATCCGCTCGCGCAGCTTCTCGCCACCGCTGTGAATGAGCGCCTCGAGCGCATCTGTATCGCCGGCAGGGCTGGCGGCGGAGTGCTCGGCGGAGTGGTGGCCCACCGCGGTGCTCACACCCCCTCCAGGGGCACGGTGGCGAAGTGGATCACGACGATGCCTCCTGCGGTGAGCAAATAGCCGATCTCGCGCAGGCCTGCCCGCTCCATCTCCGCCGCCAACCCCGCTGGCGCAGGGAAGCGCTTGACCGAGTTGGGGAGGTAGGAGTAGGCGTCGGGATCTCCCGCCAGGCGCCCCAGCAGCGGCACGATGCGGTCGAACCACAGGCTGTAGAAGAGCGAGAGCGGGGCGCGCGTGGGAGAGGTGAACTCGAGCACAACCACGCGGCCACCGGGGCGCACTACACGAGCCATCTCCTTCAGACCGCTTGCCAGGTCTGAGAAGTTGCGCGCGCCGAAGCCGACCGTGGCGGCATCAAACGTCCCATCCGCAAAAGGCAGCTCGAGCGCGTCGCCCCACTCGAAGCGCAGCTCGGCGCCCGCGGGCTTGGGCTTGGTGCGCGCCCGTGCGAGCATCGCCTCAGAGAAGTCGCTGCCCACCACCTCTCCGCCGGGAGCGACACGCCGCGCGAGCTCAATCGCCAGGTCGCCCGTGCCAGTGGCGACGTCGAGCACGCGGGAGCCTGGGCCGAGGAGGGCAAGGTCCGCCGCCCGCTCGCGCCAGCGGTGGTGCAGGCCGGCCGTCATCACGGTGTTCAGGAGGTCATAGACCTTCGCGATACGGTCGAACATCGCCCGCACCTCCCCCGCCTCGAGCGTTCCCGAACCATGAGCTGACATGGCTCGAGATCCAGCTACTTCAGCTGTGACAGGAACGAAACGACCGCGGTGAACTTCTGCGGCGGCAGGTTCTTGAACGAAGGCATCGGCGCCGTTGGGTTCACGAGCGTCCGCGCGATCGCCTGCGCGGGCAATCGCGAGCCGATATGCGTCAGTTCCGGCCCGGGCCCATTGTTGCCGTTGTCACCGATCTTGTGACACGCCTCACACCCCGACTGGGCGACCACCGCCTTGCCGGCTTCGTATTCGGCGAGTTGCGTTCCGCCCGCCTGCGTGACGGCCGTCGGTGTGGACATTTCGATCGCCGTCGGCGATCCGGCGTTGGCACCCTGGTAAGTGAGAAAGGCCATCGCCCCGATCACGAAGAGAGCAGTCACGGTCGCGATCGGGCGGTGCTCGGGGCGGCGCTCGGGGCCGCGATCGTAGAACGGCAGCAGGAACAGCAAGATCATGCCGATCGTAGGCACGCCGATCGTGGCCAGCGGCACGAGGCTCGGCGGCTTGATCACGCGCAGGACCTCGAACAGGAAGAAGAAGTACCACTCGGGGCGTGGCACGTAGGTGGTGGTGGTCGGGTTCGCCTTCGAGCCGAGCTCCGCGCCGAGGATCAGCGACATCGCAATGATCACCGCCATCACGACGCACGCCATCGCGGCGTCCTTGGCCACCGCGTAGGGGAAGAACGGCTTGCCCTGTGACTTCAGGACCGCGTACTCGCGGAGGTACTCCTCCTTCTCGCGCTGGTTCATCGTGCGAAGGTGCGAGGTTGGGTGCAGCGGCGCGCCTGGGGGCGCACCGCTGCAGAGATCTCCGGAGCCACTACGCCTCCGCCTTGCGCAGTTCGGAGCTCTGCTCGGCTTTGATCCACGGCGGCGCGGTAGTGCCGAGCTTTGCCACGAGGTACAGATGGGCGCTGATCAACGCGATCAGCGCCCCGGGCAGGAGCAGCATGTGGATCGCATAGAAGCGCGACAGCGTGGTGGCCCCGAATTCGGGGCCGGCTCTGAGAAAGTCGCTCAGGTAGGGACCGATCAGGGGGCCGGTGCCGTTGATGTTCACGCCCACGATCGTCGCCCAGTAGGCACGTTGGTCGAAGGGCAGCAGGTAGCCGGTGAAGGACATCACCATCGTCAGGATCAGCAGCACCACGCCGATCACCCAGTTCAGCTCGCGCGGGTACTTGTAGGCCCCGAAGAAGAAGGTGCGGCCCATATGCAGGAACACGAGGATCACCATCACGCTCGATCCCCACTTGTGCATACCGCGCACGAACTGCCCGAGGAACACATCGTTGGTCACGTAGCGGATCGATTCATACGCGCCGCCCGCGGGATCAGGGCGGTAGTACATCGCGAGGAAGACGCCCGTGACGGCCTGCGAAAGAAAGGCGAACATCGTGGCCGAGCCGAGCGTATAGAACCAGTTCGTGCCCTTCGGGACCTTGCGGAACATCATCCAGCGGGCGCCGCCGCTCAGTGACGTGCGCTCGTCAACCCAGTCGACGACGTTGATTCCGGCTGCCTTCGCACCCTCTGCCACGCCACCCTTGCCGTTGCCCTCACCTGGACGAGGGGGTGGGGCCTTGAGCGGGGCGGGTACGGGGGGTGCAGGGAGCTTGGGCACAGGGCTGACGGGGCTTAGAAGGGCTTACGCGCGGACGGTCGCGAGGGGTAGAGGTACTGGCCGATGCCGTCCACGGTCTCTCCGGGGTCGCGCGGTGAGAAGCGTTTCAGCTCGCTGTTGACGCTGAACCGTCCGCTCCACAATTCGACCCGGTCGCCTTTCACGCGCGTGGGGAAGCGGTCGAGCGGCCTGACCGGAGGCCCACCCACCCTACGCCCCAGCAGGTCGTAGACGCCGCCGTGGCAGGGACAGATAAAGCGCTCTGCGGCGTCGACCCAGCGCACCGGGCAACCGAGATGGGCGCAGCGGGTCGAGATCGCAATGTACGGCGTGTGGCGATCGTAGATGTCGGTGTCGATCGCGTCGTTGTGCTGGCGCACGTACGCGGTCGTCTTACCGGCCTCGCCGATCCCGTAGGCCTCCGTGATGACCACCGGTACATAGTTGTTGTTGGTGAAGTCTTCGGTGGAGCCGATGTCCTCCCAGAAGTGCGGCGGCTGTTTGAAGATCGGCCCGATCGCAAAGCCGAGCGCGGGCAGCAGGAATGAGGCGGCGGCGATCCCGCCCATCGCCTGGGAGCTCACGGTCATGAACCGTCGCCGCGTAACCGTCTCGCCCTCGAAGGCGCCTGGGATCATCCGATCGGCGGTGTACTTGGACTTGTGTTGGGTGTGCTTGTCTGGCAAGAGCACAAACAATATCGAGGCGCGATTCAGCGCGGCGCGGCGAGGCTCGCCGCACTTGTGCGCATCGCCTCGATCGCTTTGGAGGAGCCCGTCAACACAAGGTCCTTGGCGCGACGATGGGTCTCGCTCGACCCCCAGCCGATGGCGCGCGCGCCGGCCGTCCACACAGCGTCGGCCAGCTCCGGCTCGCCCGCGCCCTGCGCGAGCGAGCTGAGCGAGATCGTGTCGGCCAGCTCGGCCACGGCCGCGAGATCACCGAGCGCGATCAGCCGAGCCAGCCCGAGCGCGTACAGCCGGTCGCCCGCCAGCAGGCCGAGATCCTGATCCAACGTGAGTGCTACACGCGGCTTGGCGTAGTGAAGCAAGTAGCCCTCGTAGATCGCATCGATCAAGAGCTCGTAATCCTCGCGGCTGCCCTCGGCGCGCGGGCCTGAGGCGGCGAGCCGCGCGGGCCCTGGTGGAGCGGCGCGATCGCTCGTGGACTCCACGAGGCTCGCCACCAGGCCCCCCTCGTCGTGCAGGAGGGCACGTAACCGCTGCAGCGAGGAGCGCGCGGCTCCTGACGGAGTGGGCACGGATAAGGCGCTCATGGGATCTCCGCAAATGCAGCGGCAGCAGCGGCGAGGGTGCGCTCGATGTGCTCGGAAGTGTGCGCAAGTGACGGGAACCACGCCTCAAACTGAGAGGGCGGTGGGTAGACCCCGCGCGAGAGCAGCTCGCGACACCAGGCGGCGTGGGCCTCCAGATCGCAGGCACGCGCGTCGTCGAAGCAGAGGACGGGGCGCTCAGAGAAGAAGACGGTCAAGAGACCGGGGACGCTCGCGACCTGGACCGGACGTCTCGCCGCGGCCGCGGCCTCGCGCAGGCCGGCGGCGAGCCCATCAGTGATCGAGGCGAGGCGCAGATAGGCCTGCTCGTCGAGCAGGGAGAGCGTCGCGAGTCCTGCCGCGACCGCGAGGGGATTGCCGGAGAGTGTCCCCGCCTGGTAGACCTCGCCGGCGGGGGCAAGCAGGCGCATCAGATCGACACGCCCGCCGACCGCCGCGGCAGGAAGACCGCCGCCGAGGACCTTGCCGAGAATCGTGAGGTCGCCCCGCACGCCAGTGAGCTCCTGCGCGCCGCCGCGCGCGACGCGAAAGCCCGAGATCACCTCGTCGAGAATCAAGAGCGCCCCACAAGCGTCGGCGAGCTCGCGGAGGAGCTCGAGGAAGCCTTCGCGGGGCGGGACCAGGCCCATGTTGGCGGGGAACGGCTCGGCGATGATCGCCGCGATCTCGTCCTTGCCGGCCGACTGCTCCACGGCGGCGCGCAGCGCGTCCGGGTCATTCCAGGGCACCACGACGGTGTCGGCGACCACGGCGGCGGGCACACCCGGGCTCGACGGGAGCGCCTGAGTGGCCAGCCCTGAGCCGGCTTGCGCGAGCAGTGGATCGAGATGCCCATGGTAGGCACCGGCGAACTTGAGCAGCCGCTCGCGCCCGGTGGCCGCTCGCGCGAGCCGCACCGCAGTCATCGTGGCCTCTGTGCCCGAGGAGGTCATACGCAACATCTCGGCCCCGTCGATCCTGCGCGTGACCTGCACCGCCAGCTCGATCTCGGCGGCGGTAGGCGCCCCAAAGCTCGTGCCCTTCGCCGCCGACGCGGCCACAGCATCGAGTACTACCGGATGGGCGTGCCCGTGGATCAGAGGACCCCAGGAGCAGACGTAGTCGATGAAGCGATTGCCGTCAACGTCGATCAGTTCCGCACCCTCGCCCCGGTCGATGAAGATTGGGGAGCGGCCGATCGCACCCATCGCGCGCACGGGCGAGTTGACACCGCCGGGCAGCACCTCCAGCGCGCGGCGGTAGAGCTCCGTCGAGCGCGCGTCAGCGAGTGAGGTGCTCACGGGCGAGGATGTGATGCTCGGGAGAGGAAGATGACATCCTAAAGATGAACCGAACCCGGCCCCTGACGAACTGGCCGGGGCACCTCACGCCTGCCGGTCCTCCCCGTGCTGGGCCTCCCAGTTCTTGAAGGAGTCCGTGAAGTAGAGCAGGCGGATCTTCTTGAACTCGGTCGAGGAGTACAGCGTGGCGCGCTCGTGGATGCCGGTCTGCTCGGCGATCGCGTCGAGCACCGCGTCGCACTCCTCCTTGGAGCGGCCGTGGGCCATCGTGAAGACGGAGTAGGGCCAGTCCTCGTAGGTGGGACGCTCGTAGCAGTGAGAGATGCCGCGGAAGGACGCCATCCGCGGACCGAGCTCTGCGATCTGCCCAGGAGAGACCTTCCAAACGCCCATCCCGTTGGCGGAGAATCCGGCGCGGCGGTGATAGAGGATCGCGGCGACACGGCGCAAGAGGCCACGCTCACGCATGCCCTGCATGTGTTCGAGCAGCGCCCCGGTATCCATACCCAGCCGCTCGGCGGCCGGCGCGTAGGGCTCGGGGATAACCGGCATGTCTCCTTGGGTGGCGCGGATCACGTCCTTGTCGAACTCGTCGTAGGGGACGGGCTCGAGATCGACGGGCTCGACGGCAACGCCCTCGCTGGCGAGCTCCTTGGTGCCGCCTTCCATTTCGAGATCCATGCGGATCTTGAAAAGTTTGAGCGTCGGCAGCTGGCGGATCGACTCGGCGCCGGTGAGCCGCTGGAGCACATCCAGCGTGCCGTCCAGACCGAGCGATGAATCCGGCTCGACGGCAAGCGTGAACCACATGTTGAAGTCGTGGTTGCGCAGGTAGTTGTGCGATACCCCGGGATGGGAGTTGACGATCTTGGCCGCCTGCCACGGGTTCTCGGGATCGACCTTGGCCGCTACGAGCATCGAGTCATAGCCCAGCGCGCGCGTGTCGTAGATCGGTGTGACCTGACGGATGATGCGCTCGTCGAGCAGTCGCTGGACGCGCGTGAGCACCTCTGCCTCGGACACCTCCGCGGCCGCGGCCACCGCGGCGAAGGGCCGAGGCTGCAGTGGAAAGGAGCCCTGCATGAGATTGAGGAGCTTGCGGTCGAGATCGTCGAGGGAGACGGCCGCTCCGTCCTTGCGCGAGCGCGTCTTTGGCGTGGCGGCGCTCGCACGCTCGCGAGCCGCGGCGCCAGCTACGTCGCCATCTGCGCTCACGGCGGGTGGCGCTTCGGCCTCTTGGTCTGTCAGCTCTACTCGGCTAGCCATTGGGCGGCATCCTTGGAGTGGTAGGAGATGATCGTGTCGGCGCCGGCGCGGCGGAGTGAGGTGAGGATCTCCAAGACCGCGGAGCGCTCATCGAGGTAGCCGGCGGCGGCGGCGGCCTTGACCATCGCATACTCGCCGCTGACGTTATAGGCCGCCACCGGCAGGCGCGTGGCGCGCTTGACCGCGCGGATCACATCGCCGTACGCAAGCGCGGGCTTGACCATCACCATGTCGGCGCCCTCCTGCACATCGAGCAGCGACTCGCGCACGGCCTCGCGGCCGTTGGCGGGATCCATCTGATAGTTGCGCCTGTCGCCAAACGCTGGCATCGAGCCGGCGGCCTCGCGAAACGGGCCGTAGAAGGCCGAGGCAAACTTGGCCGAGTAGGCGAGGATTGGAGTGTCGACGAAACCCTCGGCGTCGAGCTCGGAGCGGATCGCGCCGACGCGTCCGTCCATCATGTCCGAGGGCGCCACAAGATCGGCGCCGGCGCGCGCGTGGCTGACCGCGACGCGTGCCAGCAACTCGACCGACGCGTCGTTGTCCACGGTGTCGTCTTCGCGCACCACACCGCAGTGACCATGGTCGGTGTACTCGCAGAGACACACATCGGTGAGCACCAGCAGCTCGGGCTCGGCCTGCTTGAGCGCGCGGACGGCCGTCTGGATCACGCCCTCCTCGTCCCACGCACCGGAGCCCTCGGCGTCCTTGGTGGCAGGGATCCCAAACAGCATCACGCCGGCGATCCCCAGCTCGGCAACCTCGCGCGCCTCCTCGAGCAGGGCGGAGATCGACAGGCGCACGAAGGGGTGAGCGGGGCCTTGATCCGTCGCGATCGACTCGCGCGCGCGGGTGGTCTCCGAGACGAACAGCGGCAGCACGAGCTGACCGGCGCCCAGCTCGGTCTCGCGCACGAGCCCGCGCAGAGAAGCGCTCGAGCGCATGCGACGCATACGCGTTTGGGGAAAGGCCATCTTCCTCAGGATACCCCTGGTCAATCCAGACGTCGTAGGCCAACGCGCGCGAGTGCGCCGAACAGCACGGTGAGAACGGCGAGGTGCACGAGAGCTCCTGCAAGCGCCGGAGAGGACTGGTTGACGGCGGCGTCGAGTGCCTGAAGAGCGGCCTTGAAGGGGAACACGAAGGAAACGACGGAGATCGCGTCGTAGAGGCCGTGCCCGACCGATCCCGATGGGACGAGTGCGAGGAACGCGAGCGGAAGCGAGAGCAGAAAGGCGAGCAGCGAGGCGGCGCGCACCTCGCGGGCGAGCGCGCCGATCGATACGCCGAGCGCGCCAAACGCAACCGCACCGAGGGCCAGCGCAGCCAGCCACAAAGGAAGACGTGTCCAGTCGAGGTGCACGAAGGCGCCAATCCCAGCCAGCATCGCGAGAGCCACGACGAACGAGCAGCAGGCGGCGAGCAGGGCCTTCTCGACGAGCAGACCCTCGCGTGAGACCAAACCGCGGAGCAGGCGAGCGAGCGCGTGCTCTTCGCGCTCGAGCGCGACCGCCCCGGCCGCGAGCAGCAGGCAGATGAACATCAGCGACACGGTGACGGCGACCACGACGGCGAACGTGTTCAGGGGAGTGCGGCGCCCGTGGAGCAAAGTGGTATGGACGGCGATCGGCTGGCTGATCGTTGAGAGCACCGTCTTCGAGAGCGTGAGGTTCTGCGCGGCGAAAGTGGCGAACGCGAGCGTCCGTTCCAGTGCGGCGCGGTCTGGCCCGGGCGGCTGGCGGGCGATCACGCCGCGCAGCAGCGGCGGAATCTGGCTGAGCCCGACGAGGTTTGCAGGCGCACCGAGGATGCCGAGGTTGCCCCCCCGCAGGAGCAGGCCGATGCCCTGCGCGGCGGCCTGCTGGATCTGTTCGGAGAAGCCGAGGTTCGCCTGCGCGAGCGCCGAGTTCAAGGAGGACTGCACGAGCGACTGCTCGAGCGCGTCACCGTTGTAGAGCACTTCCAGATGCGCTTTGGAAACGTCAGAGGAGAGCCGCGCGGCGATGTCGTGGGGGATCACGACGGCGGCCAGCACGTCGCCCGACTGGATCTTCGCGACCGCCTGAGCGCGCGTGGTAGTCGGCACGGCTTGCACCTGGTCGAAGAGCTGCTTGGCGTATTCGCCGACGGGAACGCTGTGGCCGCCGACCTGGACGGTGGCGCCGGGGGTGGTTTCGTTGACGACCGCGACGCGTGGCTTGGTGGGACCGCGCGAAAGGGCCAGCCCGATCAGCAGCGCGATCGCGACGGGATAGATCACGAGCAGCGCCACCGTCAGGCGCGAGCGGCGGAGGATCAAGAGGTCCTTGCGCAGCAGCGAGATCATTCGTGGCCTCGAGCGCGCAGGAACGAGACGAAAGCATCCTCAAAGTCTCCGATCGGCTCCCCATCAGCCTGCCGGCCGGGCGCCGCCGCGAGAAACTCCGCGGGAGTGCCGTCGAACAGTAGCCGGCCGTCGGCGAGCACGAGTGCGCGCGCGGCGTAGCGCTGCACCTCGTTGACGTCGTGCGTTGAGAACACGACGCTCGTGCCTTCGCCCGCAAGGCCGCGGATGAAGCTCCAGAGCCGCTCGCGCTGACCGGGGTCGAGCGCCGTCGAGGGCTCGTCGAGGGCGAGCACCGCCGGGTGCGAGAGCAGGCCGATCGCGACGTTCACGCGCTGGCGATTGCCGCCCGAGAGGTGTGCCACCTGATCGCCAGAGCGATCGTGCAGGCCGGTCTGCTCGAGCATCCGCTCGACCGCCGCATCGGGGTCGGCGACGCGCTCCAGGCGGGCGAACAGGGCGAGGTTCTCGGCGACCGAGAGCTTGGAGTAGAGCGCCGGGATTTGAGGTACCCACCCAACCCCCCAGCCGACTTCGCGGGGGGTCCAGTTGACATTGCCCGCGCTCGGCCGCTGGATGCCGGCGATGATCGAGAGCAGCGTCGTCTTGCCCGCGCCGTTGGGGCCGACGACCGCCACCAGCTCGCCCGCGGCGACCTCGAAGCTGACGTCGCGCAACGCCTCGCGCTCGCCGTAACGCATGGTGAGGTTCGACACGCTGAGCACGCTCGGCGATCTCGGCGCTGCGGGCAAGGGCCTGCTCACAGGACTCCGTCTCGCCTGTGCTCCCACGACTCGAGCGTCAGATGACGGCTGAGATAGAGCGCGGTCTCGCGCAGGATCGAGAGGATCGGCAGCGCGAGCAGGGCGCCGACGAGCCCGTAGAGATGTTGACCGAACAGCAGTGCGAAGATCACGAGCAGGGGATTGATGCGCAGCGAGTGGCCGAAGATCTGAGGCGCCACGATGTGGCCCTCGAGCTGCTGGATGCCGACGAACAGAAGCGCGACCCAGACAGCGGTGATCGGGTCTGTCAGCAGCGCGACGATGATCGGCGGCAGCGCGCCGAGGAACGGTCCGAGGTATGGGATCAACTCCATGGACCCGAAGATGATCGCGAATACGACCGCGTACTTACGACCGTCGGGGAAGATCCCGATCACGCCGAACACGTACAACGCGATGCCGGCGGTGGCGCCCATGATCACGCTGAAGAGGAGCTGGCCCTGCACATAGTGGGAGACCGCGCGTTGTACGAGCGTCGGATAGTCGTCCGTGCGCGTGCCGTCACCGTCGGGCATCGCGCGGCGCACGAGCCTGCCGATCCGCTCGCCGTAAACGAGCATGTAGATCGAGAGCACGAACACGAGCACGAGGTCGAAGATCGCGCTCGCGGCTTCGGTCAGCAGCGAGCCGCCGAACGAGGCGATCGAGCCGCCGCTCTTGGAGAGCTTGTCCGAGAGCGTCTGCAGCGCCGTCTTACCCTGCTCGGCGAGCTTCGCGTGGACGCCGAGACGATGCAGGTCGCCTTCGGCGGTGACGATCGTGCTATTCGCTTCGTTGACGAGGTGTGGCAGGCTGTGCGTGAATGACTTCACCTGGTTGGAGATCGGATTGGCCAGCAGCACGCCGATCCCGGCGAGCGCGAGGAAGAACACGAGGTACACGGTGAGCACCGCCAGGCCGCGCGGAAACCGCGAGCGCTGCAGAAGGTTGACGGCCGGGTTGAGGATCAGCGCGATGATTCCCGCGACGATGAAGATCAACAGCACTTTTCCCGCGGCTTTCGCCAAAGCCCAAGTCGCGAGCAGCGCCACCGGCAGCAGCACCAACTGGATCCAGCGGGGAACGACCACGCGCGGCGGCCCCACGACCGGCAGGATCGGCTCCTCCACCAGCTCGCGCTCCTCCTTCACCGGTGGCGCGGCGGGCGGCGAACCGCCGTTGACCAGCGGGCGCTCGTGCTCGTCCTCCTCGGCAGCACGCTTGGACCCGCCGATCATCTGCCTCCCACCATCGCCAGAGTATGGCTGAGGACGAGGCGTCCGGCGTGGGCGTGCCAGAGGGCAAGAGGAGCACCGAGCGGGGTCTAGATCGAGGTGTCGAGGAGCCGGTCGATCGGAGCACCGACCAGGTGCTCGAGGAGGAGCCCTCCCCTGCCGAGCGCAAAGGCGCGAGCATCTTGTTCGTGGGCGATCTCGTCGGCGGCATCGGGCGGCGCACCCTGCTCGAGTGCCTGCCGCTGCTGCGCGAGCGTTTCGAACCGACCTTCGTCGTCGTCAACGGCGAGAACGTCGCGGGCGGGCTGGGGATCACGCCAAAGGCCGCCGATCAGCTCCTCGCGAGCGGAGTCGACGTGATCACGCTCGGCAACCACACATACCATCGCCGCGAGATCTACCCGTATCTGGACTCCGAGCCGCGAATCCTGCGCCCGGCCAACTTCCTGCGCAGCCAGCCCGGGCACGGTGTCTGCGTGGTGGAGGGCGCGCAAGGTGAGCGTCTTGGCGTGGTCAATCTGAGCGGGAACCTATACCTGCGGGCGGGACGTTCGGCATTCACCGAGATCGAGGTGGCGCTCGGAGAGCTGGATGGCGTAGATCACATACTCCTCGACATGCATGCCGAGGCGACTTCGGAAAAGGTCGCGATGGGCTGGCATCTCGACGGGCGCGTGACGGCCGTCGTCGGCACGCATACGCACGTGCCGACCGCGGACGCGCGCGTGCTGCCTCAAGGAACCGCCTACATCACCGATGTCGGCATGACTGGGCCGCGCGGCGGCGTGATCGGGGTCAAGCGCGAGCAGGCGATCGAGTCGCTGCTGACCCAGATGCCGGTACGCTTCGAGACCTCCGAGGAGGATCCGTGGCTGATGGCCGTACTGATCCGCTGCTCCGCTAACGAGCCGCTGCGAGCGGACTCGATCGAGCAGGTGTTGATGCCCCGCCCCGAGTAAAAGCGGACTCCTTTGGAGTGGGCTCCCCGAAGCGCGCGGGTGGGTGGGCAGGGTGGGTGGGCACCCAATAAAGCGACCATCACAGCTCCGAAGAACCAGGGGATGTAGAGGTAGAACCAATGGTCGATCCCGAGCTGGACGGCGATGATCACCGCTGCGCTCCCCGCGGCGAGGCCGACCAGGTCGTCGCGACGGGGGATCGCCGCCAGCGCGAGGGCCAGCGCGACCGCGGCGAGCTGCACAACCAGCTGAAGCCCGGGCAGGTCGTACAGCCCCCAAACCGAGAACGGCGAGCCGCGGTTTGACTGATAGACGAGCGTGCGCTCGAAGATCGTGTGCAGCGAGTCGTGGGTGAGCGCGGGGATCGACACGAGCGCGGCCGTGGCAACGAACGCGAGCAGGAACAGCGCGAACGCGCGCGAACGCAGCGCCGAGATGCCAACCCACCCGTCGCGGTCGCGCAGGCCGTGGGTCGCCAGCAGCGGCGCGAGCGCGAGCGGAGCGAACTTGGTCAGTCCCGCGAGCGCCGCGAACGCCCCGCGCACGGGCGGCGAGCCGGCGAAGTAGAGCGCGGCGAGGATCAGAACCGCGACGAGCGTGTCGTTGGAGTCGCTCTCGAGCGCGAACAGCGTGAAGGGGAAGGAGACCCACGCGTAGGCGAGCGCGACGCCGAGCGTCGGGCCGCGCACGCGACGGCCGATCAAGAACAGCAGCGCAACCGCGAGCAAGTCGAAGCAGACCGCCGCGGCGTGCGCGGCCGGCAGGTCGTCCCAAGTGCCGCTCCAGCCGAAGATCTGCTCGAACGGGACGTACGCCTCGTAGTTGACGGGGCCGTAGGTGTCGCCGTGTTCGTTGTCGGCGGGATAGCCGCCGTAGAGGGGTTTGCCGTCGGTGATCCGCTGCGCGCCGATCACCCCCGCATAGCCGACATCGATCACGTTCGCGTCGGTCACGTTGAGCGCGATTCGAAAGCCGAGCAACGAGACGACGCCGAGCGCCAGCCAGGGCGCGGGGACGAGCAGGCGCAGGGGCGGCACAGGCTGCCCGCCGGGCGAGTGGGGTCCAGATCGGCGACGCAGCAGCGCGAGCATCCGCGCGAGCAGATACAACAACGGCGGGTAGCTCAGCGGCACCGAAGCGTAGATGTGCGCGTGGTTGAAGAACGCGAGCGAGACCGAGAACGAGAGCAGCACGAGCAGGTCTAGGTGCAACAGCGCAAAGGGGCGGCGCCAGTCGATGAACGGAAGCAGGAACAGCACGCAGAGCGGCAGCCACACGTAGAGCGCGTTGACGTGCTCGCCGAACGCGCCCCGATAGCCGCGCGCCATCGTCCAGGCGACCTGGAAGCCGGTCCACTGTTCGAGCACGCGGCCGCTCGAGTCGGCGATGATCACCTGCCCGATCTCCTTTGCGCCCTTCTTTGAGAAGAAGCTGACCTGCCAGCGGACCGGCCCCTTGAAATAGGCGCCGGCGTAGGAGCCGGGATATTTCCTGCGCACCGCGCGCATCTTCGGCAGCGCTTCGGCGATTTCCAGGACGCGGTCGGCGGACAGGTGGCGACCAGCGGGCGGGATCGCCGACGCGGGCACGGGGACGGGCGCTTCGGCGATCGTCGCCTGGGGGGCGGATGTGGCTCTCACCGTTTTGGCAGCGGATGCCGAGGACACAACCAGGGCGAGGAGTACAAGCCAGACAGCGGCCGCGAGAAGTGCCCGAGTGCGCATCCGCCGAGGGTAACGGTGGTTTGGGTTGCTCAGGCGGAAGGAAGACCGAAATGCTGCCGTACCAGCGGCGCGATGTCGCGGATCGCCCACTGAGCAGGCTCCTCCGCCGGCTCCACCCCGCAGAGGACGAGCGCCCCCAGCGAGTCCGAAGCGTGCAGCGAGCCGTGGCTGCCACCGCCGACGTGCGCGGCGCCACCCCAGTCGAGGAACTCGTAGCCGGGGGCCGCGCTGAGCAGCACCTCGCCCGAGGTGGGGCAGGTCAGCGATGCCCACACGCGGGCGAGCGCGTCGGGATAGCCGGGAGATATAAACACGCCGTCCTGGACGCATGCCGCGAGTGCCTCGAGGCTGCCCTCGATGCTCCACCCGCGTCCGCGCGCGTCGGCTAGGACCCCCTCGGGAGCGAAGCGCAGCTCGCCGCGGTCGGGGGTCGCGATCACCGCCTCGCGGGGGTCGTCGTGCGCGTCGCGCTCCAGCCAGATCACCAGGTCGACGCCCTCGACTGTGAGCGCACGGGCGACGACCGAGGCGCGCATCGCGTCGCGCTCGGCCTCGCGCAGCGCATAGACCATCGCGCCGCGCTGGGAGGGGCAGACGGCGATCCGCGGGCCATCCACACCCGCCGTCGCGCCCGCATCGCCCGAGCCCTCGAGACCCCCCTTGGGGGCGAGCACGCCCAGCTCGACGAGCTCATGCTGGAGCGAGATGGTCTGCTCGACGGGCACCTGGGAGTGGTCGGCCATCGCGATCACCGCATGCTCCTGCAGGAACCGATCGATCCCGCCGCCGGCATTGAACACGCGGGCGAGCTGCAGATCGGCCTGGGCGATCGAGTGCAGCTGGCCCTCGGGGCCGTGCTTGTGCGAGTACCAGTCGTTGTCGGGCAGCGAGAGCAGCAGGAAGTCGAACAGGTCGTGCTCGACCAGGTATGTGCAGACGCAGCCGGTGTGGCGGTCACGCACGCCCGGCATGCCGAGCCCCGAGCGGCAGCCGGTCGCCCGTGAGGCGAAGATGTCGGCGTAGAACAGCTCGCGCGGACCCATCACCGGGTGGCGCATCAGGCGCGAGGCGAAGCGCGTCAGCGCGGTGTCTTTCTGGGGCTCGTGGCGATGGCGACCGCGGTACATCAGGTAGGTCGTCCCCGCGGTTCGGATATTCACGTCATCGAGGGACTCGAACACCGTCGGCGTCTCAGGTGAGAGGTGCGCGCGGTTCATGTTGTAGACCGTGTCCGTCAGCTGGCGCACGATCCCGAAGCGCTGCGCCGCGCGGAAGCTCGAGCCGTACTCGACGTAGCGGTGCTCGTCGCGGTGAAACCAGTTCATCCCCGGGATCAGGTGCTCGTCCTGGGCCGTGCCGGTGACGATCGAGGCGGCGCAGACGGGGGTGACCGAAGGGAACGCGGCGACGCAGTCGGGGATGTAGCGCCCGCGCTCGATCAACATCGCGAGCATCGGCGCGACCCCGGCGGCAACGGCGCGCTCGAGCATCGCGGGCGCCATCGCGTCGATCACGCAGAGGACTAGCTTGGGTGGAGGGCTCACCGGCCGAGGATGCGCAGGCCGGCGTACTTCTCGCCGGCACGTTGTCGGGTGCGCACGAGCAGCACTACGAGCAGGATCAGCAGCACGTAGCCGAGTGGGTGTAGCAGCGCGACGAGCGCCGCGAGCAGCAGCGCGGCCGCGTCGAGGTAGATCGTGAGCGCTTCCCGCGCCGCGCGGTCGGGCAGACGCGAGCGCGCGCCGAGGACAACGGGGCCAGAGGCGCGCAGGGCAAGCGCGGCCGCCGCGGCGCCGCCGATCAGCCCCGGCCACCAGGCGTCTCCGTGCGCGGCGAGCGTGCCAGCGAACAGCAGCGCGCCGACCGCCAGCGCCTGCGCGACGATCGCGGGTGCGACGACGGCCTGGAAACGCTCCTGGTCGAGGCGCAGCTGGAGCAGGTACGAGCTCACCAATACGACCACCACCACGACCAGCCACCAGCCCGCCTCCAGGAAATCGAAGTGGCCGGTGAAGGCGACCCCCAGCGCCCCGGCCGAGCCGAGCACCCCGGCCAGCAGAGCGGGCAGATAGGGGCGCAGCCCGCAGGCAGCGGCGAGGCCGATGCCGATGCCGATGTAGAAGAAGATGCCGTGCATACAAAAGAGCCGGTGACGGTGCGCTACCGTGCGAGGATGCGCGGGCAGGACGATAGACGACGCGCCCGGCCCCCCGCGCATGAGCTCGCGCGCTACGAGGCGCTGTTCGCCGCGCGCACGCGGGGGATGAAAAGCTCGGCGATGCGCGAGATGATGGCTTTGACCGAACGCCCGGACGTGATCTCGCTCGCCGGTGGCCTGCCCGACACGAGCACGTTCGCGCCCGAGCTGTACGCAAAGCTGATGTCGCAGGTGGCAGCGGAGTCGACCGCGCGCGCGCTGCAATACGGTCCGACCGAGGGGATGGCGGTCACGGTCGACTGCATCGTCGAGGTGATGGCCGCCGAGGGAACCGAGATCAACCCGGCGAACGTGATCGTCACGACCGGCGGGCAGCAGGTGATCGACCTCGTCTGCAAGACGCTGATCGACCCGGGCGACGTGATCGTCGCCGAGGCGCCGACCTACCCGGGGGCGGTGCCGACGTTTGGGGCCTATCAAGCCGACGTCGTGCAGATCGAGATGGACTCAGACGGGATGCCGATCGACGAGCTCGAGACGACGCTCGATCGTCTGCATTCAGAAGGTCGCCATCCCAAGTTCATCTATACGATCCCGAACTTCCAGAACCCGGGCGGGGTGACGATGTCGCTGCCGCGGCGGCGACGGTTGGTCGAGGTTGCGCGCGAGCGTGAGCTGCTGGTGCTCGAGGACAATCCCTACGGCTTGCTGCGCTATGAGGGCGAGGCGCTGCCGACGCTTTATTCGCTGGACGCGTTGCTCGGGGACGGCGTGTCCTCGGACCTGGTGATCTATTTGGGCACGTTCTCGAAGATCCTCTCCCCGGGCCTGCGCCTCGGCTGGTCGGTCGCGCCGCGGGCGGTGCTGGAGAAGCTGAATCTCGGTAAACAGGGCACGGACCTGTGCTCATCGCCGATGACCCAGCTGTTCGTCGCCGCCTACTTCGCCGAGCGGGGATCCGAATCCCACCCACCCCGCCCCGCCTGGATCGAGTACGTGGAGCGCCTGCGGGATCTGTACCGCCGCCGGCGCGACGTGATGTTGGAGGCGCTGCAGGAGCACTTCGCCGGGCGGGCGACTTGGACACGACCCGAGGGCGGACTGTTCATCTGGGCGACGCTCGATGGCGTGGACACGACCGATCTGATGGCGCGTGCCAAGGGCGTCGCGTTTGTGCCGGGCCGCTCCGCGTATATGGACGGCCACAGCGGCTCCAGCTCGATGCGACTGAACTTCGCGGGCGTGGCGGACGAGGACATTCGCGAGGGCATCCGGCGGATCGGCGCAATCATGGGCCCAGACACGGGGCTGATGGGGGCCTTGACCGGCTCGGCGCCCGCGAGCACGCCCGCCCCAGCGTCCGCTGAGAGCGCCGAGCTGGCGGATGTCCTGGAGCTGCCGCGCCGCCCCGATCGGGGCCAGGCACGCGAGCAGGGTCGATGAGCAGCCCTCCACAGCCTGTGGTCGCGCCGCGGCGCCGGCGGCGAGCTCAATGAGCGACGCGAGGAAGGTCGCGGTCCTCGAGGGCGGAGGGTCGCTGGAGCGAACCGTGTCGCTGCGCTCGGGCGCGCGGGCGCAGAGCGCGCTGCGCCAGCTGGGACACGAGGTGACGGCGATCGACGCCGGGCCCGATCTCGTGGCGCAGTTGCTCGAGCTTCGACCCGACGCGGTGTTCATCGCACTGCACGGCAGCGACGGCGAGGACGGAACGGTGCAGGGACTTTTGGAGGCGATCGGCATTCCCTACACCGGCTCTGGCCCGGGGGCGTGCATGCGCGCCACCGACAAGGCTTTGGCGAAGTACCTGATGCGCGAGGCGGGCCTGCCCACGCCAGAGTTCGCCGCGTTCAAGGAGAGCGCGGTCAAGGACCTGGGCGTCGTGGCCGCGCTGCCGGGGCTGGAGCGGAGCATCGGGTTTCCGATGGTCGTCAAGCCCGCCAGCCAGGGCTCTGCACTGGGCGTCAAGTTCGCGCGCTGCGCCTCGGAGCTGCCTGGCGCGATCGTCGGGGCGCTCTCATACGACCGCAAGGTCGTGATCGAGCGTTACGTCAAGGGACGCGACTTGGCCGTATCGGTGCTGGACGCGGGGAATGCAAGCCCGCCCACCAGCGGGCCGATAGCCCTGCCCGTGGTCGAGGCGATCCCGCGTGAAGAGGAGTTCTACAACTACGAGTCGCGCTACGAGATCGGCATGACGACGTTCGTCTGCCCCGCCGAGCTGCCCGGCGGCGTCGCCAAACGCGCGCAGGAGCTGGCCCTGGAGACGTATCGGCTACTCGGCTGCCATGGCGTCGCGCGCGTGGACCTGATGCTCGAGGAGCAGACCGGTGAACTCACCGTGCTGGAGACGAACGTCGTCCCCGGCCTGACCGAAACGAGCCTCCTGCCGCTGGCCGCGGACGTCGCGGAGATCTGGTTCGACGATCTCATCGGCCGCGTCCTCGCCAGCGCCTTCACGCGCTAACAAACCCCAGGCGGCTCCTGAGCAAGCGATGCAAGGACGCAGGGAGCGTGGCGTGCTACGCACGCGAGCGACCGAGGACGCCGCAGCGCGCCGGTCAGGAGTCGCCTGCGGCGAAGTCCTCCGGCGAGACGTGGTCTAAGAACTCCTTAAACTTCTCGACGACGTCCTCCGACTCGTCGACGTTGTGCTCGAACTCGATCGCCGACTCCGCCAGCACCTCGTCAGCAGCGTAGATCGGGGCGCCTGAGCGGACCGCAAGCGCGATCGCGTCGCTCGGGCGGGAGTCGATCTCGAGCTCGCGCCCGGCCACGTTCAGCGTGATCGAGGCGAAGAACGTGTTCTCACGCAGCTCCGTCACGCTGACCTGCGTGCACTTCACGTCGAGCTCCCCGAGGATGTCGCAGAGCAGATCGTGGGTCATCGGCCGGGGGGTGCCGGCGCCCTGCAGCTTCATCAGGATCGAGGCCGCCTCGGGGTGCCCGATCCAGATCGGCAGGAACTTGTTGCCGTCGGCGGTCTTCAACAGCACGATCGGCTGCTTGCCGACCATGTCGAAGCTCACGCCGTAGATGACCATCTCCTGCAACAGAACCTCCAATGGGGAAGAGCCCAGAGTACCTCGCCCTGCTTACGTGCGAAAGCTCCACAGCTTGTTACCCAAGAAGTTCAGCGGCATCGACGCTGCCACCGCCACCGCCTGGGCGGGGAGCTTGGAGACGCCGGCACCCTCCACGAGCACGGTCAGCGCCAGCAGGCTGAAACCCTCGGCCACGAGGCTGACCACGAAGAAGCGCAGCGCCTGGAAGTGCGCGCGCCCGGCGCGCGCGTCGAACGTCCAGTGGCGGTTGAGCACGAAGTTGTTGACCACCGCGACCAGCCACGCAATGACGTTCGCCGCGCGGTAGTCGACCTTCGCGAAGTGCACGCACAGGGCGTACACGATCAGGTTGACCGCGAAGCCGACCCCGCCCACCAGCCCGAACCGCACCAGCTGCAGCCAGTTCGCCGGCTTGCGCATTCCGTGCAGGAGGCGAATGTGCGTGCGAATCTCCACGGCGGTCGCCTCGTCGCGCATGTCCCCAGGGTAGCGGCACTCCTACGCTTACGCTCCCGCTAGCCTTGTTCCGGTGAGATCTCCTCCGTCGGGTTCGAAGGCTGGATTGGCGCGCCGGCTGCTCGCCGGTTGTGGCTGCCTACTGGCCGTGGCTGTCCTCTGCGGCTGCGGCTCCTCCGCTGGAAGCACCGGCGGACACACATCCACAACAGCCGCAAAGACGAGCCCCGCGAGCTCGAAGACAGGCCCTCCGACCGTAAAGACCGATCCGCCGGCGACGAAGGTGAGCACGCAGGCCGTGAAGACGGCGACCGTGACGACACCCCATGGCCGGGTCGAGGTCGCCGAGGTGCGCGATCCGGAAGAAGCCAAGAGCTTCCCCCTGCCGGCGTCGACCCAGCATCGCTCCGCCAGCACCCCGAGCGTGGCCGGCGAAGCCGCGGTCGCGGCGGGCGCGCCTTCCGATGCCGAAATCAAGCGTGAGCTGAACGAGATGCACGCGGTGCAGCGCGCGGCGGAACAGACGCAACGGCGCGAGCTGACCCCCGTCGCCGGCGGCGAGTCGGTCGGCGGCAACGGCACGATCCCGATCCCGTCCGGCGTCCCGGAAGCCGTCCAGCGGGTGGTCGCCGGCGGCAACGCGATCGCCGACTTCCCCTACATCTGGGGTGGCGGGCACGCCTCGTTCGTCGCCAACGGCTACGACTGCTCGGGCTCGGTCAGCTACGCGCTGGCCGCGGGCGGCCTGCTCAGCGCACCGCTCGTCTCGGGCGACCTCGCGACCTGGGGCGAACCAGGTCCGGGCCGCTGGATCACGATCTACGCCAACGCCGGGCACACGTTCATGGATGTCGACGGCATGTGGTTCGACACCGCCGGTCGTTCGGGCCCGTACGCATCGCGCTGGCTGGTGGCCACGCCGCCGCTGGAAGGCTACGCCGTGCGCCACCCACAGGGTTTATAAGCAGCGTCAGCGCGAGAGCGTGACGGTGCTGATCACCGTCGTTGAGAGCGGGCTGTGTGAAGAGGCGTTGCGGACGACGAGCCTGATCGTGAGCGTCACGCTGCGCAGTTTGTGAAGTTTCGCCGCGGTCCTCTTGCCGAACTGTATCTTCAGCGTGCCGCGTCCGCCCTTGGTCGTGACCAGGATCGCTTTGCCGATCACAATCGACGGAGTCGAGCCTACGGGCATGTCCGTGGCCGGCGCGCCGTGCAGGCCGATGCGCTTGGCGATCGAAGCCGCCAGCAGCACCTGGAACTGACCGGCGACCTGCTCGTTGACCGAGTAGCTGATCACGAGGCCCTTCTTCAGGACGCTCGACAGCGAGTGCGAGACGGCGGCCGCGCTCGCAACCGGGCCGGGGAGCGGGGGCGTGGTCGTGGCGGCGGGGGCGGATGAGCCAGCGGCGGTGGAGCTCGTGGCGCCGGCGGTAGCCGTGCCCGCGGTGGAGCCCGCGGAGGAGCCGCCGGAGCCGCCGGAGCCGCCCGAGGGCGCTTCTTCGCAGGGTTTACCGCCCACAACCGTGATTTCCTTTGTGCCTTTGCTTTCCGGAAGGCCCTGTTCGTTGCCGCCGCCATCCACCACCGTGAGTTCGACCTTATAAGTCTTGGCACATGGGAAGGTGTGAAAGACGCTCGCCTTTTCTTCCCCTTCTTCTGTCACCTCTTTACCATTTTCCTGATAGCCAAAGTCCCATTTGTAGATCGGGGCGAGGAACGGCTCGCGTTCCTTGATCAGCTTGTCTTCCTTGGCAAGTTTTTCTTCTGCTTTGGCAAACGCCGTGTCTCCTATGACAATTTGCTTGTCTTCTTCATCGACCAGCTTCTGGTCGTTGTCGTCTTTCGCTTCCTTTTCGTCAATGCCCTTGCTGTCTTCATCGGAAGTTTTGCTGGTTTCGTCAGTCGCTTTCTTTCCAGTAATCCGCTTTTGTTCTTCCGTCAGCTTCTTTTCCGTGGCCGCGAATTTTTCTTCTTCTGTCTTAGTGGGCCCGCCGCCTTCTTCGGCTGCTTTTCTTTCTTTGGCCAAATTTGCTTCTTCTGTCGCCACTCGTTTTTCTTCTTTGGCCAGCGGGGGGAGTTCGCTTTCCAGCGTCGCTTCCTTTGCGCTGAGTTCTGAGATTTTGGCGCTGAGCTTACCTTCTTCTGCTTCCAATTTTAAGATTTCCGCTTCAAGCCCGGTTTCGTCGCCGTCCAGTTCCAGCACTTCGTCGAAAACCCTGACTTCTTCTTTCTGCGGGCGAGTGGTGTCTAACGGCGCAGCATCCAGCGTCAGGTCAGACTCGTTTGCGTCGAGGCCGACGACATCGCCCACATTCACCGGGTTCGGGGCCGTGATGTGCGGCTCGAGATCGACTCCCTGCCAGCAGCCGGCGCCGCCTTTGCCGAGCAGGCCGGAGCTGTTGAAGGCCCAGTGGACGTAGTAGGCGCCGGAGCCGATTTCCTCGTCTGAGAGGCTCGCCGCGTGTGTTTGCGGGTTTGGCACGGGGGGCGTTTCCGGTGGCGGGCCAAAGTTGAACTGGCACATGTCGCCCTGCTCCGGAGACCCGCCCTCCGCCGCTGAGGCGTTCTGATACCAGCCGCTCAGAAGCGGATTCACGACGATGTTGGCCTGCTCGTTCGCGAGATCGCCGACGATCACATCAGCGAGACCCGCGCCGTAGGAGGCAAACGAGAGGCCGTCGAGCTGGTTCGGCTCCTCCAAAGGGCTGGTGTTGGCCTGGCAGGCGAGCACGCTGGCCGAGACTTCGTCTTCAGAGAACCCGGCGCCACCCGCGACCCACGGCTGCACCGCGTAGATGACCGGCGTTGCGCCGTGCGGTTCGATCGTCGAGTGATACCCGCAGATTCCAGTTTCGGCGCGATGCGCGAGCTTGTCTTCCTTGATTTCGTTGACTTCGCCTTCCAGCGCCGACGAGTTCGAGCAGGTGCTGGGAGTTTCGGTCCCGGGACCTTTGGGCGCCGCGCAGACCGTCACGCCCGGGGGAGTTAGGATGTAATAGACAGGTGTGCTCGGTGCGCCCGGCACCGTTCCCGTGGCGCCCGGCAGCGCGCCGGATTTGATCACCTTCTGCAGCTCGGTTTTGATCTCCCGGTCGGTGAGGCAGGCGATCTGAGCCGATACGGTGCAGTCGCCGCTCGAGGGGTAGGGATCGGTGGCGGTGTAGGCGCCCCGGAAGGTCGACTGGTTGGCCGCGTGCGCTTCTTTGGCCGAGGCCGGCGCCGCCGGGTTGTTGCTGTAACCGGTTTCGCCGTACTGCGCATTCACGGAGAAGACGTCGCCGAGGCCGCCGCTGGCCGATCCGGCGTTCTGGAAGTACTTATCGATTATGCGCATCCATTCGGCGTTGTAGAGTTCGTCCGGATCCCAGTAGATCGCGTAAGAGTCCGAGGCGTGGACCACCGGGCCGCCGTGGTACTGCAGCGGGCCGGGCCTGAGAAACACGGGCTTGCGCTGTTGCAGACCGAATTCTCCGCTGATAAAGGCCCCGGCGGGCGCCGCGGCGAGCAGCACCGTGAGCGACACGGTCAAGGTCGAGAGGAGGGCGAGCGCCAGTCGGCGCGTGGCGGGCGAGCGACGACCGGCCAGCTGGGAGAGCAAGCGAGTAAAGGAGATCACGAGCCAATCATCGGCAGGTGCCGCCAGATGCCTTAGCCCCGGCCGATACAGCTTGCATGACGGCCATCAAACGCGGGCGCGAAACGCGGGCGGGCGCGAACGCGCTAAACATCGCGGGGGATCACGCGGTCGACCTCGACGGCTTCGCCGGAGCGTGTGTCGGGGTATGCGACGAAGACCGTCGGCGCGCCCCCAAACCACGCGCTCGTCTCGGCTCCGCCGACGTACTCGGCGGCTCGCTGCGAGCCGTCACCCTGGATCACCCACACGGGCTGCCCCTCATGAAAGGGACCATCTCCGATATCAGTGGCTCCTTTCAGGTGCCTCATATGGGCGATCCAAGGTTCACAGTGGGCGATCCAGGACTCGAACCTGGGACCTCGACCTTGAAGCACGGGGGGAGCAGGCTCCCCCCGTGGGCCCCCCACATACTCAAGCCGATTCCTTGTACAAGATCCAAGTGGGCGATCCAGGACTCGAACCTGGGACCTCTTCCTTATCAGAGAAGCGCTCTAACCATCTGAGCTAATCGCCCGCGGGCGCCGGATTCTAGCGGCGAGCTCGAGTGCCTCCTCGGGCGTGGCGAACTCGAGCTCCGCACGATAGCTTCCGGCACGGGTCGGCTTGACTTGGACGTCGGCGCCGAGCGCGCCGCCGAGCGCCTCTGCGATCTCCTGCGCCGCCTGCACCTGGTCGGGGTGCGGCGTGCCGGCCCCCCTTGCCTTGCCCCCACCTCCTCCCTTTGCGCCACGAGCGCCACCGTTGCTCTCTCTCGCGCGCGCTTCCACAGTCCTCACCGACCAACCCTCCGCGGCCGCCGCGCGCCCCAGGCTCCCGCGTGCGCCGTGATCCTCGGCCAGCAGCAACGCCCTGCCATGGCCCTCGCTCAACGCTTGATCCTCGATCAACTCGATCACCTCGTCGGGCAGGTCGAGAAGCCGCATCAGATTGCTCACCGCCACGCGGCCACGCCCCACGCGCCGCCCCACATCCTCGCGCGTCAGCCCCAGCTCCTCCACCAGCGCGGCGCATGCGCGGGCCTCCTCGATCGGGTTCAGGTCCTCGCGCGCCATGTTCTCGATCAGCGCCAGCTCCAGAGCCTCGGCATCCCCACGCGGGCGCACGAGCGCGGGGATCTTCTCCAAGCCCGCGATCTGTGCCGCGCGCCAGCGCCGCTCGCCGGCGACAAGCTCATACGTGCCACCGGGCTTTGACCGCACGAGCACCGGCTGCAGCACGCCTCGCTCACCGAGCGAGCCCGCCAGCGCCTGCAGCGCCTCCTCGTCGAAGCGGCGCCTCGGCTGCTTCGGGTTTGCCACGATCAGCTCGACCGGCAACTCGCGCAGCTCGTCCACGGCAGCCTCCGCCCCCCCGCCCGACACCGACAGGATCGCGTCCAGCCCCCTTCCCATCCCACGCTTTGGTTTAGCCACGCGCCGCTACCTCCTTAGCCAGCTCGAAGTACGCCGCCGCGCCCGCACTGTGGGGGTCGTGATGGGTCACCGGCAGCCCATAGCTCGGCGCCTCGCCCACGCGCACGTTGCGCGGGATCACAGTGTCGAACACGAGCTCCGGGAAGTGCTCACGCACCTCACGCTCCACGTCCCGGCCCAGCCGGGTGCGCGAATCGTGCATCGTCAACAACATCCCCGCGATCGTCAGGCGTGGGTTCAGCTCGCGTTGGACGAGGGCCAACGTCTCCAGCAGGCCCGCCAGCCCCTCCAGCGCGAAGTACTCCGTCTGCACCGGCACGATCACCCGATCGGCCGCCACCAGCGCGCTCACGGTCAGCGGCCCGAGCGACGGTGGACAGTCCAGCAGGATGAACTCGAACAGGCCTCGCACCGGCTCCAGGCACTCGCCGAGGCGCTGCTCGAAACCCTCGATCCTTGGCAGCTCCACGTTTGCGCCCGCAAGCCCGGGGCCCGCCGGGAGCACCCGCAGGCCGGGGATCACCGTGCCCGTCAGGGCCTGCGCCGCCGTCGCATCGCCCGTCAGCACCTCGTATAACCCCGGCACCTGCGACCTTGCAAGCCCCAATCCCACGGTGGCGTTCGCCTGCGGATCGACGTCGACGAGCAGCGTCTCGCGGCCGGCCTCGGCGATACACGCGGCGACGTTCACCGCCGTCGTCGTCTTGCCCACCCCACCCTTCTGGTTGGCGATCGCATACACCGTGCCCATGCCCCGCAAGCTAGCGCCGATCGCTCCTACCGTGCCGCGCGGTGCCCCAACGGGCGCTTGCGGGCCACCTCGGCGCGCCTCGGAAAGCGCGGCGGCGGTGATCGATTCGCCTTTCTCCTCCGGATGCACCGTAACAAGTCATTGGCAAGGCCCTAGCTCCCGAGGGGACGCTTGCGAGCGACCCCCACACGCCGGGGAAACCGGGCCGGCGTCTCAGCGACTTTTTCATAGACGTGCAGGTGGTGGTGCAGGGCGCCCTCGTATGGCTCGGTGTGGCGGATCTCGCGCAGACGCATGCCCAGAAGCCCGGCGGCATGGTGAGCGGCCGCCTCTCCCTCCTTGTTGCGCCGTCCGCGCCAGTCGACCAAGATGCCGTCCGGGTTCAACAGCGGCGCGGCGTACTCGAGCACCACCGGCTGCGGCGCGAGCGCTCTGGCCACGACCACATCGTTGCGGGCAACCCCCTCGCGCCACTCCTCCACCCGCGCCGACACGACGCGCGCGTTCTCCACGCCCGCCGCGACACACGCCCGCTGCAGGAACTCGCACTTGCGGCCCTGACTCTCGACGAGGCTGACTTCAGCGTCCGGCAGCGCCACCGCCAGCGCCAGACCGGGAAAGCCCGCACCGCTGCCGATGTCGGCAATGCGGCGAGCCCCTCCCATCGCCGCAATCTCCAATGCGACCAACGAATCGGCGAGGTGGACATTTACAGCCTCGGGTGCATCGATGACCGTCGTCGGGGCGTGCGCATCGTTCTTCAACCAGTCGAGAATCGTACTTAGCTGAGCAAGCTGGCCACCTCCCAGCCCGTACCGCCCACCCAACTTAGTGAGGGCACTTGATTTCACGTGAAACGGTCCGGTGGCGGGTCAGTCAACGAGCGGGGAGACAACGAGCCGGCGCTCGGGTTCGTCTCCCTCACTATGGGTCTCCACACCGCCCCGCTCGCGCAGGTACTCGTGGACGATCCTCCGCTCCGAGGCCGGCATTGGCTCGAGCTCGACCGGGCGCCCGGTGCGAATGGCCTCCTCGGCGGCCTCCTCGGCGTCGGCCTGTAGGGACTCGGCGCGGCGCTCCCGATAGCCATCGGCGTCAACAACCACCCGGACCGACGAAGGACCTTCGGGAAACACGATCCGCTGGGCCAAGTGCTGGACGGCGTCGATCGTCTGTCCACGCCGGCCAATGAAGAGGCCGACGTCCTCACCTCGCAATGAGCCTCGTAACACTCCGTCACCCTCCTGCACGTCGACCTCAACGTCGAGTCCCAGGCCGTCCGCGACCTCCTCGAGCAGCTCTTGCAGCGCCGCCGCCGGCTCCAACTCCTCTACGCCGGCCTCAGAGCTGGAGCCCTCGGCCTCGGGGGGATTCTCGTCGCTCATCGCCGGCGGCCCGAGCGCTTCTTCTTCTTGCGGGGCGAGCGCGGAGGCGCCACCGCGGAGGCGCCGTTTGAGCCACCACCGGCTCCTACCAGCGCCGGCTCGCCCTTAGCCCCTCCACCGAGGGATTGGTCGGGTTTACGGCCGAGGAGAGCTCCGATACCGCCGGCGCCAGCCGCTTTCCCGGCAACCGGAGGCGCTGGACCCATATGCCGCCGAATGAAATATTGCTGGCCGATCGTCCAGCAGTTCGTGGTGATCCAGTACACCAGCAACCCGGCCGGATATCTGAACAGAAACGCGACGATCACGAGTGGCAAGGCCAGCATCATGCGCCGCTGGTTCGGGTCGGCCGAGGCGGTCGCCATCAGCGTCGAGATGATCTGCGAGGCGATGTAGAGGGCGATCAGCACGATCAGCACCACGCCGGTCGCCTTGGCGGTGATGTCGGGGATGAACAGGAACTTGGCCGATCCCGGATAGACGACGTTACAGCCGGTTTCAGTCAGGCCCTTGACCGTGTGGCCCATGACATGGACCGCCTTTTCAGGGATCTGACTGTTCGAGGTAATCGTACGATGCAGTTCGCGCGAGTAGTACTCCCGCAACTGCGGGCCGCAGATATCGAACTTCAGATCGGTCCGCAGCATGTAGAACAGCGAGATGAACACCGGTAGCTGCAGGGCAAAGGGCAGACAGGAGGCAAGTGGGTTGATCTTGTTCTCCTTGTAGAACTTCATGATCTCCTGCTGCTGGCGCTGTTTGTCCTCGGCGTACTTGTCTTTGATCGCCTTCATGTCCGGCGCCAGCCGCTGCATCTCCTGCATCGACTTCAGCTGCCTGAAGGTCACGGGCACGAGGATCGCTCGAATCAGCACGGTCAGCCCGACGATTGCCAGGCCCCAGCTGCCACCCACGAGGTGGGCGTGGATGAACACCATGATCGACTCGAACAGGCTGATCAGGGGCGAGAACGCCTGCTCGATGATGTTCGCGGAGATGGGCATAAGCTTTTGCGGGTCGCTCTCTCTGTACTAGGTGACTGCGGTGGGTCTGCCGGCGGCAGTGGCTTGGGTTGAAGCTCCGATGCGGATGCCGGCTCTAGGAGCCATGCGCCCGCCTTGATCGGATCCCACACGCCCCAGCCTTGAACAGACGCTGATCCTCCACGGGATCGTATCCGCCGTAGCTCCACGGGTTGCACCTGAGCAACCTCCACAGGGCGAGCACCGCACCGCGAAGTATGCCGTACTTCCCGATCGCGTCGACCGCGTAGCGCGAGCACGTCGGCTCGTACTTGCAGCGCCGTGGCAGGACGGGCGAGAACACCCGCTGGTAGATGACGATCGGCGCGGTGGCCACGGCGCGGCCGATTCGCGCGGCGGACGACGGGGTGGCCGGCCGGCCATCACCTGGCGTAGCGTGGCTCACACCCGCTCCGGCGACGACGCCGTGCCCGGGCGCAGCCCCGCGCGGGCGATCAACTCGGTGAGTGAAGCCGCGATTCCGGCCAGGCCCTCGCGCTCGGCCAGCTCACGCGCCTGCGGACGAGCCACGACGACGATGTCCTGTCCGGGGCTCAAATCGGCCTCAGCCTCCGCAAACGCCTCGCGCAACAGCCGCTTCACGCGGTTGCGCTCGACGGCTCCCCCGACCTTGCGGGAGACCGACAGGCCCAGCCGCGGTCGCCTGGCCTGAGCATTGGGGAACGTGTAGAGCACGAGGTGGCGGTTGGCCGTCGAGCGCCCCTGCCTGTACACACGCTCGAACTCGGCGCTGCGCGAAAGTCGGCCACGGCTGGGGGTTCGCGTCACGATAGATGGTGGGTTGAGGTGGTCGGGCCGTGGATGGCAGACGCCGCACGCGAGCGCAGACGTGCTGGTGGCACGTCGAGCATCGCGGGTGGTGACTGACGCCGCGGAACGGGCGCATCAATCCCGGCAGATACCGTCACGCGAACCCTAGGTGATCGCGGCTTCATCGCGCGGCGAACCTCAGGTGGAGAGACGCTTGCGGCCCTTGTCGCGGCGGCGCTTCAGCGTGAGCCGTCCCGCGCGCGTACGCATACGGCCGCGAAACCCGTGGGCACGGGCTCGCTTGCGCTTCTTGGGCTGGTAGGTGCGCTTCATGGTCTGGTTCTCCGCTCTCGGCCGTCTTCCTGCTCAAACCGGCAGGGACTGCCAGCCCAAGTATAGGCCGGTGGGCTCCTGGCTGAATTTTCCCGCCATTTGCGGTCAGCCACCACGATCTCTCCACGGACGTGGGTTATAGTCGCCAGACCGGGTCGTTCGCGACCCTCCTCGAATAGCTGCCATCACTTTCTCCTTGGGAGGAGCGGGTCGACGCTGCCGTGAACGACGAGTTGGAGCACATATGGTCACGCGTACAAGCCGAGCTCGCCGTGGCGGTCGACGAGTCGACCTATCGCATCTGGCTCGATGCGCTTCGCGCCCGCGATCTCTCGGAAGGACGCCTCCTGGTCGAAGCCCCTCCCCGGGCCTGTGGATGGATCCACGATCGCTTCGGCAGGGTTCTACAGTCCTGCGCCGCTACCGTCATCGGCCCGGACGTGGTGCTCGAGCTCGTAAGCAGCGAGTCTGGCGATAACGCAGAGATCTGCGCCAGCCCAACCCAATCGAGCGATCGCGGCTGGCACGAGCAGCGGCATACGCCGGGCTCGCAGAGTGCACGCGCGGGCCTGCACGCCGCCGCGCCCGCGGAGGCTGACGGAGGCTTTAGATCTAACGGACCCCTGGGCAATCCCAAGCTCAGCTTCGAGCAGTTCGTGATCGGCGACTCAAACCGCTTGGCCCACGCCGCCGCGCTGACGGTCGCCGAGCTGCCGGCCCAGGCCTACAACCCGCTGTTCATCTGCGGCCCGCCCGGTGTTGGCAAGACACACCTGCTGAGCTCGATCGCAGGCCTACTGCTCTCCCACAACCCGGGGCTCGTCGTGCGTTGCACGACCGGGGAGGCTTTCACGAACGAGTTCCTTGGCGCTCTTTCGGGCGGGCAGACCGACGGCTTCAAGACGAGCTTCCGTCAGGTTGACGTGCTGCTCGTCGACGACGTCCAGTTCCTCGAGCGCAAGACCAAGACCGAGGAGGAGTTCTTCCACACGTTCAACGCCCTCTACGATGCCGGTCGGCAGATCGTGCTCAGCTCCGATCGACCGCCCCAGGATCTCCAGGCTCTGGAGGACCGGCTGCGCGAGCGCTTCGAGGCCGGTCTAGTCGCCGATATCAAGCCACCCGAGCTCGCAACGCGGTTGGCGATCCTGCGCAAGCGAGCCCATCACGATCGCATCGAACTTGCCGATCCACTGGTGCTCGAGGCGATTGCCGAACGCGTGACGCTCAATGTCCGTGCGCTCGAGGGAGCCCTGATTCGAGTTGTGGCTTTCAGCTCGCTCACCGGGCGGGCACTGACCGTGGAGCTCACCAGGGAGGTGCTCGACGGTCTCTACCCCCTCAACACCGGACTCCGGCGCCGGGGTCCCACCTCAGTCGGCGAGATCCAGGCGGCCGCGTGCGAGCACTTCGGACTCTCGGCCGCGGAGCTCCTCTCCACCGCCCGCACCGCTCGGATCGCATGGCCACGGCAGGTGGCGATGTATCTGTCCCGTGAGCTCACCGGCGAGTCCCTCCCCTCGATCGGACGACACTTCGGTGGACGCGATCACACCACGGTCCTCCATGCTTGGCGGCGGACGACGGCTCGCATCGCCGCCGATGCGAGCGCACGCGAGGCTGTGGAGAAGCTGTGCGGCCAGCTCGGCTGCGAGCACAGCCAAGCACAGCCCACACGCCCCGACCGACCTTCCTGAGAGACTCCTCCCAAATCTATCCACAACTCAGATCACAAAAGCTTTATAGATTTGCCAGCAAACAAGCCAAGTCCACAACTTCACAGTCCCTACTACCTCCTACCGTTCTCTGAAGGTGTCTTATGAAGCTGTCCCTCTCAGCAGCCGAGCTGCTCAACCAACTGCAGACCGTCACCCGTGTTGCGTCCACCAGGAGCGCTGTTCAAGCTCTGTCCGGTGTGATGATCTCGGCTCAGGAAGGCTCCACGCCAGAGCTGCTCGCGACCGACATGGAGATCGGTCTACGCGTCCCACTTGATGCTGAGATGGCCAGCCCGGGCAGCGCGGTCTTGCCAGCCCGGTTGCTACTAGACGTAGCGCGATCGCTGCCGGCCGATCGCCTGACGCTCGAGCTGCGCGCCGCCGAGCAGGATGTCGAGCTGATCTCCGGTCCCGCCACCTTCCACTTGCGCACACTTCGTGCCGAGGACTTCCCCACCCTTCCAGACCCATCGCCGGAGACACGCATCGCGCTGCCGGCCGAGGCTTTCGTGCAGACGATCTCGCGCGTTGCCCGCTCCGCCTCGCGTGATGAGACTCGCCCAGTGCTCACAGGCATCCTGATGTCGGCATCCGGACAGGAGCTACGGATGGTCGCGACCGATTCCTATCGCCTCAGCGTCAAGCAGACAGCCCTCGAGGCGCCGCTCGAGGGCAGCCTCGAGGCGAACGTGCCGGCGCGCGCCCTGCAAGAGCTCGCGCGGATCGCGCAGCAGGCCGAGGGTCAGTCGCTCGCTGTCAGTGTCGGACAGAACCAGGTCGTCTTCGAGCTCGGCGAGATCATCCTCTCCTCGCGCCTGATCGACGGCCAGTTCCCCAACTACCGTCAGCTGCTGCCGGAGTCTGTCGAGCACGAGCTGCGCCTTTCGAGCGCCGAGATCACAGGTGTGGCGCGGCGTATCAGCCTGCTGGCCCAGAAGAACGCGCCTCTGCGCCTCAGCTTCCGCGAGGGCGAGCTGACCGTCTCGGCTCAAACCCCAGATGTCGGCGAGGCCTCGGAGACGATCCCCGTGGCCTTCCATGGCGAGCCATTTGAGATCGGCTTCAACCCTGAGTTCCTACGCGACGGGCTGGAGAGCGTCGAGTCGGACGAGCTCGTCCTGAAGCTGATCAGCCCGTTGCGCCCCGGCCTGATCGAGTCCCCCGATTCCGGCGATTTCGTATACCTAATCATGCCGATCCGCCTGAACGCGTGAGCTAGGACCAGGACGGTGCGCGTGGTCAGCGTGCAGCTGCGCGATTTTCGCACCTACACTCGTGCCGAAGCCCACCTCGGGAAGGGTCTCACGGTGGTCCACGGGCCCAACGGCGCTGGCAAGTCGAACCTGCTGGAGGCGCTCTACTTTGGTTGCACCGGCCGCTCGCCACGGACTCGCAACGAGCGCGAGTTGGTGCGCTTCGGCGCGCCGGCTGCACGGGTGGTGGTGCAACTCGCCGATGGCTCCCGCGCGCACGAGCTGAGCGTCGGGCTCGAGCCGGGGCAACCCAAGCGCATGAGCTCAGACGGGGCGCCCGTGGAGCGCCTGCTCGACGTCGAGACCCGGCCGCTGCTGAGCGTCTTTCTCCCCGACCGGCTCGAACTGCTGAAAGGTGCCCCGACCGTGCGCCGCGCCCACCTCGACCAGTTCGTCGCGGCGCTCTGGCCCGCTCGTGGCGCCGACCGCCGCGCCTACTCGCAGGTTCTCTCTCAACGCAACGCGCTGATCGCCGGGATTCGCGCCGGCCGGGCTTCGCGCGCGAGCATCTCCACCTGGGACCGGCAACTGGCCCGCCACGCGCTGGTGCTGCGCGAGCACCGCAGCACCGCGGTTACCCTCCTCGCCACACCCTTTGCCGAGCGTGCATCTCAACTCGGCCTCACCGGCGCCGCGAGCCTCGACTATCGCCCTCGCTCGCGCGCCCTCGACGAGGAGGAGTTTGTCGCCGAGCTGCAAGCCCGCTTCCCCGGTGACCTCGAGCGAGGCTTCTCAACCCATGGACCACACCGCGACGAGCTCGCTCTGCTGCGCGATGACCGCGAGCTGCGCTCCTATGGTTCGCAGGGCGAGCAGCGTCTCGCCCTGCTCGCCCTTTTGCTCGCCGAGCGCACGGTGCTCGCCCGCGAACGTTCTCGCACGCCGTTGATGCTGCTCGACGACGTGATGAGTGAGCTTGACTCGCAGCGACGTGAGCTGCTCGCTCGAGAGCTCTCCGCGGGTGGGCAGAGCGTGATCGCCACCACCGACCTAGCCCATATCCCCGGCGCCGGCGCACCGGATGTCACGCGACTGCGAGTGTCTCCGGGGGCGATTCTCCAGGAGGCGCTGGCAGCGTGAGAATCGCTCCACGTCCTCTTTCCACCGCGATTCAAGCGCTTACGGACACGATCGCGCCGGCGACCACGCTCGCTCGTGTGCAGGCGCTCTGGACGCCGGCAACCGGCGCGGCGATCTCCTCCGCGGCCAGACCCACCGCTGAGCGCGACGGCGTTCTCACGGTGACCTGCACCGCCGCCGTGTGGGCCCAGGAGCTCGACCTGATGGCCGTCGAGCTCGTCCAGAGCCTCAACGCGGCGCTTGGTGAGGACGCGATTCGCGAGCTGCGCTGCCGGACCGGCTGAGCCCGCGCCGGCGATGCTCACGGGCCGAGTCTGAACGTGCGCGGGGCGGGTTCCGTGGCAGAGGTCTGGACATATCCCAATTTTATGCTGATTTGCAGGGATTTTTTCTGATTTTTGGTACGAATCAAAGGCCCAGATGTGCTATTGTCTTGTAAACACTTTTCCCGCCCCGGCCCGCGGTCTTTGGACCCGGGATTCCGGGGCGTTCTCACGTCATCGAGGGACCATTGACCACAGGAAGCGACAACTCTGAGCACGGGGGCGCCAGGAAGGGTGGCGTCAACGATCCGTCGATGACGGACGTCTCCGCCGGCTACGACGCGCAGGACATAACGGTGCTGGAAGGCCTTGAGGCCGTGCGCAAGCGCCCGGGCATGTACATCGGCTCGACCGGCGTGATGGGTTTGCATCATCTCGTCTATGAGGTCGTGGACAACTCGGTCGACGAGGCCCTCGCCGGCTACTGCACCGAGGTCGCTGTGACGATCCACCCCGACAACTCGGTGACCGTCGTCGATAACGGCCGCGGGATTCCCGTCGCGATGCACGAGAAGGAGGGCCGGCCGGCGGTCGAGGTCGTGCTCACCGTGCTGCACTCCGGCGGTAAGTTCGGCGATGGCGGCGGTTACAAGGTCTCTGGCGGCCTGCACGGCGTTGGCGTATCGGTCGTCAACGCGCTGTCTGAGCGCCTGCTCGTTGAGATTCGCCGCGATGGCTTCGAGTTCTCGCAGGAGTACTCACGCGGGGCCCCCCAGAACGAGTTGCAGAAGGGCAAGAAGCTACCCGGAGACGGCGTGACCGGCACGACGGTCACGTTCCTGCCCGACGCGGAGATTTTCGAGTCGCTCGACTTCGACTTCCACACGCTCGAGGAGCGTCTGCGCGAGACCGCGTTCCTGACCCGCGGGCTGAAGATCACGATCGTCGACGAGCGCGGCGAGGGCCACTCCGCCGAGTTCCAGTACGAGGGCGGTATCGAGGATTTTGTTGCTTATTTAAACGAGAACAAGGAAACCGTCCACCGCAAGGTGATCTTCTTTGCCGGGGAGGGTGAGGAAGGCGCCGCCGAGGTCGCGCTGCAATGGAACTCCTCCTACCAGGATTCGATCCATTCGTTCGCCAACAACATCAACACCCGCGAGGGCGGCTCGCACATGTCGGGCTTCCGCTCGGCGCTCACGCGGACGCTCAACCGCTACGCGCGCGAGAAGGGGCTGCTGAAGGAGAAAGAGGACAACCTCTCAGGCGAGGACGTGCGCGAGGGGCTCACGGCCGTGATCTCGGTCAAGCTGCGCGACCCCCAGTTCGAGGGGCAGACGAAGACCAAGCTCGGCAACCCCGGGATGGCCGGCTTCGTCGAGTCGATCGTCAACACGGGGCTGGGCGAGTTCCTCGAGGAGAACCCGTCGGAGGCGCGCGCGGTGATCATGAAGTCCGTCCAGGCCCAGCGCGCCCGCGAGGCCGCCCGCAAGGCGCGCGATCTGACCAGGCGCAAGTCGGCGCTCGAGAACTCCACGCTCCCCGGCAAGCTCGCCGACTGCTCGGTCAAGGACCCATCGCTGGCGGAGTTGTTCGTGGTCGAGGGCGACTCCGCGGGCGGCTCGGCCAAGCAGGGCCGCGACCGCTCGACCCAGGCGGTGCTGCCGCTGCGCGGCAAGATCCTCAACGTCGAGAAGTCGCGCATCGACAAGGTGCTCCAGAACACCGAGATCCAGGCGCTGATCACCGCGATCGGCACCGGCGTGCGCGACGAGTTCAACATAGAGAACGCGCGCTACCACAAGGTCGTGTTGATGACCGACGCCGACGTCGACGGCGCCCACATCCGCACGCTTGTGCTGACGCTGCTGTTCCGCGAGATGCAGGAGCTGATCGAGGCCGGCTACGTCTACATCGCCAAGCCGCCGCTGTACAAGCTCAAGCAGGGCGCGCGCGAGCGCTACATCGAAAAGGACTCGGAGCTGGAGGAGATCCTGCTCGCGGACAAGTGGGAGAAGCTCGATGTATTCGACCGCCACGGCACCCAGTTCAAGCTCACCGAAACACGCTGGCAGCGCTTCTCCCGGCTGCTGAAGCAGTACGAGGGCTGGTCGTCCTCGCTGCGCGCCGTCCACGGCCACGACATGGTCCAGTTCCTCGAGGAGTCCTCGCTGCTCGACGAACAGGTGATGAGCGCCGGCGCGGCGATCGAGGTGCTCAAGCGCATCGGCGTCGAGGGCGAGGCGCACGCGACCGAGCTCGTCGCGGAGGATCCCCTCGAGATCCGCGTGAAGGCCGTGGAAGCCGCGACCGGCTTCGCCCGCACGCACCGCATCAAGCGCGCTCTGTTCGATTCGCAGGAGTATCGCCAGCTCGCGCGCGTTCACGCGCAGCTGATCGAGCTCGCCGGCACGCCCCCGTTCGACGTCCGTCTTGGCGACGCTCGCGAGAGCGCGCTTACGTTCGAGGCGCTCCGCGCGGCCGTGATGACGGTTGCGCAGAAGGGCATCAAACTCCAGCGCTTCAAGGGCCTCGGCGAGATGAACGCCGACCAGCTCGGCGAAACCACGATGGCCCCTTCGACGCGCACGCTGGCGCAGGTCACGCTCGAGGACGCGTTCGCCGCCGACCGCATCTTCTCGATGCTGATGGGCGACCAGGTCGAGCCGCGCAGGGCGTTCATCGAGGACAACGCCCG
>Ga0302324_100002596_pt1 | contig 41445 bp, 29 predicted proteins | sample Palsa_T0_1_FD_201949 | JGI IMG/M metagenome (GOLD analysis project Ga0302324, IMG submission 201949) | Peat permafrost microbial communities from Stordalen Mire near Abisko, Sweden - Palsa_T0_1 | ecosystem: Environmental > Terrestrial > Soil > Palsa > Peat permafrost | place: Sweden: Abisko...
GGCGCGATTTTCCGGGCTGAATTTAATTCATGTGCTGCTGGTCCTGCTGACCGCACTGCTCGCCTGGCATTTCCGGAAGTGGTGGCAGGCGCGCAAAAGCTTCCGCACATAAGAGGGTGTCCAAATCCCTCTCGACGCCGGAGAGCGGACCGGGAAATCCTCACGCCATGCAAGTCCCTCTGCTCGACCTCAAGCTTCAGTACGCGCCGCTCAAGGCCCAATTGCTCGCGGAGATCGAGGCCGTCGCGGATTCCCAGGCCCTGCTCCTCGGCCCGCAGACCGAAAAGCTCGAACAGGCTGTGGCCCGCTACTGCGGGGCGCCCCACGCCATCGGCGTCTCCTCGGGCACGGATGCGCAACTGGTGCTCCTCATGGCCCTCGGGATCGGGCCCGGGGACAAAGTCATCACCACCCCGTACACCTTCTTCGCGACGGCGGCTGGCGTGGCGCGCGTGGGGGCGACGCCCGTTTTCGTCGATATCGACCCCGTGACCTTCAATCTCTCCGTCCCGGCGCTGGAAGCCGCGCTCGCCCGCTCACCGGAGGCGAAGGCCATCGTGCCCGTGCATCTCTATGGTCAATGCGCCGACATCGCGGGCATCAAGGCCCTCGCCGGGAAGTACGGCATCCCGGTCCTCGAAGATGCAGCCCAGGCTCTCGGGGCGCGCCATCCGCTCGGGGCCGCGGGCGCCCTGGGTGCGGCCGCATGGTTCTCGTTCTATCCCACCAAGAACCTCGGGGCCTTCGGCGACGCCGGCATGGTCATTTGCCAGGATGAAACGCTCGCCGCAAAAATCCGCGCCCTGCGCAATCACGGGATGGAAACCCGCTATTACCACCAGTGGATCGGCGGCAATTTCCGGATCGATGCCATCCAATCCGCCGTGCTCAACGTCAAGCTGCCGTACCTCGACCTCTGGAGCGAGGGCCGGCGCGCGCGGGCCGCCTTCTACCGGCAGACATTCGCGAAACACGCCCTGCCCATTACGTTGCCGGCCGAGGTCTATGCCGGAAGCGGCATCCCGCGTCACCACATTTACAACCAGTTCATCATCCGCGCGCCGCGCCGCGACGAGTTGCGCGCGCACCTCACCAAGGCCGGCATCGGCACGGAAATCTACTACCCGCTCCCGCTGCATTTGCAGGAATGTTTCGCCCATCTCGGCCATCGCGCCGGCGCCTTCCCCGAAGCCGAAGACGCCGCGAAGGAAACCCTGGCCCTGCCCATCTTCCCGGAACTGACCGACGACCAGCAGGAATATGTGGTCGGGCAGATCGCGGCGTTTTATCGGTGACGCGCTTCCGCGGGTACGGCGCGCCGCGCCCCGAGCACGGGCACGATGGCGGCGGCCAGGTAGCAGTCCGCGCCCTCGGTGAGCCGGAGCGCGTGCTGGAATCAATCCGCGAGGATGGAATCGGCCGGCAGGATGGCCGGTTGCACATACGCACCCGCGGACTTTGCGGAACTTTCCGCGACGCCGTCCCGGGCGATGGGCGGAAAGTCCGCAAGTTCCGCAAAGTCCGCGGCACCAGGGGTGAACGCGGGCGCGGGTTCGACGACCTCGGGGTTTTGATCGGGTTGCCAGTTTTCGGGGAGAGCCAGCTTCATAGAATAATACCCATACTTTGATTAATAACCTCCCGCGGACTTTGCGGACTTTGCGGACTTTGCAGCCTTGGCGCAGGTTTCCGTCACCCGTTCCGGGTTGAAGTAATGGACCACCTGACGTTTGCCGTTATCCCGTGTGCCGTCGGGCATCCGCGCGAATTGCGAGCGCACCCCCAATTGATCGTCGGCGCCGAGACTCACGGCGTAACGCATGAACCGCAACGTGGTCTTTTCCGCCTGTGCCGCGCCGTAGAACCAGCCGTGCAAGGACTTCCCGGCACTATGTACCGCCAGCACCAGCGGCGCGTGCCGGGCGAGGTGCAGCAGGAGCGCGGCGTGTTCGTGGGCCGTGCCGGTGTCAAACTCGACCACCAGAAAACGGCGCGACCCGGTGCTCGCCAGGGTGCGGTACGGGTGCAGCACCCGCGCCGTGCGAAAGAGCCATTTGTGAACGTCCTTGCCATGCCGCGGGACACTGGCCAGCAGGTCTCGGACAAATTGAGGGAGGGCGGCGGGCTCGTGCATTGGGCATACTTTTAGCCCGACCGAAAAATCCTACTAAATCCTTTCTACTATCGACAGTGTCGATAGTAGCGCGTCGACAGTAGGATGGGAGGGAGGGGAAACATCCAACATCTCCCTCTCCCGCAGTCGCGGGACGCAACATCCAACATCTCCGCCAGAGGCGGATCAGCCTCCGGCTGACAACACCCAACACCCGCCCGCATCCCCGCCTGCATCGCTGTGCGAAGCACTGCGGGCATGGGCTACGTCCCGCAGTCGCGGGATTGCGGGCAGGTCCAATGGCTCCGCACCACGGAGGCCCATTCGCTGCGGTGCTTGTCCGTGGTAGGAACGACTGGCCCCAGTCGTCCTGGCCTGGCACCATCGTGCATCAACGTCCGTCCATGCGGCTTGCCGGGTGAGGGCCTTCGCATTTAGGTGGATCGCGAACTCCGAGCGCGATGCCAAGACCGCGCGCGCCAGCGCCCAATATTACGGCCGGACTGGCGGAATAATGGACGCCTTCGGCGTGGCTTGTGTCATGTCGCTCGGAGCGCGACATCCACCCAAACGATCGGCCAACGCCGATGCCCACCAGTCGTCCCCTCGGCGCACGCCTCAGGCGTGCGCCCTACCTCACTGGGCGTTCGCAACTCCGGGACCTGCCAGTGGACGCCCCCTCCATGGGAACGCGTGGAAGCCTGCCCGAGGCCACGAAACAGAGCTTCTCCCTCACAAATTGCGTTCCCAAGTCCTCAATTGCTGGCGGCTGCCGCCGCCACCCTTAGAGGGCGTCTAAGCCACGATCTCCGTCCCGACCCCGGTGCTGGTGAAGATTTCCAGCAGCAGGGAATGCGGGCTGCGGCCGTCGATAAAGTGGACTTTCTCCACGCCCTGGGAGAGGGCGTGGAGCGCACTCTCGACTTTCGGAATCATGCCGCCGGTGATGATTTCGTCCTCGCGCAACTGCTCGATCTCCTCGCGGGTCACCGAGGGGATGAGCGAGTCCTTGTCCGCCGGCACGCGCATGATGCCGGGCACATCGCTCAAGTAGATGAACTTCGCCGCGTGCAGGTGGCCGGCGACCGTTCCAGCGGCCATGTCCGCATTGATATTCAAGGCATGCCCGCTCGCGTCGCGCGCCAGCGGGGAAATCACCGGCACGCAGTCGGCGGCAATGGCGCGTTCGATGACGGCGGTCTTGACGTCGGTGACCTCGCCGACGAAGCCCATGTCGATCTCCGTGGTCTTGCCCTCGGTTTGCGGCGGCAGCTTCTTGCCGATGAGCACGTCCTTGCCGTGGATGCCCACGGCCTTGCCGCCAAAGCTTTGCATGAACTTCACGATCGCCGGATTGATCTCGCCATCGAGCACCGTTTCGACGATGCGGATGGATTGCTCGTCGGTCACGCGCAGGCCGTTGACGAACCGCGGCTTGAGCCCCGCGTCGCGCATCCGTTGGGTGATCGCCTTGCCGCCGCCATGGATGACGACCGGATTGATGCCGACGGCTTCGAGGAAGATGACGTCGCGCAAAAACCGCTCGACGACCTGCTCGTCTTCCATGGCACTGCCGCCGTACTTGATGACGAAAAGTTGACCGCGGAATTTCTGGATGAAGGGCAGCGCCTCGATAAGGGCCTCGGCGCGGTGGATGGGAGATTGGGCCATGAAAAAGGGGAATCCCGCGAGCTACTCGGCCATGTTCAGCTTGACGTATTCGGTGCTCAGGTCGGTGGTAAAGACGGTGTAACCCGCGCTGCCCAGGTGCAGGTCGATGGTGATGGTGAACTTCTTTCGCGCCACGATGTGCTCGAGCTTGGAGAAAGGCGTCTTGCTCGGCATGCCGCCTTTCACGGCGCTCAGGCCGTCATAAAAAATATCCACCGTTTCCTCGCGCAATTTAGCCCCGGAATAGCCCAGTGCGTCCATGATGCGACCCCAATTGGGGTCGCCGCCGAACCACGCGCACTTCGTCAGCGTGGAATTCGCCACGGCCTCCGCCGCTTTGCGCGCATCGCTCAAACTGGAGGCGCCATTGACGTGGACCTCGACGAACTTGGTCACCCCTTCGCCATCCTCGACAATCATCCGCGCGAGGTTGCGGGTGACGTGATCGAGCGCGCCTTGAAAGACTTTCAACGCCGGTGTCCCCAGGCGCAGCGGCTTGTTGCCGGCGGCGCCGTTGGCGAGCAGGATCACGGTGTCGTTGGTGCTCATGTCGCCGTCGACGGTGATGCGGTTGAACGACTGGTCCACCGAGGCCGAGAGCGCCTGCTGGAGCGGTTTCCTGGCGATGGCCGCGTCGCTCGTCAAAAAACAGAGCATCGTGGCCATGTTCGGGTCGATCATGCCCGCCCCCTTGGCGATACCGCCGATGCGCGCGACCCGGCCGTCGATCTCAAATTCCACGGCGAACTCCTTGGCAAAGGTGTCGCTCGTCATGATCGCCTCCGCCGCCCGTTTGCTCCCGCTGCCTTTCAAGGCCGCCGGCAATTTCGGGATGCTCGCTTCCATTTTTTCGATCGGCAACGGCACCCCGATTCGCCCGGTCGAACACACCAGCACCTGTCGCGGACGCAACTCCAGCGCCGCCGCCGTGGCCGCGGCCATGCGCTTCGCCGTCTCAATGCCCGCGACTCCGGTGCAGGCATTGGCGTTGCCGGAATTGGCCACGATGGCGCGTGCGTCGCCGCCGCGCAGATGAGCCATGGACACCCGCACCGGCGCGGCCTTCACGCGGTTCGTCGTGAAGGTGGCCGCGGTCGTCGCGGGCCGCGTCGAATAGACGAGCGCAATGTCGGGGTGCCCGGAATTCGCGGACTTGATGCCGCAATAGACGCTGCCGGCAAGGAAGCCTTGTGCGGCGGTCACTCCGCCGGAAATTTCGGTATACGACATGGCTGTGCTGCAAATGAAATGGGTTCTCGAAACTGCGCGGGACGCGGAGTGAGAGGAGAGCGCATTTCGCGCCGGGGCACGAGATTCTTTCGCAAAAAATTCGGCCTTCAGAGAAAAAAGCGGGACCGCGCCATGGACTTTTGCGGGTGCTGCTCGATGGCCCACAGTCGCCGAAGGCGTCCATTCTCACAGCAGCGCCGTCGTCTCCGGCCAACCGCACATCACGTTGAGCGACTGCACCGCCTGTCCGGCCGCGCCTTTGACCAGATTGTCCTCCGCGCTGAGCAGAATCACCCGTCCGGTGCGCGGATCGTGCCGCCAGGCGACATCCACGAAATTGGTAAACGTCACATTTTTCGTATCGGCGCTGCCCTCCTCCCCGAGCAGGCGGATAAAGGGCTCCCCGCCATAGGCCGCGCGCAAAGCCTCCGCAATGTCGCCGATGCCGATGCCTTCAGCCGGCTGCGCATGGATGGTCGTGGCAATGCCGCGATTCACCGGGATTAAATGAGGAGCAAAGCTCACCGTCACAGGGCCGCCGTAGGCATTGCTGAGTTCCTGCTCGATCTCGCCAAGATGCCGGTGTTTCGGCACGCTGTAGGCGCGGAGACTCTCATTGCACTCCACGTAGAGGAACTCGAGCTTCGCGGTGCGCCCGGCGCCGCTCACCCCGCTCAGGCTGTTGATCACGAGGCTCTCCGGCCGGAGAAGCCGGCGCTGGAGCAACGGATAGAGCGGCACGATGACGCTCGTCGGATAACAGCCCGGAGACGCCACCAACTGCGCATCCCGGATCTGGTCGCGGTAAATCTCCGGCAGGCCGTAGACGCTGATCGCCGCCAATTCCGGCGCGCGCGGCGCTTCACCGTAAAACTCCTCGTAAACCGCCGGATCCTTGATCCGAAAATCGGCGCTCAGGTCGATCACCCGCAGTCCCGCCGAAACCAGCGGCTGGGCAAATTCCGTGGCGACGCCATGGGGCAGTGCCAGGAAAACGAAGCGCGCGCCGCTGGCCACGATCTTCTTCGCGTCGCTTTCGATGAAGGCGAGGTGCGCATAGCGCAAACCGGCGAATTTCGGAAAAACGGTCTCGACGGTCTGCCCCGCAAGCTGGCGTGAAGTGAGCGCCACGAGTTCCACGCCCGGATGCCGCGAAAGCAGCCGGACGAGTTCTTCACCAGAATAGCCACTGGCGCCGACGACGGCAACGGGTTCGAGATTCATGCCGTGAGCTTACGGACGATGGCGCGGATGCAAACGCGAAAAAACACCAGCACCCGTACGGCCGAGGAATAAGCCTGAGTTCAACCGACAGAAATCGAGCCGCAAATCAACGCGAATGGACGCCAATAGGAGAATTAAATTGGAGCCCCAGCCACGCCGGATGGGAGCTTGAAATCCGGCTAGCCCGATTCGCGGCCATGGGAGCCTGCCCTGAGCATGTCGAATGGGTCCATTCGCGGTTGCTTCGTCAGGCCGACCTCCGTACCGCAGAAAAAGCTCTTCCCTTTTCCCAGCACCCAGCTACGTTTCCGCCCTCAAAAAATTTCGGGCCGTAGCACAGCTTGGTAGTGCGCTTGAATGGGGTTCAAGAGGTCGCTGGTTCGAATCCAGTCGGCCCGATTTTTGGAATCTGGAGGCGTCGGTTGACGCCCTCTAACCCGATCTGCCGGCCTGGAACCGGCGGACCGCTTCGCGGAGAAGTTCCCGGGAATTCCGCAGGCGCAGTTTTTCCCGCATTCGCGTGAAATGGGCGTGAACCGTTTTCGCGCTGATTTGCAGCGTTTCGGCGATCTTGGAAACCTCAGCACCCTGCCCGAGCAATTGAAACACCTCCCATTCGCGATCACTGAGCGCCTGGATGCCCATGACCGGCGCCGCTCCCATTCCTTCCACGTAGCGGGAGGCCAGGAGCGAACTCAAGTTGTCACTGATATAGGTCTTCCCTTCCAAAATGCGGTAGATGGCCTCGACGACTTTCCGGGTGGCTTCCCGTTTCATGATATAACCCCTGGCTCCGCCACGGATGGCGCGTTCGGCGTAAAGCGACTCGTCGTGCATCGAGAGCACCAGGATCGCAACATTCGGACACGAGCTCTTGAGGCCCTTGATGAGTTCGATGCCGGAAGAGTCTTTTAACATGAGGTCCACGATGGCCACATCGGGATTGGAGGCGGCTATCCCTTTCATCGCGTCCGGTGCGTTATCCGCCTCTCCACATGTTTCCAGGTCCCGTTGCTGGTTGATTAAGTTGCCGAGCCATTCCCGCACCAACGCGTGATCATCCACGAGGAAGATTCGCTTCTTCGGTGTGTCTGGTCTTTCTGCCATCTTCGGGTCGTTGGATGGCCTCCACGACCATTCAATGTCCCTCATCATTTTTCATGGCGTCCGGGCGATGCCACCAGCCGCCGCCGAGGGCTTGGAAGAGCGCCGCCGTGTCGGCGTAGCGATTGGCCTGGGCTTGCACGAGGTTGATCAGGGCCTGTTGGTAAGTCTGCTCGGCGCTGAGCAGCGCAAGATAGCTGGCGTAGCCGATTTGCTTTTGCTTGGTGACCAGATCCAGCGTGACCTTGGCGGCGCGCTCGGCCTCCGCCGCCGCTTTGAGGCCGTTTGCATCCTGCTCCAGGGCCACCAGGGTGTCGGCGACATTCTGACAGGCGGTAATGACGGTATTGCGATACATCGCGCCGGCCTGACGGTACGCGGCCACCGCCGCGCGGTCCTTCTGGTAGAGAGCGCCGCCTTGAAAGACCGGCTGGGCGGCGGCGCCGGCAATGGTCCAGAATTGCAAGCCCGGAGTGAACAACTGGCCAATGGCCAGCGCAGAACTGCCGCCGTTGGCGCTGAGGGTGATGTTGGGCAGCATGTTGGCGATGGCCACGCCGATCTGCGCGCTCGCCGCATGCAGGTTTTCCTCCGCCTGGCGCACGTCCGGACGCTGCTCCACCAATTTCGCGGGAAGACTCAGCGGCAACTCCCGCGGAAGCTCGAGATTGGCCAGTTCGAAGGTTTCCGCCGGTCCGCTGCCGGGAAATCCGCCCGAGAGCGCCGCCAGCAAATCGCGTTGCTGGCCCAATTGCTTGAGGAGCGGCGGCAACGTCGCCTGGACCTGGGCGAGCTGCGATTCCTGGGCGGCGACGTCGAGCCGGCTCGCGTAGCCCTTGCCGAACTGGTTGCGCAGAATGTCGAGGGCCTTGTTATTGAGATCGATGAGTTGATGGGTGGCCGTAATCTGCCCCCGCAAGGAGGCCTCCTGGATGGCCGCGGCCACCACGTTGGTGCTCAAAGTGATATGCGTGGCCGCCAGGGCGTAGCGCTGCTGCTCTTCCTGGGCTTTTAAGGACTCGACCATCCGCCGGGTGAGCCCAAACACGTCCGGCACATAGGAGATGTTGAGCTGCGGCGTAAAGACGTTGTACTGGAAGACGTTGGAATTTGGCACCGGCGCGAACTGATTGGAGGTCGCCGAGCGGCTCCCGGAGAACAGCGCCCCGACGGCCGGGAAAAAGGCGCCCTCCTGGGAAAGCACGTTATGCCGCGCCACCGCGAGCGCCGCCTGCCCGGCTTTGATCGTGGGATTGTTCTTGAGCGAACGCTCCACCAGATCGTTCAGCGGCTTGGAGTGAAATACTTCCCACCATTCCCCGGGGATATCGACGTCCTTGACAAAGTGTTGCGCGCCCCCCCCGGCGGTGCCGCTCGAGCTACTCGTCGTCTGAATGGGATTCGCGCTGTAACTATTGACTTCCGGCACCTCCGGCTTGTGGAAGTTCGGTCCCACCGCGCAGCCGCTCAGCAGGACCGAAGTCGGAATTGCGATCAGATACTGAAGGCGGAGGGTCCGAGTGAGAGTCATCTTGTCAAATGTGCTTTTCAATGTCTTTGCCTTAGGGCTTGTGTTTCATCGCGGTTCCGTTGATCGCCACGGTATTCCTGGCGAGGCTCGGATACTTTGGGCCGCCGATCGCCACCAGGCCCGGACTGTGCTGGCGGTCGATGTTATTCGTGCGCGTGCTTAGCGCACTGTCCGCCGACAAGCCGGTAGGTCCGCTCGGAAGGTTCTCAACTTTACCCGGCTTCAACTCCAGCGTTGGCTCCTTCGACACGCTGATCACGGTATCATGCGGACCGGCCGTTTTTGGCAAGTTCCAGGGTGTGGCCGGCATGTTTGGATCCTTCGACACGGTGGTCACACGATCATGCGGATCGGCCGTCGTCGACACGCCCCATGGCGTGGCCGGCTTGTTTGGATCCTTCGACACGGTGGTCACGCGATCGTGCGGTCCAGCCGTCTTCGCCATGCCCCATGGGCTGGCCGGGTTGCGCGGTGTTCCGGCCAGCGGCGCTTTTGGCAGGATCTTTCCCTTCGTCGTGTTGAGAACTTCGGCTTGTTTTTTGGCCACGCGCGCCTGATTGGTTTGCAGTTGCTTTTTCCACCCCTGGATGCCGTGACTCCTGGGTGGTGACTCCACGGCGAGAGCGTCGGACAGAGTAACTCCGCCAGCCGGCGCGTGGCCGGTGTTTGGCGAGGGCGCTTGATTCGCGGAGTGATGGTCGGACTCGGGTTTGCCCGCGCCGGCCGCTGAGCTGGAGCCCGCGCCTGGCTTGGGCGGTTCCGCCAGGGCAGTTCCGCTCAGCAGTGCGCCGAGACTCATGACCGACAGGAATAAGCGGGTGGTCTTCATCGTTAATCGGGTTGTCACTTAGTGAGCAGCCGCCGGCGGGAGGGGCGGGGCGGAGTCGGGTTTTGCCTCGCGATCAAAAATGATCATTTTCAAAGCCGGCACCACGACGAGCAACATCAGCGGTCCGATCAACATGCCGCCGACGATGACCGTGGCGAGCGGGCGTTGCACCTGGCTGCCAATGCCGTGGGACATGGCCGCCGGAAGCAGGCCGATGCACGCCGAGAGGCTGGTCATGAGCAGCGGGCGCATCCGGGTGGATGCGGCCCGATACATCGACTCCATCGGAGTGCCTCCCCGGAGCCTCGATTGCTGGTAGTAGGTAATGAGCAAAATGCCGTTCATGACGGAAACACCGAATAACGACACAAAGCCGATCGCCGCCGAGATGCTGAAGTCCAGCCCGGTGACCGCGAGCGCGATGATGCCCCCGGCGATGGCAAAAGGAATGCCGGAAAGCGTCAGCAGGGTCAGGGTCACCGAATTGAACAAACCGTAAAGCAACCCGAGAATGAGCAGCAGCGTGATGGGCACAATGACCGCCAGGCGTGCTTTGGCTTCCTGAAGGTCTCCAAATTCCCCGGCCCAGACCATCCGATAGCCGCTGGGAAGCTTGACGTTCTTGGCGATGCGCTCCTGGGCCTCGGCCACGGTGCTGCCCAGGTCCCGGCCACGGGTGCTGAATTTGACCGGGATGAAGCGCCGCGTGCTCTCGTGGTACACATAGGACGCCCCGGATTCGATCTTGATGGTCGCCAATTCACATAACGGGATATAGGCGTTGGCGCCGGTGGGGGTTTGATAGGCCACCTTCAGGTCGCGGATTTTGTCGACGTTGTCGCGGTACTCGGGCGGGAAGCGGACGGCGAGGTCAAACTGCCGGTCGCCCTCCAGCACGGTGGTCGCGGAAGCTCCGCCCAAAGCCGCTTGAATGACCGTGGTCACATCCCCGGAATTGAGTCCATAGCGCGCGGTCTTCTCCCGGTCGATTTTGATATTCAAGTTCGGCTGCCCCAGCACCGGAAAGATCCCAAGATCGGCCACGCCACGCACCTGGGCCAGGTTATCCCGCACATCGGTGGCGAGCTTCGTCAGGACCTCCAGATTTGGTCCGATGATCTTGACCGAGTTGGCGCCTTTGACGCCCGAGATGCCTTCCTCGATGTTATCCTGGATGTATTGCGAGAAGTTGAAGGTGACGCCGGGCAACTGGTCGTTGAACTCAGCCTGAACCTCCTCGGTCAATTTTTCCTTGGTCAAGCCTTTGGGCCATTCGTCATACGGCTTCAGCGGCACGAACAACTCGACGTTGGAGAAGGGCGACGCATCGCTGCCGTCGTCGGGCCGGCCATGCTGGGAGACGACCGTGATCACTTCCGGATGACTCAGCAGAATCAGCCGCATTTTTCTCGCCGCGGCCTCGCCGTCCTGGAGCGACAGCGTCAAGGGCATCGAAGCGCGAATCCAAAAATTGCCTTCCTCCAGCGCGGGCAGAAACTCGCTGCCGAGACGCGAACCAAGCAGGAGCGTGAGAAGCATAAAGGCGGCTCCCACGCCGACCATGAGCTTCCGGTGCGACAGCGCAAAGCGCAGCATCGGGTCGTAGGCCTTGTGCAGCACGCGGACGAAGAAGGTCTCATTTTCTTCGACGTGTTCGGGAAGCAGCACCGAGGCGAGCACCGGGGTGATCGTGAAGGTCGCGATCAAGGCGCCCGCCAGGGCGTAGGCGTAGGTGCGCGCCATGGGACCGAAGATTTGCCCTTCGACGCCGGTCATGGTGAAGAGCGGCACAAAGCTGGCCACCGTGATCACGGCGGCAAAAAAGATCGCCGTATCGACCTGCTTCGCGCTGATCAGTATCATCCGCAGTCGATCCGTCCATTCGGCGGTGGGCGAGGAATGCAACGACGCCGTCGGGTCGGGCCCGTACGCACCATCCGCCAATCGCTGCAGCAGACCCCGCTTTTCCTCTTTGTCCCTTTGCATATTGCGGAAGATGTTCTCCACCAGAATCACCGCTGAATCCACAATGATGCCGAAATCGACCGCACCGACGGAAAGCAGATTGGCGTCTTCGCCCCGGATCACCAGGATCATAATGGCGAAGAAAAGCGCAAACGGGATGTTCAGCCCGACAATGATCGCGCTGCGGAGGTCGCCGAGGAAAACCCATTGGATCAGGAACACGAGCACGCAGCCAAACACGAGATTGTGCAGCACGGTGTGGGTGGTGACCGCGATCAACGACGCGCGATCGTAGAACGGGACAATCTTGATGCCCGGGGGCAGGCTCCCGTCGACGTTCATCCTGGCAACGGCGTCTTCCACCTTCGGGATCATGGTTTTGCCGTGTTCCACGCGACTCATCACCACGATGGCAGCCACGGCGTCGTCATTGTGGTCACGGCCGCAAATACCCAGGCGCGGCACATAGCCGACCACCACTTTCGCAACATCCTTGACCAGAATGGGAACGCCATTCAACTGGCCCAGAACCACGTTCTCGATGTCATTCACCTTGTAGCCTTTGGTAAGATCGTCTTCGCCGCCATCATTGATTAGACCCATGCCGCGGATGTTGATCGATTGCTGGCCGATGCGGATTTCACGCCCGCCGACGTTGACGTTCGCATTCCCGAGGGCGGTCATGATTTGCGGGACGGTCACGTTAAAGGCTTCGAGCTTGTGCGGATCCATCTCGACCTGGAATTGCTTGGTCGGCCCACCCCAGCTGTTCACCGCCACGATACCGGGAATGGTCAGTAACCGCCGGGCCACGACCCAATCCTGGACCGTGCGAAGATTGGTCACACCAAAATGCTTGGGCCCCACCACTTCATAACGGAAGATTTCCCCGGTCGAACTGTTCTGTTGAATCTCCGGGGTCTGATTTCCCGGCAGGGTCACATTTTGGGCCAGCGCCGTCGCCGCCTGCGCGTAGGCAAAGTGATAGTCCACGCCGTACTTGAAAGTCACCCGGACAAACGCCAGGCCATAGAATGAGGTCGAGCGGATATTGTCGATGCCCGGTGTCGTATAAAGTCCAATCTCGATGGGCCGTGTGTAGTAACGCTCCATTTCCTCGGCGGACAGACCCGGCGCCTGCGCGGTGACTTCCAGAATGACCGGCGTGGGATTCGGATAGGCCTCGATGTTGAGCATCTTGAAAGCCATAATGCCGGCTCCGGCAAACATGATCAGGCCCAGGAAGACGACTGCGCGGCGACTAAGGCAAAACCCGAGAATGGCTGTGAACATCGTTGTTTTTTAGATGGAAAAAGGAAGAATCAGTTGCGGTCGATCGGAGCGTCTCCTTAGTCGCTCGGCGGCGCTTCCAGCATGTTACTCAGAAAGACCGCGCCATCGGCCACGGCCAGTTCTCCGCTCTTCAGCCCCTCGACCACTTCGTACCGGCCGTCCTTTTGCAGGCCGATGGTGACCTTCTTCTGGAGAAAGTGATGGCGATCGGTCGTGACCCACGCGGTCAAGGTGCCATCGCCTTCACGGACGACGCCATTGACGGGAATCGCCGTGGCTTCCACCGGTTCCTTCACGCGGATGACAAAGTTGGCCAGCATTCCGGGACGCAACTCATCCTTGGGATCGGAGATCGAAGCGCGGAGCATGATGCGATGGGTGTTCGGATCGACGGCCGCGCCGATCTTCGACACCTTGCCGACAAACGTCCGGTCCGGATACGCCGATACCGTCACTTCCACGGGTTGGCCGGTATGCAGCAGCGGGCTGTCGGTTTCGATCACATTGGCCAGCATCCATTTGATCGAAACGTCGGCCACCGAGAACGGCGCCGGGGGATTTCCCGGCTGCACCAAAAGCCCAGGCTGCGCTTCGCGGGAGGTAATCTGGCCCGCGATCGGGCTGGGCACGACCAGCGCCGGGTCGATCTTCCGCGTGCTCACGATTTGATCGATCTCCACGTCCGTCTTGCCAAAAACCCGCACCGCATCCCGCGCCGCCTTGAAGGCGCCCTCCGCCGTTTGCTGGTCGGAGATGGCCTGCTCCAACTCCCTCTGGGAGACGCCCACCTTCGACGCGAAAAGTTCCCGGGCGCGTGCCAGTTCCTTGCCTGTCAGTTCGAGGGCGGCGGCAGCGCCGATCAAGGTCGACTCCGCCTGGATGAGGTCCGGGCTGTCGATGGTGTAGAGCGCCTGGCCCTTCTGCACTTCGTCGCCGAGCTGCGCGTACGCCGCGATGATCTTCCCCTGGTAGGGCGAAAAAACCTGCACCGACAGGTCCTCGTCGAAATCAATACTGCCGACCGCCGACTTTTCCACGGGAAAGGAATACGTGCCCACCGGCTCGATCTTGATGGCGTCGAGTTGACTCGATGCCAGCTCCAAGGACTCTCCGGTCTGGGCGGCCTCGGAAGCGGAAGCGTCCTGAGGCGGGTGCCCAGGCTCGGGTTTAAGAAGGAGAAGGACCGTGGCAAAGCCGGTTGCCACGCCCACCGCAAGCACGGCGATTACTTTCCTGTTAACCTGAAGTGCGTATTTCATTGCGCCGTACGATACGCTTGCGGGCAAATCCGTGTCTATTGGACGACGAATAGTTCTTCTGTAATACAAGGCCTCGTACTCCTGTACGCGATTTCCTATCTTCCTTTAGGACGTTTCCGCGCCTCGTTCCTTGCTCAAGCAGCCAGAACTGCCGATCAAGAAGCTTGCTGAGCATTTTGAGAAGTGGTTGAATGCCAGGGAACTGCTCGAACGCAAGTCAATCAAAGTGAACATGCCCGCCAATGCTTCGGGACCATGGGTGCCACCAACTCCTGAGGAACTCGGCCGTCTCCTGCCGCAATTCCGCATCGAGTGCCTTCTTGGGCGTGGTGGTACGGGTGCCGTTTACAAGGGAATCCAAGCCGAATTGGAGCGTCCGGTGGCGATCAAACTACTCCCGAGTCAGGTGGCTGCCGATCAGGAATTCGTCGCCCGGTTCAAACGCGAAGCACGAGTCCTGGCCAGGCTCCAGCATTCCCGCATCGTCACCATCCACGATTTTGGGCAGACCAGCGAGGGGCATCTCTACGTCGTTATGGAGTATATTGATGGCACCAATCTGCGCGAGATTCTCCGCGGGCCGGGACTCAATCCTGAACACGCCCTGCTGGCCATCAGCCAGGTTTGCGATGCCCTCTACGCGGCCCACAAGCAGGGTGTCGCTCGTTGGGACATCAAGCCCGAGAACGTCCTCATCACTCGCGAGGGCTACGTCAAGCTTGGTGACTTTGGCCTCGCCCGACCCCTGGACAAAGACGCCGAGGCGCTGACCGGCGGCCAGGTCATCATGGGCACACCCGCTTCCACGTCATCGGAACAACCCGCCGGCCAGACTGATCATCGCTCGGATATCTACACGCTCTGTGTGATGCTTTACGAGATGCTGACGGGCGAGCACCCGCAGCGTGCATTTGCCCTCCCATCGCTCAAAGTACAGGTGGACGTGCAGTTCGACCAGGCGGTGATCAAGGCCCTGCAACAGGAACCGCAGCTTCGTTACCAGCAGGTCCGCGAGATGAAGACCGAAGTCGACCGGATCGGGATTGCGCCGGTCGGCGCCATTCAACCAACGCCAGATGCCACAACCCTGACTGCCCGGCAGAACGGCAAAGGCAAGCCGCTTTCGATGATCGTACCGGTGGCGGTACTCTTGATTCTGGTGCTTGGCGGCTTATTCATTTGGAAGAGGGAGCATCCATCTGCGGAATCGAATGCGGCGCCCATTGCCGCGATCCAACATGCGCCTGCCGAAACCCCGGTCGAAGCAACACCAACCCCGGCAACTATCCCCGACGTTTCGGGGCCACCCGCCCCCGAAAGTCTTCCGGTCCATTCGCCGGTGACACCGGCGCTCGACGTCCCCACGCGTCGATTCAACTATACCGCGCTTGATAAGCACGGCCATGAAACCACGGGGACCATCGATGCGCCTTCCATGAATGACGCTCTCGGCAAGTTACGCAAGACGGGCTTTACTCCCAAGAACGTGACTGAAGAGGGCAAGGGAAAGGCCCCCCGCAAGACTGCGGAAACCACCGCCGTCTCACCATCACCGGTGGATGAGTTCTCGGCAGTACCGAAGCTCCTCGATGAAATCGAGACCGTCGCGCCCAAAAAGGGAGTGGACGCAACCGTGCCCGCGTCGGTCGCCAACCCAGCCGGGGACTCGTCGCTCCTCGATGAAATCGAGGCACTCGACCGCCGCAAGTGAGCGGAAGCCGCCGCGCCACACCCGGCTCCCTTGGGAAATCAACGAATGGACGGAACGGCCAAACCCGCCACGCGGACGGAAATCGATTTTGACGGACCGCGGGGCGAAAGCGGAGCATTGGCAGCGTGACGACTCCCATTTCCGCGCCTCCACGCATCGTAATTCTCGATAGCTTCACGCTGAATCCTGGCGACCTGAGCTGGGCCGGGCTCGAGGAACTGGGTTATTCATTGGAAATCCACGACCGGACCCCGCCGGAGCTCGTTCGGGAACGCACTGCGGGCGCGCCCATCGTGCTGACCAATAAGACCGTCCTGTCGGGAGAACTGTTGCGAGGCCTGCCGGAGCTGCGCTTCATCGGCGTCCTGGCGACCGGCTATAACGTCGTGGATATCGCCGCGGCAACGGAGCGCCGCATCCCGGTGTCGAACGTGCCCGGATATGCCGCGCCTTCCGTGGCGCAGGCCGTGTTCGCACTGCTGCTGGAACTCGCCAACCGAACGGGCGACCACGCCCGCGCCGTGGCCGCCGGCCGCTGGACCACGAGCCGCGATTTTTGCTTCTGGGACACACCGCTGGTGGAACTCTCCGGCCTCACATTCGGCATCGTGGGCTACGGCGCCATCGGCCATGCCGTCGCCGGCATCGCCCGCGCCTTTGGCATGCGCGTGATCGTGCAATCGCGGCGGCCCGTCGCCAACGAAGAGAACGTCACCCTGGACGACCTTTTCGCGCGCGCCGACGTCGTGTCACTCCACTGTCCGCTCACCGCCGCCACCGAGCGGTTGGTCAACACGGAACGGCTCGGGCGGATGAAAACTTCCGCCTTTCTCATCAATACCGGGCGCGGCGGTCTCGTGGACGAAGCGGCTCTCGCCAGCGCGCTCAACCAGGGGCAAATCGCCGGCGCGGGACTCGATGTGCTCAGCCGGGAACCATCCGTGGCGGATAACCCGCTGCTCAGCGCCCGCAACTGCTTCATCACTCCGCATATTGCCTGGGCCACCAAAGCGGCGCGCGAACGGCTGCTGGCGATCACCGTGGCCAACGTTCGCGCGTTCCTCGCCGGTGCTCCGCAAAACCTCGTCACGCCGGCCGCCTAAGAGGGCGTCTAAAGCTTTGCGGGGCAGGATCGAGTCCTAAACTCAACCAACATCCTACCGCTTGAGCGAAATGGTTTCGGCGTCGATGTAGGCTGTATGATCCTCGGTTTTGCTGAGCGGTATCGTCAAATTGCGATACCCGGGAGCGATGATTGTAATCGTCCGCGTAAAAGCCGGAGCATTATATTCCGGGAACACCGAACCGCTCACGCCGGCGACAATATATCCGCCGTGCATCGCATAAACCGGCTTGAGGTCAAATGATCCATCGAGCCCGGAGAAGGTGAATTTCGTCGGATCCACGGTGTCCTCAACCTTCGCCGCCGTCACCGGCGACTGGGTTCCGGCGTCAAAAATCCGTCCCTTGACCCCGCACTCGCTCAGCCGCCGATGGGGGATTGGAACGACGAGACATCCCGCGAGCAGGAGCGAACACAGGACCGACGCGAAGATGATGAATTGCCTCATGCGTGTCACTATTGCTGCATCTTCTTTCTTTAGGAAGATTTCCGCGTCTCAGGCTACGCACCCGCTGCGGAGATCATTGGGTGTTGGGTGTTGGACTTGTCAGGGCGAAGCGTGGGTGTTGGCCCGGCTTCGCCCCGCAGGGCGGGGCTATGCCGTGGCGGGCGGAGCCCGATGTTGCGGCGAAGCCGCCTCATCTCCCCCGGATTAAATCGCGCAATTCCTCCTGGGAAATATAGGGCGCCTGCGCGCGTTCCAAACCCCGTCCGCGTGAACAAAACAAGTCGCCCCGGCCGAGCAGCGCTTCCGCTCCGGACGCGTCCAGGACAATTTGTGAGTTGGACGCGTTGACGACACGCAGGCAAATGCGCAAGGGCAGGTTCGCCTTGAGCAGGCCGGTGACCACCTTGCTATCCGGCCGCTGCGTGGCCAGCACCAGATGGATGCCGGCCGCCCGGCCTTTCTGCGCCAGCCGCGCGACGAGGCTTTCAAAGTGCTCCCGTTCGGTCTTGCCGCCGAGGATCAAGTCGGCGAACTCATCGAAAAGGATGACCCGAAACGGCATGTCCTCGCGTGCGCCGCGCTGGCTCAAGCTTTCACTGCCTTCCCGCGCCAGCACGGCGTAGCGCCGCTCCATTTCCGCCACCGCGCTTTCGAGGCAGGTGATGACGCCCTTCAAACTGGTAATGACCGGTCCGTCCAGGTAGCGGCAGCCTTTCAGCGCGCCAAAGGTCAAAACTTTCGGATCGACGACCGAGAGGCGCAACGCGCCCGGCGGATGCTTGCCGACGAGCGAAGCCACCAAACATTTCAGGAACTCGCTCTTGCCGCTGCCCGAAGTGCCGGCGACCAGCGCATGGCAGGTGTTCGGGTCGGAAAAGTCCGCGGTGATGACGTCGCCCTCGATCCCGATACCGATGGAAAAAGCCAGCGGTGCGGGCAGCGCCGGCATCGATTTCCAAGGCACGACGTCCGGCTGATCCTTGGGTAAATCGACGTTCACGCAGCCGGGAGCCGCCTGGATGATGGGCTGCTGGCGAAGCCGCAATGCGACCTGCAAATCCTGCGCGCGATTGGCCAGCGACGTCACTTTCACACCGCGCGAAGGTTCCAATTCGTAGCGCACGAGCTGCGGGGCTTCGCGCCGCAGCAGCACCCGCACGTGAAGTTTGAAGTCCGCATAGCACTTTTCGATGAGCGCGGCGACCGGGTCGGCGCGGATTTCGGTCACATTCGCCGGGGGTTGCGTGCGCGCGGCGCCGGCGATCTGGCGGACCACCGGGGCCACTACTTCCTCGAAAATCCCTTCGAGTTCGGCGACGGTCACGCTCACCAGGTGCAGGGCCGGCTCGTAATATTCCAGGACGCCACTGAAGCGCAGGCCGGGTTTGGTGATGCGCAGCAGGCGCGCATAGATCGCGAGTTGCAGCAAATCATGTTTCAAATTTCCGCCTCGCGAGAGCTTGTAATCCACGACTTCAATCCCGCTCTCGGGATGCCTGCGGACGGCATCGGGCCGGCCCGAAATCAACACCGCGCCGTCGGCAAAGGGAACGGCGGCGATGTCGAACTCCTGGGTCAGATACACATCCTGCCAGCTTCGAAATTGCGGTGTGCGGATGCGCAAGTCGACCAGGCGGCCACAAAACGCGCGCAGCGCCTGGCTCAGGTGCTCCGCCGACGGGATTTTCCCATCGTCGACCAGTTCGTCGAACTTCTGCCGCGCCAGGCGCTCGTAAAAGACGCTCCAGAGCGATCCGGCATCCGCGAGCGCCTTGCTCGATTTATTCTCCGCCCCCAGCCACGCCGTGAATTGCTCCGCGAGTTGGTGAAAGGCGGTTCCCTGCACCGAAAAGATGATGCCGTTTTTCCCTCCCGGCCGGACCAGGGTCGGCGGGGTTTCGCCGCGCAGCCAGCGCGCGAGCCATGCGGAGTCGAGGCAGGCGCATTTGAGCTGGCTGACCGTGATCAGGTATTTTGCCATTGCAGCACGGTCATCTGTGGATGGGCATGCACGCGAATTTCCGCACTGTAACCGCAAGCCAGGAGCACGTCTTCGCGGCTGACCTGCGCGCCCAGCCGGGCGATGACTTCGTCGACGCTGAGGAACTTCTCCGCCGCGACGATCCGGCGAACCTCCTCGTTGATTTGCACCTCCTTCTTTCCGGCGGCGGCCTTTGAGAGCTCCGCGGACGTGCCCTTGACCGGACCGAGAACGCGCGTCCACCATGGATCGAATTGCGCGCGGAGAAACGTGAGAACCTCCGGTGCGCCGAAGGGCGGAATGTCGCCGGCAAGCGCATCGGCATACAAATCATAGCCGGCATAGAGCGTGGCGAAGTCGTCGCGAGAGAGGACGATCAAGTGCAGGCACTGCTGCCGGGCGTCCAGAATCGCCGAACCGACCAGCCAGTCCGGCCCCGGAACGGCCGGCTGCTCCTCGCCGCGGAAGAACACGGCTTTGAATTGTGGCAACTGCTCGCGGCGCCTTTGCGCTTCATGGGCAATGGCGTCCCACCGCTTCCAATTCGAACCGGCCTCGAAGCCGAAGAGAATCGTGCGTTCCGCGAGACGCCAGGTGACGCTGAAATAACGGGAGGCCACCGGATCGATCTCCACGCCTGGCAACCCGGCGGCGCAAGTCATGACGAGCCACTGCAGAGTATCCGCATCGCAGACGAGCCGCTTGGGCTCGGCGAGCAGATTGACGCGGCGGGCTTCGTAGAGATCGACCAGCGAGACCACCGGGGGCCTCGTCGCCAGAGCCCTCTCCGGCGGCACGTCCGGCTTTTCCCAGCGGATTTTGCAGTGTTGGAGAAATTCGCGCGTTCCGAGTCGATTACGTTCCGTGCTAAAAATCGAAGCCAGCCAACTTTGATCCAGGAACTTCGCGCAATCTTCGGGAGACTTTCCGCTCGCTTGCAGCCGCAGACGAACGAGTTCCTCAGCCTGTGATCGCGTCAGGCCTTCGAGGACTACGGCGGGCATGGCGATTCGTTGCACGTCGGCTTCTTCAAGATGCGGCAGGATCGTCTTCAGCCACGGATTTTGATTGGAGGTGACCAAGGTCAGGTGATTGGCCGCCTCGTTGATGAGCGTGGCGACGACCATCCCAAAGGTCCGGGCCAGGGCCGCCGCGTGGCCGTACGCTTCCGTCTGATCGAAGCAGAAAACAAATGGCCGGTAGAAGGACGCCAGTTGGCAAAGGTCGACGAGACGCTCCCGGCACACATGATTGATTCTGTCGGCGCCCATTTCGGCGTCGAGGACTTCGGCGGAGCGCAATCCGATGGACGCTGCTTGTTCGGCGCTGAGACTTTGGCCCGAGATCCAATCCAAACAAGCCTGCCGAGGTTCGCGGTGGGGATAACCGTAGCCATAGGCGAAAAGGATCGCGAGCCATTCCGCCGAGTGGAGGACAGTTCCCCTTCGGGCCAATGCTCGATCGAGCACCACGCGAAGGCCGTCAAAGGTCTGCCGCATCCAATCCGCCCACTGATCGCCCCGATTTCCGCGAGCAAAGGCTTCGAGCGGATCGCGGCGGATGCGCGCGATATCCAGCGGACTTCCATCCCCTTGCCGCTCAATAATGTCGGCCACCAGATGTCCCAGGACGCCATGGGCCAGCGCGTCGAGTTGCGTGGGCTCGCTCGGATCCCAGGAGGTCCAGTCGGCGCGGTCGGGGAAGTGCATTTCCTTCACCGCGGCCGAGAGCAACGATTGAAAGGCCAGTTCGCCGTTTTGAAATGGCCGGACATAAACCAGCGTGGCGCGACCGTGCAACTCCCGGAAAAGGCGCCCGATGAGGTGCGATTTGCCGAAACCGGGCTGGGCCGAAGTCACCAGCAGGGCCTGATCGGCCGGCAAAGAGACCCGAGGCGGCGCGCCCGACGCGAGGCGGTCGAAACGTGCCTGGAGAGCGCGAACCGGCTGTTCATTGAGGCCGCTCACCGCCGGCTCACGGCGGCGGGGCTCTTTGACAATCAGATCATCGAAAGGATTGAACTCAAACACGGCTTAATTCTCCAGGCGCACGAGCAAATACTGTTGGTCTCGCAGTTCGACGGCAGCGGCGCGCTCGCGGTCGGTCGCGAGTGACCAATCCCCCAAATAGAAATCGACCCGGCCCCTTCCATGCTCGTCGAGCAACCACTTCTTCAATCCCGCCAATTCAACGCCGGATTCCCGCAGCAACGCCGCAATCTCCACATCGGGGAAACCCGTGCGCTTGACCAGCGACAGATACGCATCGCGAATTCGGCGCGGTTCGACGACCCTGGTTGCGCCTGGCCCGGCCGGCGGTGGGTGCGACTCGACATTTGCGGATTTCCCATCGGCCGTGGCCGATCCGAGCATCTTGCGAACCGACTCGGTATGAGCGTAGACGTAGGCCCTGCCCGAATTCAGCTTGAGGAGCCGCACTTGCGACAGAAGCAACTGGAGGGCTTCGGCAAGGAGCGGCTTTTCCACCGCGGCCAGCGCTTTCCTGAAGGCTGTCTGCGCCAGCAAGACCGGGTGCTTTAGTGCCGCATATTGCTCCATTTTCACGGCCGCGCATTCGGCGCTCGGCGCAAACTCGCTCGCAAAATACCTTGGTTTTGCCCCGGCGGAAATCCTGGCGACCGATCCGGACGCCATCATCTCTCCAAGCGCTCGCTCATAGAGGGTCCGCTGCCCGGACGGTGTTTTTGCGGTCACAAAACCCAGGACGCCTTTCACACCTGCTTTACGGAGCTTTTCCGAAATTCTGCTCCTGGCAATTTCGGCGGTGAAAGTGGACTTGCGTGACGGCATGTTCCTTGAACTTGTGCCGGGATCGCGAGGCATTTCAAGCAGCGACTGCCTTGGCGGGAATTAAACACCGGACGCGCCGCACAACCAGCGGTGCAGGGTCCCTCGCGGTTCTCTACTTGGCAGGGCTTTCCGCCATGGTGCCGGGATTCTGATCGACATCGCGCAGTCATCGCGCTAATCCACCCCGCACCGTGGCAACGGTATTTCTCAGCTACAGACACGAAGGCGATACCCATCGCGGCAAGGTCCGTGCCCTCGCGGAAACTATCGAGAACGCGGGGCATACGGTAATCCTCGATGAATTTGCGCAGGAGCGTCTCTTTTACGGCGGCGGGCCCAATGAAGGCTGGCCCCGATGGAGCAAGAGCCAGGCGGATAACGCCGCGCACAAAGTTTTGATTGTCGGAAGCCCGGGCTGGTTTCGCTGCTATTTGGGAACAGAAGTCGGTGGTGCCGGCCTCGGTGCCGCAGCGGAGGCCGGGATCCTCGAACAGCGTCTTTATAACGCCGCAGGTATTTCCCCGGCCATTCGCATTGTCCACTTCGGCACGTTCGACATTCTTACCTTCCCCACCGATCTCCAGCGCTATAACGCGTTCGAGCTTCCTCAAAAACAGGATGACCTCCTTCACTGGCTTTCGGGCGCTCCCATCCCCGTGACCCCCGGCGGTGCCGCCGTCTCCGCGTTTCCCGGTACCGGGCCCACGCTGCACTGGCCACTTGCCGACCACGACCACATTCGCGACGCCTTCGCCGGGCTGCTCACCGCTGAATGTCCGCATCGCGGACTGCTCGTGCGCGGGCCAACCGGACGAGGCAAGACTGCGATCACCGAACAACTCCTTGGCAATGCATTGCGCTTCCCTTGGTTGCGTTGCGGGCGCTTCGACTTCAAGGGTACGACGCGTTTGCGCGAAGAACTCCAGCGTTTCTCTTCGCACCTCGCCGTGCCCCTGCCCAAAGAGGAAATGATTGCGCTTGCCCTCGGCGCAATCCTCCAGTCTGTGCTCGCACGTCACGAGCCCACCCTCCTCATTTTCGATACGTTCGAAACGGCGGGCGAGGCGGAGACCTGGGTCTGCCGCGATCTCCTCGAATCGCTAGTCCGTGCCGATCACATGCGCGTCGTCATCGCCGGGCAGAAATGTCCGCCGAGGCCTGGCGCGCCGTGGGCGCGTGAGGTCCACGGCCCATTGGAGATCGGGGAGCCCACGGTGGACGACTGGTTCGTCTACGGCGGCCAATACAAAGACGACCTCACGCTCGACTTCGTGCGTCGAACGCATACCTACTGCGGCGGTCGCGCCCCTTTACTTGCCCAAATCCTTGGTCCCATCCCTTAGCCGTGGATTACGCCGAGCAACTCCACATTCTCTCCGCCGCGCAGGGCGACCCCGCGGCGCTGGCTTTGGCGCTGGTCGATCTCACCTTCCACGCGGATCCGCCAGGAGAACGCGCCGCCTTACGCGACGCACTCGAAGCCGCAGCGGTTCCGCATTGGATTACCGCCGCGCTTCTCGCCTCCCTCCTTGGCATCACTGAGGAGGAAGCGGCACCACGATTGGCCCGGCTGCGCCGGCTAACAGTGGTCGAGCCTTTCCCTGCCCGCGGCGAGGGCGCGTGTAACGTTCATGAGCAGGCCCGATTGGCCCTGCGCCGCCGACTGGCGGAGCAGGAGCCCGAGCGGTTCCGCGCGCTGTCCGCCCGCGCGACGGAGACGCTGGCTAGCCAGACCTCAGCGGCAGCGCGCATCGAACACGCCTGCCATCTCGCCGTCGCCGAACCAGCCCGCGGGGCGAGGGCGATCGCGGTTCTCCGCCAGGAGTGGGACTTCGGCGGGCGTTTCGAGGAGGCCCAGGCCCTGGCCGCGGTCTGCGAGGAGTTGCGCGGCCTACCCAGCCTCGCCCCGGAAGTGCGGGCGATGGTAGCCCTCACACTGCCTTGGCTGCGCAAGAATCATCTGTCCGCCGAGCAACGCATGCCGCTGCTGCGGGAGGCCGCCGAAATCTACCGGGAGTTGCAAGACGATTGGATGCTGGGCCTATCCTTGGAGAATCTTGGCGATGTGCTTGCCGCCGGAGGCCGGCGCGAGGCGGCGCGTCGAGCCCACGAGGAAGCGCTCCGCGTCCGGCGCAGGCTGGCCCCGGCGCTCGATGCGGTCACCCTCGCTACTGCGGGCGCTTTGCGCAATGTCTCCGTCTCGCTCAACAAGCTCGGCGACCTCGACCACGAGCAAGGCCGGCCCGAAGCGGCCAGACTCGCTTACGCCGAGGGGCTGGAAGTCGCCCGCCGATTGGCCGCGCTCGACTCGGCCAATACCCTGCGCCAGCGCGATGTTTCCGTCTCGCTCGACAGGCTCGGCGACCTCGACCGCGAGCAAGGCCGGCCGGAGGCGGCAAGGCTCGCTTACGCCGAGGGGCTGGAAATCCGCCGCCGGTTGGCCGCGCTCGACTCGGCCAATACCGGATGGCAGCGCGATGTCTCCGTCTCGCTCAACAAGCTCGGCGACCTCGACCGCGAACAAGGTCAGCCGGATGCGGCCAAGCTCGCCTACGCCGAAGGGCTGGAAATCCGCCGTCGACTGGCCGCGCTCGACTCGGCCAATACCCAGTGGCAGCGCGATGTCTCCGTCTCGCTCGAAAGGCTCGGCGACCGCGACCGCGAACAAGGCCACCCAGACGCGGCCAAGCTCGCCTACGCCGAAGGGCTGGAAATCCGCCGTCGATTGGCCGCGCTCGACTCGGCCAATACCCAGTGGCAGCGCGATGTCTCCGTCTCGCTCGAAAGGCTCGGCGACCTCGACCGCGAGCAAGGCCGGCCGGACGCGGCCAGGCTTGCCTACGCCGAGGGCCTGGAAATCGACCGCCGATTGGCCGCGCTCGACACGGCCAATACCCAATGGCAGCGCGATGTCTCCATCTCGCTCGAAAGGCTCGGCGACCTCGACCGCGAGCAAGGCCGGCCGGAGGCGGCAAGGCTTGCCTACACCGAGGGGCTGCAGGTCGCCCGTCGATTGGCCGCGCACGACACGGCCAAAGCTCAATGGCAGCGCGACGTGAACTATTCGCTCCACATGCTGGGTCGACTGCTGCTGGACGAAGGACGTGCGCAGGAGGCATCGCCTCTCTTTGCCGAGGCGTTGGGGATCTCCGAGAAGCTGTCGGCGCTCGATCCTCAGAATGTGACCTGGCAGAAGGACGTGCGCGTGGATCGCAGCTGGCTTGCGAAGGCGGAGGCGGCGGCGGAAGAAAAGGGCAAGTAGTTGACGGTGGGAAGGGCGCGCGGTGCAGCTCGCGTCCAGCGCGCGTTGGCGGGCGTGCCTCCCCAGTTGATGGGTCTGGAAATCTGTTTCCTGGATACCCGGGGCGGCGCCCGGTGGCCTCGACCTGGGCCCCTGGCCCAGCGGACCTTTGCCGGTTGATTTTCCGTGGGCTGGATGGAAACTCCTCGCCCGGGTCCGACCTTCGACCTTCCGTTACCCCCTTCCCCGTCCATGAATTCAGTTCGCCTGCTCCTCACCTTCACGGTGCTCAGTCTCTCCGTCAGCGTTGCGCCCGCCGAGCCTCCTCCTCCACCACCGCTCTCAGAAAAAGCGAAATCGATCTTCGATGGCAAAACGCTGGACGGTTGGGAATCGCCGGCGCCGGACCTTTGGCGCGTGGAGGACGGCTGCCTCACCGGCGGCGACGGCAAAATCAAAATCCCCTACAACGATTTCCTCTGCACCAAGGCGTCCTACGCCAATTTTATCCTGCGCCTGAAGATCAAGCTCACGGGTGATCCGAAGACGGGCTTCATCAACAGCGGCATTCAGATTCGCACCCGCCGCAATCCCACCGGCCATGAGGTCTGCGGATACCAGTGCGATTACGGCGAGCCAGCGTGGTACGCCGCCATCTACGACGAGGGCCGGCGCAACCGGTTGATGATGAAATCCAACATGGAAGCGCTGCGTCCAGTCATCCATCTCTGGGATTGGAACGATTACGTGATGAAGGCCGATGGCCCGCGCATTCAGACCTGGATCAACGGCGTGCAAGGCGTGGATTACGTGGAAGCGGAACCGGAGATCGCGAGCGACGGCATCATCGGCATCCAGTTGCACGGCGGCGGGAACACCATCGTGCAGGTGAAGGACGTATTCATCGAAGAACTCCCTCCCACGCCGAATGCTCCCACGTGGGAATCGCTCGGCGGTGTGGACGGCCAGCGCGCAAAGCTCAAGCCGCCGCCGGACGCGGCGAAGCCGAAAATCAGCGGCGGGACCCTTGAGATGATCCTCGCGCCCGAGGTCATTTCCATCCCACCGCTGGGCCAGGACGGCAAGCCGCTCAATCTCGGCTTTGAAACTGGAACGCTGAAGGATTGGACCGCCGAAGGCAACGCCTGGGATGGGCAGCCGATCCAGGGCGACACCATCATCAAACGCAAGCGCGGCCAGAGCAATCACGTGGGAGATTACTGGATCGGCGGCTATGAAAAGCTCGGCGACAAAGGGACGGGACGCCTCACTTCCGCGAGCTTCGAAGTCACGCATCCGTGGGCGAGTTTTCTCATCGGCGGCGGCAAGGATCCCAACCTGACCCGCGTGGAAATCGTGGAGGAAGGCACGGGCAAAGTCGTCCACAGCGCCAGCGGTCTCGATGTGGAGAACATGCGTCGCGAAGTCGTGGATCTGCGGCCGTACACCGGCAGGCGCATCTTCGTGCGGCTCGTGGATGAAAGCACGGCCGGCTGGGGGCATGTGAACTTCGATGACTTTGTGTTTCACGAGAAAGAACCGCAGCTCGTGGCGGCGAAGACGGCGGCCGGCGCCCCGGCCACGGCCGCGCCGGTCGACGACCGCGCGGCGCGGCAGAAGGAAAGCCCCGTGCTGCGGCATCTTCAGCCCAATCCCGCCAAACCGACGGCGGTGGCAAACGCCGCGGCGCAGCGGGTGGTCGCGGGCATGATGTTCACGCCGGGCTTCCAGGCGGAACTGATCGCCGCGGAGCCGGACGTGAAGCAACCCATCGCCTTCGCCATCGACGAGCGCGGACGCCTGTGGGTGGCCGAAGCGTACAGCTATCCCAACAAACAACCCGAGGGCAAAGGCAAGGACCGCATCCTGATCTTCGAGGACGTGGACGGCGACGGCACCTTCAAGAAGCGTACCGTCTTCATCGAAGGCCTGAACCTCGTCAGCGCCCTGGAGGTCGGCTTCGGCGGCGTGTGGGTGGGCGCCGCGCCGGAGCTGATCTTCATTCCCAAGGATGCCGGCGATCACGCCGGCAAACCGCAGGTGTTGCTCGATGGCTGGGGTTATCAAGATACCCACGAGACGATCAACAGCTTCTGCTGGGGACCGGACGGCTGGCTCTACGGCAATCAAGGCGGCTTTACTCATTCGCTCATCGGCAAACCCGGAACGCCCGATGCGCAGCGCACGGAATTGCGCTCCGGCGTGTGGCGCTACCATCCGATCCGGCATGAATTCGAGGTCTTTGCCCACGGTGGCAGCAACCAATGGGGGCTCGACTACAACAGCAACGGCCACCTTTTCATGACGCATTGCCGCAGCTTTTGGGGCGGCGGCGGCACCACGTACGTCATCCGCAACGGACATTTCTGGAACCAGGCGAATGCGAACTACGCGCCGTTTATCTCGAACTCCGCGCCGGACTTCGCTCCCGATCTGAAAAACTTTCTGCCGGCGTCCGCGCAATTCGACAGCGGCGAAGGCGGCGCCGGCAAGCCGGGCAGCGGGGCGATCTATGGCGGCCATTCGCACGTCGGCACGCTGATCTATCTCGGCGACAACTGGCCCGATCTCTATCGCGACCATCTCTTCACTCACAATCTGTTTGGCCACCAGATGAACCACCAGGTCAACATCCGCCGCGGCTCCGCCTACGAAACTTTTCCCGAGGGCTTCGACCTGATGTGCTCCCCTGCCCCGGACTACATGGCCGTGGATTTGCAAACCGGGCCGGATGGCGCGGTCTACGTCATCGACTGGTGCGACTTGCAGCATTGCCACAACCCGGACCCGGAGAAATGGGACCGCACCACGGGCCGGATTTATCGCGTCTCGTGGGCGGAAACGTATCACCCGGCCAAAGTGAATCTCGGCGCGAAGAGCGACCTCGAACTCGCGCAGCTCCACACGCACCACAACGAGTGGTATTCGCGTACGGCGCGCGGGCTGTTGCAGGAGCGCGCCGCCACGCGTCCGATCGACCCGCCGGCGATTGCGTCGCTGCAAAAGCAGGCCTCCGGGGCCGAAGTGGCGCCGGTGCTGCGCGCCTTGTGGACGCTGCACGTCATCGGCGCGCTCGACCCGGCGCAACTGACGAAGTTCACCCAAAACGAGAGCGACATCGTACGCGGCTGGGCGGTGCAACTGGCTACGGAAAAGGCCGGCCAGCCTCTGCTGGGCGCCGATGTGCTGCTCCGGCTCGCCAAAGAGGATCCGTCGCCGAGTGTGCGCCTGGCGATCGCTTCCGCGCTGCCGATGCTCAATGCGCCGGATGCGTGGAACGTGGGCGTCGCGCTCGCCGCGCATGACGAGGACAAGGACGACCGCTTTTTGCCGAAGATGATCTGGTCCGGACTCGCGCCGGTGGTCACGCAATCTTCTGGACGCGCGCTCGACCTGGCCGACGAAACCAAGCTGCCGAGCCTCGCCGATTCCATCCGCTGGTACGTCGCCCGCCAGCCGCAAGGCCGCGAGCTTCTCGTCTCCCAACTCGCGACCCAGCCCGAGGAAGCGGCCGCGCGCAACTTGCGGCTGCTGGCCTTCGCGATGAAAGACGAAGCCTCGGCGCCGATGCCGGCGCATTGGCCCGAGGCGCACGCGCGATTCGCGAAATCCGGCGACGCCACGCTCAACCATGCCGCCGACCAGCTCGCGGCGCTCTTTGGCGATAAAGCAGTGCTGGCAGAAATGCGCGGCATCCTCGCCGACGAGACCCGGCCCATGCCGGATCGCCAGTTCGCCTTCGACCTGCTCAAACGCGGCAACGATCCCGAAGCCACGCCGATCTTCGTGCGCCTGCTGGAGGTGGACGCGTTTCGTACGGCGGTGATCCCGCTGCTTTCCCGATCGAGCGATCCGGCGACCGCGCAGGCCTTGATGCGGCGCTTCGAGTCGCTGGATCCGGCCAATCGTAACGCCGCCCTGTCTGCTTTGACCAGCCGCGCGGCATTGGCCCTGCCGCTGCTGCGGGCCGTGCAGACCGGAAATTTTGACCGAAAGAATCTCAGTTCACTTCAGATCCGGCAGATGCGCGACCTCCGCGACCCCGAGGTGGATCGTCTCGTGGACCAAACCCTGGGAAAAGTGAACGAATCCTCCGCGGTCATGAAAGAGACCATCACGCGCTTGAAGAAGGTCTACTCCGCGGCGCCGCTGTGGGCCTACGACGCCAACTCGGGCCATCAGACCTTCAATCAAGTCTGCGCCGTCTGCCACGCGCTCAACGGCGTCGGCGGCAAGCTCGGCCCGGACCTCGCCGAGTCGTGGCGCAACGGCGTCGATTACTTCCTGGAAAACATCGTCGATCCCAACGCCGTGGTCTGGGAAAACTATCAACTCCACGTGCTCACGAAAAAAGACGGCACCGTCGTCTCCGGCATCCTCGATCAGGAAACCGACACGGCCATTACGCTGCGCACGGTGACTGAACCGGTGATCGTGGCCAAGGCCGACCTCAAAGAGCGCCAAAAGCTCGCGCAATCCATGATGCCGCCCGGGATGCTCGAAGCCTTGCCCGAACAGAAGGTCATCGAGTTGCTGAAATTCCTGACGAGCAGACGTTGAGCACGTGAGGGCCAAAGGCCCGATTGCATCTCAGCCCAAAGGCAACGCCCTTGGGTGAAGGGGCGATGATATTTGTGTCGCCCTTTCAGGGCTTGCCGCTCCTTCGGCGCTAATCCCAGGGCGCTGCCCGATTAGCGCTCACTTGATTCATCGATCCCAGCGACGACCGCCGCGCATCGGTGGATCGCGCGCTCCGAGCGCAGCCTGCCCTGAGCCTGTCGAAGGGATGGCAGGCAACGACGCCGAAGGCGTCCGGCATCGGTGGATGTCGCGCTCCGAGCGACATGGGAAAGACCGCGCGCGAAAGCGCCTGATTTTATTTTAGCGACAGCCGCGCAGATTGACGCCTCCGGCGTGCGGGTTTCCCATGTCGCTCGGAGCGCGACATCCACCCAAGCGCCAAGTTAGCGCTGATCGGGCGTTGCCCTGGGCTGGCATGTTGCTGCACCGTTGGTGCGCCTCTACGCGTGCATGGACCGTCCTACGGCGCAATTTCCACGATCTCGACCTTGCCGTCATCGGGGAGCTGAACCTGCTGCCCGACCTGCGCCCCGAGAAGCGACTTCGCCAACGGCGACACCCAACTCACCCAACCGGGTTCCAGAGAAGCCTCATCGACTCCGACAATCCGATAACGACTCAGGCCCCCGTCTGCGGCCCGGACGGTCACGGTCGTTCCGAAGAGAACTTCGTCGGGTGCTTCCGTGCGGGTCGGCACAATGGTGGCAGCCTCCAGCAGTCCCCGCAGCTTCTCGAGACGAGCCGCCGTGTTCTCATCCTGGTTTTCGCCGCGGGCGTGCTTTTCCAATTCCTCGAGTTCGCGCCGCAACAGCAACGCTCCCCTCTCGCTCCAATAATTGAGCGCCCCAGGCGGCAGCCCGGAGCCGGAACGTCTGCGGCCCACGCGCTCGGGGATATCATCGTCCTCTTTGGTAAATGCCTTGCTCATCGAATGGGAATCGGCGCTTTACCCTATCACGAGGACCACGAATAAACGAGGCCGTGAGCGAGACCGCGCCGGACCGCGATCCGATTCCCTCGAAGCGCAATAGTCCCGCGACCGCGCACATGCGTCAACTTCAGCAAAGGCTTGGTGATCTTTTGCGCGGCCGGCGAATCTTCGTTCGCGGTACCCCGCCAGGACTTGGAAGCCGCGACAGTCCCGCAGTCGCGGGACAAGCGCCGGGATCTCCTGGCCCTTAAGTTGACGCGTCTGCGCGAGCGCGGGCTGGCCGATCGTGCTGGTTTAGCGCGGCCAAGTAACGTAATTCGTGGATCGTGAACGAGATCGTCCCGTCATCCACCACCTCGGGCACCCCTTCCACCGCGCCACCCGCCAGGGCTGGCTGCGGACCTGCACCCGGACGGGTCCCATCCGGCGCACCCTGTTGGGTGGCGGAAATGGATCGTCACATCGTGGGGCCGTGGCTGGCTGATCCATTCCCGAGGCGAAGCGGCAAGCGCGGCCTACGCACCGTGCGTGGACGCCGCGAATCACTCGCGTGAGAGCCAGCGCCGTCGTCGTCCGACCGATCCGCGAAGCGGGTTCTCAGCCGTGTGCCGGGAACGTGCGCCAATTTCTGCCCTGGCTCGTGGCCGTGTCGCTCTTTATGGAGAATCTCGACGCGACCATTGTGAACACCGCGGTCCCGTCGATGTCCGCCGCGCTCCACGTGGCGCCGCTGAGCCTCAAGGGCGTACTCACCAGTTACACGCTAAGCCTCGCGGTTTTTATTCCGATCAGCGGCTGGATGGCGGATCGTTTCGGCACCCGGCGCGTCTTCGCCGCGGCCGTCGCCGTCTTCTCGCTCGGATCGCTGGCCTGCGGGCTTTCGCTCAATGTTCCCATGCTCGTCGTCTCGCGCGTTTTGCAAGGCATCGGCGGTGCGATGATGACACCCGTGGGCCGGATCGCGCTCGTCCGCAGTTTCCCTCGCTCGGAGCTGCTGGCGGTGATGCAATTCGTGGTCATCCCGGCGCTCATCGGTCCCCTGTTCGGTCCGCTCACCGGCGGGCTCATCGTCCACTGGCTTCCGTGGCGGATGATCTTTCTCGTGAATCTGCCCTTCGGGTTGATCGGCCTCTGGATGGTGCGCTGTTACATGCCGGATTTCCGCGACCCCGCCGCGCCGCCGCTGGATCGAACGGGTTTTGTGCTCTTCGGCGCGGGCATCGGCATGCTCTCCTATGTCCTGGAGGTGTTCGGCGAACACAATCTTTCCGCCGGTCCGATCGCGGCCCTCACCGTCCTTTCCATCGCCTTGCTCGCCGCCTACGGCTGGCACGCGCACCAGGCCACCACGCCCTTGCTTCGGCTCACGCTGCTGCGCGTCCGCACCTTTCGCGTGTCGGTGTTTGGCGGCTTCATCACCCGGCTTGGCTTCGGCGGCATGCCCTTTTTGCTGCCGCTATTGTATCAACTCGGCATGGGCTTTCCGCCGTGGAAAGCGGGCCTGCTGACGATGCCTCAAGCGCTCGCGGCCATGGGAATGAAAGTCATCGGCCGCAAGGTGCTCGCGCGGTTCGGCCATCGCTGGGTGCTCATCGCGAACACCGCCCTGGTCGGCGTGGCCATCAGCTTGTTCACCTTCATCGGGCGGGATACGCCCATCTGGTGCATCCTCTTGATGAGTTTCGTGCTCGGCTTTCTCTCCTCGCTGCAATTCACGAGCATGAACACGCTGGTCTATGCGGACGTGGACGACCGCGAAGCGAGCCAGGCTGGGAGCATCGCGAGCACCGCGCAACAGATGTCCCTGAGCTTCGGCGTGGCCTTCGCCGCGCTGCTCGTCGCGTGGTATCTCGGCGGCATGGATCAAACGATCGCCGCGCAAACGATCCCGGCCCTGCACAAGGCCTTCCTGACCATGGGCGCGCTCACGGTGGTCTCTTCGCTGGTCTTCTCGACGCTGCGCTCAAGCGACGGCAATAACGTGAGCAACCGCGTGGTGCGGGTGGTGCAGGCGCGGTGAAGCCAGAATCAAGAACAGCGCAGGCGTGAAGCTTGGAACCTCAGACCTTTTGATCCGTACCCATCCACGCCACCCACCGCAATGGCCTGTTCAGTTTTGCGCGAGATGCATCTGGCGAATCACGTCGTTTGTACCGCCTTCTTGCCCTTGCCTTTGGAAGTCGCGTCGATCGAACCTGCGGTATCGGAATTGGAGCCGGGGGTAATGCGGGCTTTCATCCCGACGGTGATGTCGGAGGCGTGCTTCCCATCCTGACCGTCCACGGTCACCTTGGTGCTATCGTCCACCTGGAAGGTCTTCGAGTCCCCTGATTTCTTGTTTTTGATGGTGATCGAGTGGGAGTCCACGGCGGCGACTTTGCCATGGATGCCTTTGGCCTTGCCACTTCCAGCAAAAGACATGGTGGGCAGTGCCAGGAGGATGGAAATGGCTGCGAGGGAGGCGATGATCGATTTCATGTTGATGTTCGGTTATTGGCGGATTGGTGATGGATAGGCCGCACTGCGGACCGCAATCGGTCCGGTGCTGGGGAGGATTCCTTGCAGTGAAACAGCGCCGAGAGAGGATATTCGGACAAGATTTTGCCGATTTGGATTCTGCTGCACTCGTTCTCTACCGACAGCTCCGTGCCGCCAACGGCGTCCCCGGCGGCGATTTCTTCGAGGGCGCGGTGAGCGAGGGCCTGGCCCGCCCGGTTCCTTCCGGGTCCCTGGTTCACGGCCTCGCCAGGTCACCCAAGGCTGCGCTGCTGGAGTGGTTGGGCGCGCGGGGAGTGGCTCTGGCAGAGCCGGTTGGCAGAGCCGCGAGATCCGGTCGCGAGCCAGTCGGCGCGGGATGGACCGGCGGGTCGGTCCGGCGGCGCCCCGCCCTCTTAACACTCCTTAACTCGACGGGGCGCTCCGGGCAGCGCATCGTGCCACCACGAAAAGCAGTGCCGCCCGTCGGGCGCCGCCCCACATCAACCGCAATCACCAAACGACAATAACGCCATGAAACCATCCACCTTTCTCCTCACTTTCGTGGCCCTTGCCGGCGCGACGATTTCCGTTCACGCCGAACCCGAGTCAGTGCCGAAGGATGTCACGCGGGTGCCCGTCACCTTCTCCGGCGGCCATGAGACCGAAGCCGTGGATCATGGCCGGCCCGTAGTCCTGATCGCCGCCGCACTGGGCGTGCCGCCGGAGGTATTCCGCGAAGCGTTCACCCACGTTCACCCCGCCGGCCCCGGCAGCGGGGGACCAACCGACGAGGAAGCCCGCGCGAACAAGGCGGCTCTCATGAATGCGCTCGGAAAACTGGGTGTCACCAATGACCGGCTCAACACCGTTTCGAACTTCTATCGCTACCCGCCAGGATCGCGCGCGCTCTGGAAGAACAAACCCGCCACCGCAAACGCCCTGCTAAAAGATGGCGCGATTGTCGGCTATGAGATCACGAGCGGCGGCTACGGCTACACTCGTCCGCCCACCGTTTCCGTCCCCGGCGTCGAAGGCGCGACGGCAAAAGTGGAAATCTCCTACGGCAAAGACTTCGAGACCAACGGCGCCGTTTCGGCCATGACGATTTCACAGCTCAAATAGCTGCGGAGCGCCTTGCTTCCATCGGCCAACGGGATATTTCTTTGAGGGCGTCCTCCAAGACGCCCTCTCACGCGTGAAACGTCCCCTCCGAACTCTCAGCATTCTCCTGGCCTTTGCCTGGGCCGGGGCTGCTGAGCCGGCGCAGAAGTCTCTGGAAACGGCGTCCGAGCTGCCTCCGACCCCGAATCCTGCGCCGCAAATGATGACCGCCGAACTCAAAGCGGCGGCGGAACTGTCGCAAGCCGGCCAGCTCATGGACGCGGAGCATCTGGCGGCCGGATTGCGGCTGCCAACGCGCGGAAGGATCGCCCTGTCCGCTCCGTCGCAGCTCCGGTTGAGCGGGAGGGAAATCGCCGAGCGCGCCCGCGCCGGCTATGTGCGGGTGGGGTGGTACTACCATTGCTCCGAGTGTGGCAACTGGCACATCAACACTTCCGGAGGTTACGCCATTTCCACCGACACCATCGTGACGGCCTGCCATGTGCTCGAACCACCGCCCAAGATGCGGAATGCGGAGGGGTTTCCCATCGCTCTTCGCGGTGAAAGCGAGGTGATTCCGGTGCTGGCCGTCCTGGCCGCGGACAAGGACACCGACGCCGCCGTCCTGCGCGCCGGAGTATCGAATTTGGTCCCGCTCGCGCTGACGGATGACGTGCGGGTCGGCGATACCGTCTTTTGCCTGAGCGACCCGCACGGAGTGCGGGGCTATTTCAGCAGCGGGATCATCAATCGACTTTTCTCGACGAAGCCGTCCGCGGGAATCGACGCGCGTTTCCAACGGATCAATGTCAGCACCGATTGGGCGCCTGGCAGCAGCGGCGCGGCGGTTTTGGACGAGCGCGGCAATGTGATTGGGCACGTGGCGCGGATATCCTCAATCTTCAATAGTAGTCCTGACTCTGCCGATCACGTTGGAGCAAAGTCGGCCACCTTGATGAACCTGCATGAGGCCGTGCCAGCAAAGAGCGTTCTGACGTTGATCGGAAGATGAGGAATCGACGACCGCCCGGAAATCCCGCAAGCGTCAGGGCGCTTCGTGAGGACTTCCCGGATGGCGAAATGCTGGAAAGGGCCGGCGCCCGGTGACCAAGTCCACAGCGACCCGGAACCCGACCCTGCCGCTGGCGTGCTTTTCGAGTGAAAGCGACCAGACGACAACAGACTGCCGCGGTCGTAGCCAGCCCACGAAGCCCTGCTGCCTCTACACGGCGTTGAGGTAACTTTCGCGTCACGCACCCGCCCGGCGGCGGCGCGGAGGATTGCGTGTCTGCCGCCTCGGCGCACGCATCCTCCTGCGGATGATGACAAAGCCAGCCACGGCCGTGACGATGAACGCAGAAAGCGTCCCGAAGACGATCGTGAGCCTGGCGTTTCGAGCGCTCGCCTGCGCTTCCTCCGATCTAGTCTTCAGTAAGTTCTGTTCCTCGCTCTCCATCTCAGCGACCACCTTTCGCATCTCATCCATGATTCGTTTACCTTGACTGGCCTTCACCGCCTTTAGCGCAGCCTCAAATCCTTTGGTCTGGTCCTTCCGCAAATCGATCGTCTCCTTGAGTTCGGCAAATCTGCTCTCCGTGAGAGGCCCAAGAGCATCCAGCCTCCGCTGTTGGTTGGCATTATCCGCGGTCAATTTTCTGAGATCCGCAAGTTTCTGATGAACCGCGATGATGCTGGCATTGTAAGGCTCCAGATAACGCTCATCGCCTGTGAGCAGATAGCCGCGCTGTCCGGTATCGGCGTCACCCACTGCGGAAAGGACGCCTTCCAAATCTTGCAGGACCACGTGGGTGTGCTCGACCCACTCGGCCGTCAACGTCAGTTTGTCCGAGTTGCGGTAGGTGACAACGCCGATGGTCAGCAGGATGACCAGCGCCAGGCCAAACCCAGTGCCGATTTTCGTTCCGCCTTCACCGCCGCGACGCGCGGCGGTAGCTTGTGCGCTTCCGGGCCTCGCTGTCGGCGGCGCCGCAGGCAGGGGCGTGCGCGCGGAGGTGATGTCGGCCTTCATGTCCTGCGTGGACTGGTACCGCCGATCGGGCGATTGATGGATCGCTTTGATCACGATCGCGTCGATGCGGGTGTCGCAGCCGGTGCGCTGACTCGGCGGGTCAAAAAAGCCCTTGGGCACTTCGCGGCAAAGCATCTCGTAGAGCATGACGCCGAGGCTGTAGATGTCGGCGCGGTGATCGACGTTAAGGCCGCGCGTCTGTTCCGGAGCCATATAGTCCGGCGTGCCCATGACCGTGCCCGTCATGGTGTGGCCGAGGTCACCGGTGCTCGCATCGGTGAGCCGCGCGAGGCCGAAATCCGCGACCTTCACATGTCTCTCCGTGTCGATCAGCACGTTGGCCGGCTTGATGTCGCGGTGGACGATGCCCTTGTCGTGCGCATAGGCCAGTGCCGTGCAAACCTGCTCGACGATGGCGAGCGCCTGCCCGGCGTCGAGCCCGGAGGCTTCGCCTTGTTTATTCCGATGGATGATGTCGTTGAGATTCGCGCCCTCGACGTATTCCATGGCGAAGTAGAGATGGCCCTCGTGCGTCGTGCCGAAGTCAAAGACCGTGACGATGTTCGGGTGATGGAGCTTCGCCATGGCGCGAGCCTCACGGCGGAAGCGCTCGGCGAAGTCCTTGTCGACGCTGATTTCAAGAGGGAGGAGCTTGATGGCAACCAGGCGGTCGAGTTCGATTTGCCGGGCCTGATAGACCGCGCCCATGCCGCCACGCCCGAGCAGTTTGATCACTGCGTAACCGGGAAAAAGCCGCGCGGCTTCCTCCAGCGCCGGTGGTTGCCACGTGCCCGCCGTGCCGCTCGTCATCTTCACCGATTGCATGCCGCGGGCAAACATCTCCTCCGGCGCAAGATTGCCGAGCAGTGTAGGCTGCTCCGGCAGCGGTGGCTGGGGTGGTTCGCTCTCTTCCGGCATGAGGCGGTCACTTAAAGCGAAGTAGCACGCGCTGACGAGCCGCAATCTGCGACCCGATCTCGCGGCCGCAAATTTATCATGCAATGTGCTACGCTTTGGCGAACAATCGAAGAGATGCAGCCGCGCCATTTTGTTTTAGCCGCCATGTTGTTGTTGGTCGCTTACCCGCTTTCAGAGGGGCCGGCACTGGGCTTCTTCTACTCCCGGCATACCCCGTGCACGACGCCCAAATGGTGGCCGTTTTACCAACCGCTTGAAGCGGTTGCGGCGGACTTGCCTTGGTTCAATGTTGCCCTGAAGCAATATGTTTGCTTTTGCGTAACGCCGAATCTACGCGCTGCGAGTTTTCGTCGAGCACCTTCAAATTAGGGCACTACCCGCGGCTGGCGGCGATCGTCTCAATTTTAGGAAGAGAGGAAGACCTGAAGCGATGAGCACGAGTCCGAACAACGATTCCAGCCGTGCGGTCACGAGTGTATTGAAAAGCAAGCCGATCGCGGCAGCGATAAACGCCAAGGGAAGCAGAGGGTAGCCGAAGGTTTTGTAGGGCCGCGCGTGACCGGGCATTTTGCGACGCAGAGCGAAGACCGCGGAAGTGGTGAGCGCGTAGAAGATCCAACCGGCGAAGACGACGCAGTCGGAGAGTTGATCGAAGGTGCCCGAGATCGCCAACAGGCTGGCCCAAATGGCGAGGACCATGATCGAAGTCACCGGTACCGCCGTGGCTTCATGCAGACGGGCGAAGCGCGCGAAGAAAAGTCCATCCCGGGCCATCGCATACGGGATGCGGGCATTGGTCAGGAGCGATCCGTTGAGCAAACCGAGGGTCGAAATGATGAAGGCCACGGAAACGAGCGGCGGGCCATTGGCGCCGAGGAAGGAACGCGCCGCCATGGCCGCGACGGGCAATGCGTCGCGATGCTGCGTGGAATTTGCCATGACGATTTCCCCAAAGGGAAGGGCGTAGAAATAGGCGAGATTGGCCGCGGTGTAAGCGAGCAGGACAACGAGCATGCCGATGAACAGGGCCAGAGGAATGTTGCGTCCCGGGTGGCGCACTTCACCGGCCACCATCGGCATGTTGTTCCAGCCGTCGAACGCCCAGAGGGCGGCGATCATCGCCACTCCGAACGCCTGGAATCCACACCAATGCTCCGCCCCAACCGGCGCCGCGAAGTGCCGCCAGGCGGTCCCTGTCCCGAAACAAAAGACGCCGATGACAATCCCCGCAATGCCACCCACCTTGAGCGATGTGAGCACGAATTGAATTCTCCCGCCGAAGACCACGCGCAGGCAGTTGAGCGCGGCACAGGCGGCGATGACGAGCACGGCCACGACCTGCTTGATGCCGAACTGCCAGTCGAACTTCTCGCCGAGCACGAGGAAATCCTTCCGCACCCAGACGGCATCGAGCGGCAGCACGGAAGACAGAAAAGTGGCGAAGGCCACCCCGGCAACGGCGATCGATCCGGCGCCACCCACGGTGATGCGCATCCAGCCAAAGAGGAAGGCCGGCAGATCGCCGTACGCGGCGCGGAGATAGACGTATTCGCCACCGGCCTTGGGAAGGAGCGCACCGAGTTCGGCGTAGGTCAAGGCGCCGGCGAGGGAGAGCAATCCAGCGACGATCCAGGCCAGCAACACCCACTGCGGCGCACCAACCGCCTGGGCCATGGGGGTCGTCTTCAAAAAGACTCCTGTTCCGATGATCGTCCCGATAACGAGGGCCGTGGAGTCGCGGAGACCCAGGCCGCGGATAAGTTCTGGCTTCGGCATGGAGAAATTCAGCGGGCGTGGACGGAAGAGTGCCGGGGAATGTTTGCCATGATACGTTTGTGCAGTCCTCGGGCGGCCAGTCTTGGAAGGCGCCTTCTTAGTCTGCGAAACGCCAGGCGGGCTTAAAATCGCGCGGAAGTTTCTCCTGCGCCAGGTGCGCGCGCACCATTTCGATCGGCATGGTGCCGCCCCGAAGGATTTCGTCGTGAAATGCTTTCTCGGGCATCCTGCCGCTCGTGACCTCCTCCGCGTAGAGGTCGCGAAGCTGCATCGCGCCGAGCATGTAACCAGCCTGATAGAGCGGTGAGTAGCTCCCGTTGAACGAGCGCCGCACCTCGGCGGTCGCGGCGGCGCGTTCATGGCCTACGCGCTCCACCAGAAAGTCGGTGCACTGCTGCGGCGTCCATTCGCCCAGATGGAACTTCAGCGAAAAGATGATGCGCGCGCACCGGTGTGCGCGCCAGAAAAGCGCGCCAATCCGATCCTCGGGCGTCGCGACGAATTTCAGATCCCACAGGTGAAGCTCCCACCATACCGCCCAGCCCTCGATCCAGAACGGTGTCGAGAACAGTTCACGGTGCTGGTTGACGCGTTCGAGCCAGTAGAATTGCAGGTGGTGCCCCGGGACGAGTTCGTGAAAGACCGTGGCGCGCGCGAAGTGCCGGTTGTTGGACCGCAGGCTCTGCACTTTTTCCTCCTGACTCATCGCGTCGGTCGGGAATGCCACGATGATGTCGGCGCCGCCGAGGAAATATGGATTCACCTTTTGCGTTTCCGCCGACGCCATGCGCAGCAGCCAGAGGTCTGCCGCCAGTGGCGGCACTGTCACAAGATTGTGCTCCTGCACGTAGCGCGACGCTTCCAGCGCCAGATCGCGAACCAGCGCCGGCTGCTGGCCTGGCTCCACATGGTCCTCCTTCACCTTTTCGAGCGCCGCCTTCCAATCGTCGCCGAGTCCCATGTCCCGCGCGGCGCGTTTTAACTCCACTTCCACCCAGGCAAATTCGCGCTCCGCGATATTGATCAACTCCTCCGGCGGATAGGCGATCATCTCGTTTTCCAAATCCGCCAGCAGTCCGTCACGCCCAATCGGATCTCCAATGATCGGTTGATCCTTCGCCTTTGGATCGATCCCGGCGACCTTCTCGCGAAGAAATTTCCCATAATCGTCGAGCGCCGTGGCGAATTCGTGGTACGGCTCGCGTGTCCACCAGGAAAAGACCGGATCATACCCGTCGAAAATCTTGAACCACTCCTCGAGTGATTTTTGCAACTCGCCGACCCGGGTTGCCGCCCGCAGTGCGACCACTTTCGTCACGGTCAGCGGCGCCACTTTGTCCTTGGTCTCTTCCGCCTCCCCTTTCGTCGAGGGATTGAGTCCCGCTTCCAACGCGGCGCGCGCCGTGCCCAGCGATTTCTTCATCTGCGCAAGTGCTGACGCCGCACCCTTCGCGTCAACCGGTTCGAGGAGCCGCCGCGATTGCTGCAAACGCGCGACTTCGTCTGCGAATGGGACCAGCGGCGCCATCTCCCTGGTGCGCGCCGCCTCGCGGTCGAGCAGCCGGAGTTCGTGGGTGAGCCGGGTGCGCAGCAGTGTGGCGTCAATCCGCCCCTCGACGCCGAGCTTCTCAAAATCCACAGCCGCGAGCCGGGTCTGCCAGGTCCGAAAAAATGTCCCCATCTGCTCCGCGCGGACCGTCGAACCCGGCACATTGTAGAGCCGTTCCAGTTCGCGCCAATCGGTCGTGAAGCGTTCGACCAACTCGCGCAGTTCGCTGGATGCCGGCGTCGCCAACGGAGCGACATCTGGCACATAATCAGCCGTGGCCCGCGTGGCCGCCGGGTTTGGCTCCACGGCAAAGGAGGCGCCGACCCCGGTAAAGAGGAGGGCCAGGCGGGAAACGAGCTTCAGCATCATCCGAGTCCACACACCACGCCTCCGTTCGTCAAACGACAAGGCGCCATCGCCTAAGGGCGTCTTCTTAGCCGGAGCGATTCAGTTGGAAATAGAGGCGACCGTTTGGTGTGGGTAGAGTTGATGAAGACTAGAACCCAACAGACCTCACAAGAGGAGACTCACCAAACGGTGCCGCTCAAA
>Ga0302324_100002597_pt1 | contig 41441 bp, 36 predicted proteins | sample Palsa_T0_1_FD_201949 | JGI IMG/M metagenome (GOLD analysis project Ga0302324, IMG submission 201949) | Peat permafrost microbial communities from Stordalen Mire near Abisko, Sweden - Palsa_T0_1 | ecosystem: Environmental > Terrestrial > Soil > Palsa > Peat permafrost | place: Sweden: Abisko...
CGCGTTGGAAACGATCCAACCGGGGTGGTCGCAAAAGAAAAAACCGAAAAAACGAAGAAAACAACAATAAGTATAGTCATTTACGGGACACTACACTAGTGGCATTGGCCGAGGCGGCACCATTGCCGACGTGCGGCGGTTCCTCATCGAGCCTGCCTTCCGCACTGAATTCTTGAAATCGGTTGCGGACTCCGAAGTCGTGTATTACTGGCAAAAGAGCTTTCCACATCTTACCGGCGGCAAGTCCATTGGTTCCATCTTGACCCGCCTCGATGCCTTCCTTGCACAAAAACCGATTCGTCACATGGTTTCCCAGACGGAGAACCGGCTTGATTTCGCCCGCATCATGGATAGCGGCCAGATTTTTCTCGCCAAACTGCCGGAGGGACTCTTGGGGAAGGAGAACTCTCACCTGCTGGGATCGCTTTTGGTATCAAAATTCCAGCAGATTGCGATGAGCAGGCAGGCACAACAGGTCGAACTGCGCCGGGATTTTTGGTTGTATATCGACGAATTCGCCAATTTCATCACCCCGACGATGGCGGAGATTCTCTCAGGTGCGCGCAAATACCGCATCGGCCTCACGCTGGCGCACCATGAATTGCAACAATTGCAGCGCAGCCCCGCCGTGAGTAGCAGCCGTCCAAATGATCTTCATTTTCAAAACGGCATTTTCACCGCATTTTCAAACCGGCGCTAACACCCAGCCCACCCGCGTTGCTAAACATCTGGAGGAAGCCGACAAGAACCTTTCCGAAAAGCAAACCTTGCTTGCGGCCCATGAGCGTGAAATCCAGAAAGTGAGAGACGAAATGACCCGCACCCACCGGCTGTATTTGGACGGCCAGATTACTTCGCAGGGCTTTGGGGAGTTCTACAAGCCAGCGGAACTGCGGTTGAACCAACTCTCCGCAGGGCTTCCCAAGCTCCAAGCCGAAGTCGATTTCCTCAAAGTGAACCACCTTTCTGCAGACGACATTCTCCATGAAGCCACCACGCTGTATGACCGTTGGCCAAAGCTCCCCTTAGACGACAAGCGCAAAATCGCCGAGAGCCTTGTTGAAAAGATCACCGTCGGCGACAAAGAAATCGACATAACCTTCTCGTATCTCCCTACTTCTGAAGAACTGTGCAAAAACCAACAGAGGTTAGGGCCGGGGTGAGGTCGAGCTTCTGGCCAAGCCCGTTGATTGGTTCGCCCTCCCTGGCCTTCCCCCCGTCCGCCGAAGTCAAGGCTCCGGCTGGACGCAAAAAGAAAATTATGAGTGCGATCAACTTTTCTCTTGCTTTGTGCAAGAAATATGAGCATACTCACTTATATGAATGAACAGCAAAGGAAGATGCCCAGGGCGCGGAAATCCGCCCCGCGCAAAAAGAAGCCCGGCAAGCGTGAGAAGAACAAAGAGCAGACCAAGCAGCGCATCTTGCGCGCCGCGCTCGAGTTATTTAGGGAGAAAGGCCTGGAAGGAACCACGACCAAGGAGATTTCAAAAAGGTCCCGCATCGCCGAAGGCACCCTCTTCAATTACTTCAAGACCAAGGAGGACCTGGCGCTTTATTTCTTCCAAAAGGAGACCGAAGACCTCATTCAATGGTTTCGAGGCCAGGCGCGACTGCAAAATGCGCCCCTGCCTGAGAAACTCTTCGGGATCATTCATCGCCAACTTGAATACATTGAGCCTTACGAAGATTTTATCGGGGCCGTCTTTTGCCGGTCTTTGCAGCCCACTTCCTCATTAAGCCCTTTGAGCTTCGAATCGCAGGAATTGCGCCTCAAGTATCTTCGCTTTATCCGTGAAATTCTGGCCGAAGCCGAAGAGAAAAACGAAATCCCGCGTTTGGGCCACTTGGGAGCGTACGCGGTTGGCCTGTTTTACCTTGGCATTGTCACCCATTGGCTCCATGACGGCTCGCGAGGGAAACAAAAGACGCTGGCCCTGTTGGATCGCGCTCTGAATTTTGGGACGCGGATATTGAGCAAAGGAGGCTGGGAATGGTGAAGCCAAAGAATGGCCCCGTGAAGCGGGCCTCACGTCTCGTGCAATTAGGAGCCAGTCTCGCCGGCAGCTATTTGGCCTACCAATTGCAGCGTCCTTTTTTCGACGAGGAAAGGGCGACGGGACAGAGAAAAGCATTGAGGCTTAAGCAGGCAAAGCAAGTGCGCCAGGAACTGCAAGGTCTTCACGGGCCGATCATGAAAGTCGGCCAGGCCTTGAGCATGCAAACCCATTTCCTTGGGGCGGAGTTGATCGAAGAATTGTCGGCTTTGCAAATGCAAGCTCCGCCGATGCATCCGACGCTCATGCGCGCCCAGTTTAAGGGCGCTTTCGGGAAGTCTCCGGAGGAGGTATTCCGATCATTCGAACCCGAACCCTTCGCGGCCGCTTCTCTTGGCCAGGTGCATTGGGCGGTTACCAAAAGCGGTGAGGACGTTGCTGTAAAGATTCAATACCCGGCGATGCGTGAGGCCATCGAAAGCGACTTCCAAGCGCTGCGCGCCGCTGGCTTCGCCGCCAGATTGACGGGGCACCTCCAGGAATCGGTCATTCGGGAGGTTGAGCGGGGAATTCTTGAAGAAACGGATTACCATAAAGAGGCGAGGAATATTGAGCATTTTGGGAAGGCGCTCGCGCCGCTGGATTTTATCCGCGTTCCCAAAGTTCATCGCGAACTCAGCTCCGACCAGGTGCTGACGATGTCCCGCGTGCCTGGATTGCGGTTGCAGGATTTTCTTAAGACCAATCCTTCCCAGGAACTGCGCGATAGACTGGGCGCTGGCTTGACGCGTTTGTTTTTCTTTCAACTTTTCCGCGTGCAAGCGCTCCATGCCGATCCGCATCCGGGAAATTACCTCTTCAATAATGACGGGACCATTGGTCTCGTTGACTTTGGATGCGTGAAATACTTGAAACCGGAGGTAGTGCCCTGTTACGCGCAGTTCTGGTCACGGGAATGGGTCCATGACAGCAGAGTCTATGCTGAGATTATCCGGGTCATTTTTGGCCCAAAAGTATCCCCCAATGAGCCGCGTGTGAGGCGATGCATGAACGGAATCAGGCGTTTCTACGATGAGTTTCACCCTTTGGCAAAACCGCTGAAGGCTCTCGATCTTGCGGATTCGAGATTTATGGATTGCCTGACCGAGCTGGCGAAGATCTTGTTGAAAAACAAGTTTCTATCGCCGGAATTCGTATTTCTTTCCCGCACGGAATCCGGCATGTGCAATTTGCTGCACATTTTAAAAGCTCGTGTGCCGACGACGAAAATCGCCCTTCAATGGATGCCGCCGATATGAGCCAAAGCGGAGAAAAAGGCGCACGGCATCCGAATTTTCAAGATGGCGGCGGACGATTCTCCCTCTCCTGGAGGAGAGAGTTCTGAGGAGGGATTCCCCTCTCCCCGCTGGAGCGGGGCGAGGGGATACAAAACTGCGCCTAGACCAAATACTTGCCAAAAACCGGGATGCGCCCCGCGGAAATTCGCGCGGGTTGGCGCGGCGATGGGCCAGGATAAACTTTTGTGAACGTTACAAACCCAGGAAATGCGCGACGCCTTTTTCGATCTCTTTTCGATTTGGTTCTGAGTTGTGTGTGGATTTGGAATTACGGACTACCAGAGGAGTTTTCCACCCAGTTGACCACGGCTCCGGAATTGTCGTACCAAAAGCCTTCCCCAACATTAGGAATGATGGGATCACCCGTAGCAGTCCACTGGTTTCTGTATCCGCCGATGCAAAAACACATACCGGGATTTGCACTCTGGAAGATGTTAAAATCATACGGCGGATTCGCAAAAACATAGACTGAATCGCCTACGTTATAATTTGTCAAAGTCATCAGAGGATTTGTGCAAAGATCGCCTGATGTTGGCAGGATTGATCCCACCAGGTTAAAACCCGGCACCAACGTGTTCGTCAATAAGCCTGAAGGCACAACGCCGGCGAAAGTGAGCGTCACAGGACTTGAATCGGCATTAAAAAACCAGGCACCCCGACCGGGAGCCAAAACGTTTGTCCCGGCGAACGCCCATCCATTGATGTTCGTGGTTCCAGGACGGCCACCAATGGGTAGCGCTTCGTCAAAAATGAGCTGGCCGATTGCCGTGTCGAATGTGCAGATCAAATCACCAGTGTATGAGCCATAAGCGTTGTTGAGCAGTGTGCCGATGGTGTTGTCCGGCGACGCAATCAACGGAACACTGATCATGTTATAGCCAGGGTAGCAGGTGACATTGATGTTGGTGATTTGCCGCGCCGTCACTGAAACGCCGCCGAGCGCCGCCAGCAGTGGCGATAGAAGCAATTTTTTTGCTTCGCGCGTCAGATGGTTCATAATGCCTTTCGATTTGGTTCTGAGTTGTGTGTGGATTTGGAATTGGAATTACGGACTACCAAAGGAGTTTTCCACCCAGTTGATCGCGGCTCCCGAATTGTCGTACCAAAAACCTTCCCCAACATTAGGAATGATGGGATCACCCGAAAGATTCCAATTCCCTCCGTATCCGAATCCGGTGCAATTACACCACCAAGGGGCACTCTCGAAGATCGTAAAAGCACCCGTCGCATTCGCCCAAACATAGACTATATCGCCTGGATTGAAATTTGTCAAAGTCATCGGAGCATTTGTGCAAAGGTCGCCTGATGCTGGCAGCATTGATCCCACCAAGTTGAAACCCGTGACCAACGTGTTCGTCAGTGATCCTGTAGGCACAGCGCCGACGAAAGTGAGCGTCACAGGGCTTGCATCGGCATTAAAAAACCAGGCACCCCGGCCGGGAGCCAAAATGTTTGTCCCGGCGAACATCCATCCATTGGTGTTCGTGGTTCCAGGACGGCCACCAATGGGGAGCGCTTCATCAAAAATAAGCTGGCCGATTGCCGTGTCGTACGTGTAAATCCAATCACCCATATATGAGCCGCCAGCGTTGTTGAGCAGTGTGCCGACGGTGTTGTCCGGCGACGCAATCAATGGAACACTGATCATGGTGTAGCCAGGGTTGCAGGTGACATTGATGTTGGTGATTTGCCGCGCCGTCACTGAAACACCGCCGAGCGCCGCCAGCAGTGCCGAGAGAAGCAATGTTTTTGCTTCGCGCGTCCAATGTTTCATAATGCCTTGCTTAATGACAAAGAATACGACGTTGCTGCCATCCAAGCAAGCAAAAGACCCAGACTTCGCGTAAGACAGACGGGTCACCCATTAGGGCGTTGGTATTTGCGACAGTAGGCAAGCAATATGTGGAAACAGAATTGTGATTTCAGACGCACAGGACTCTTTCGTTCTTTTTTTTGGCTCGCCCTCACTCTAACCCTCCCCCAGGAGAGGGAACAGATATTCATGGCGCTGTTGGCTTCGATTCCTTCTTCTTGGCAATCGGTGGCGCCGAATCCATAAGCTTGCGCCACTGCCACATTTTTTCCCAATCGGCTTGGGAGGCGTTTGGCGGATCAAACCGGCTCGCATCCACGTCAACATAAAGTTCACGATATTTGGATGGATCGAAATCAGGATTGGGCGCGTTCTCCTGGGCGTTGACCCCTTTGCGCCAGGCGGCCAGCTTTGCGCGCATGGCGGCCACTCGCGCCGGCTCGTTTCCGGCCACGTCGCGGGTTTCACTGGCGTCCGCACTGAGATCGTAGAGTTCAACTTTCTCTTCGTCGTAGTATTCCACCAGCATCCAGTTGCCGTCGCGCATCGCGCCGCAGGGGCGGCTGCCTTGATTGGTATAATGCGGAAAGTGCCAAAACAGGCTGCGATGGGGTGCCGGGCCGCGTCCGGTCAGCAAGGGCGCCACACTGACTCCATCCAAGCCGGGCGGAACGGGCAGACCGGCCATTTCCAGGAGCGTGGGAACCCAGTCGGTATTAATGACCGGATCATTAACCACCCTGCCGGCCGGCACGTGGCCCGGCCAGCGCACGATCAGCGGCACACGCAACCCGCCTTCATAAACAAATCCCTTCCCGGCTCGATAAGGGTCGTTGTAAGTGACTTTGGGATGCGGCCCTTCCGGCACGTGCAACCCGCCGTTGTCCGAGGTGAAAATGACGAGGGTCCTGTCTGCCAGTTTCAGGGATTCTAGTTTTGACAGCAGGCGCCCTACGGTGTCATCCAATGTTTCAACCACGCCCGCATAGACCGGCTCGAAGGCCCTCGCGTTGGCTTCAATCCGGCTCTGTTGCGCCGCGTAGGGAATGTGCGGCGTGTTGTGGGCCAGATAGACCAGAAAGGGGCGGTCGCGGTTTGTCTCGATGAATCTTTCGGCGGCGGCGGTCAGATCGTATTCCCCCTTGCCGCCTTCCGTGGCCGAGGGCGTGGTGTCGGCCTGGCCGGGATGGTAGCTGTCGAACCCGTGCTCGATCGGGCCAAATCCCGTCCCGCCAACGTGCCATTTGCCGAAGGCGCCGCAGACGTAGCCGGCTGCCTTAAAATACTCCGGCAGCATTTTCTCCGAGAGCGGCACCTGCATTTCCATTTCCGCTTGCAACACCTTTTGCGACACAAAGTCCGGCCGCCCCGGCAGGTAGGTGGTCAGATGCAAACGCGCGGGCGTCTTGCCGGTGAGAATCGCGGCCCGCGACGGCGAGCAAATGGGCTGGGCGCAGTAAGCCGACGTGAACCGGACGCCCTGCCGGGCCAGGCGATCCAGGTTCGGCGTGTGATGATCCTGGCGGCCATAACAATGCAGGTCTTTGATGCCGAGATCGTCACATAGAATGAACAGGATGTTGGGCCGGTCCTGTGATGCACTGGCAGGCTCGGCGGCCAACGCCGGAAGCGTGGGGCAAATCGAAAACAAGGCCAGTGCGCCAGCCGCCAGCGTCGTACTAAACGCCAGCCCCAGGTGGCGGCTAAATGCTTTCATTTCTTTCATTTGCCCAACGTCTCTGCCGTTTATAAACGGGACCCATTGCAGTGTTTGTCATGGGCTTGCATTAAGTTCAGTTCACCTGGACCGGGGAATAAAGCCAGGCACGCCGGTCCCAACCACGGAGTTGAACCGGACGCTCGTCGTAATGTCGTCCCGAATCTCCCGCATAGCGTCTTCAGGCAGGGCCGAAATATCGAAATTCTCCTGGATATGGCGAAGGGTGGTCGAGGTGGTCAAGAAGGCGGTTCCGCGCTGCACAGCCCACGCCAGTGCCACCTGAGCAGGTGTCTTGGAGATGCGTTTTGCGATGGCCGTGATAACCGGGTCGTCCACTACTTTGGGCTCCAAAGCATGTCCCAACGGTGCAAACGCTTGCACAACTATCCCATGCTCGCGGCAGAAATCGAGCAGGCCCCATTCGGGGAGATATGGATGGGTCTCGACTTGTACCACGGCAGGTTTTATTCGCGACACCGCAACGATCTCTTGCAACCTCTCCAATGTCAGGTCCGACAAGCCGATCGCCTTGCAATGACCGCCGTCCACGAGGTCCTCCAAGGCCCGCCATGTCTCGGCTAACGTCACCCCGGAATCATAGACTACCTGACCGTGCTCGTCCCTCGGGTCTTGCTCATCGCCTGGTCGAAAGGCAAAAGGGGTATGGATAACATAGCAGTCAACATAGTCTATCTGTAGTCGCCGGCGACTCGCGTCGAAGGCGGGCCTGACTCGCTCAGGACGATGATTAGTGTTCCATAGCTTCGTTGTAACGAAGACGTCCTCCCGCTTGATCGCCCCCGCCGCGAACACTTCCTGCATCGCATCGCCAATCGCTGCTTCATTACGGTAGCGTTCCGCACAATCGAAGTGTCGAAACCCCACTTCCAATGCGGTCTTAACGGCTTGCCTGGTCACGAGTGGATCAGGGATCAGTGTGCCAAACCCAACAGCCGGCAGCACACCAGAACCGTGGGTTAGAGGAATTCTCGTATATCGAATTGCGTCGTGGGTTATCATGTGAGGCTGTTCATAAGGGGGGAGTATGTCGCCGCCACGGTCAAAGTCAAGGGCGGGCGTGCCTCAAAGTCAAGGGCGGGCGTGCCTTTTTGAAGATGCAGAGATCCAGATTTGAGGCAAATTGGCCGACGACACCCGCTGGCCCAGACCCGCGCCAAAAACTCCGCCTCTGGACTCCAGCGTTCCGCTTGCGCTGGCTTTTACGCTCCGCGCCCTTTCCACCGTGACCGTGGCGGTGAGCATATACAAAGAAAAATGGTGCGCGCTGCAGGGTTTGAACCTGCGACCCCTACCGTGTGAAGGTAATGCTCTACCGCTGAGCTAAGCGCGCAAAACTAATTGTATTATTATCAGGCGGCTATTATGCCCTCGTAAAAAAAGGCGGCAAGCAATTTCGACAGCCGAAAGCAACGCGGCCAGTATCTGAAGCGCAATATCCCGAATTCACTCATTTCTGACAAGACTTTTTCACCACGAAGAGCACGAAGGGCATGAAGTATTGAATATGACAAATTGTACGATTTTTCTTCGTGATCTTCGTGTCCTTCGTGGTGAAAATTGGGTTGCGGCTGGCGGCGCTGCGCTATTGTGATTTCTGCTTCGCCTCCGCGGCGTCAATCTCTGCCATTGAGGGGGCGCGCCACACTTGAAGGGTCTGTGCATCCACCAACACCAGCATGTTGCCGTCTGCGGAGAAAGCCAGATCCCTGAAGCTTTGGCTGGGTGTTTTCAACAGGGCAACCTGCTGGCGCGTAGTCGGGTCCCACAATCGGACGATTGCTGTGCTTCCAGCAGCAAGCCGCTCGCCGCCTGGCGACAAGGCGAGGGCAAAATACGCCAGCCTCTCTCCGCCGAGGGTCACCAGTTCTTTCTGCGTTTTAAGGTCCCACAGCTTGTCTTGGACATAATCGGTCGTCGCGGCGGTCTTCCCATCGGCCAGTAAGACCGCGCTGCAGATCGGTGCTTTGGTCCCCTCCAGAAATCCCAACCGCCTGCCCGTTGTGGTGTCAAACCTTCCATCGCTGGACACCGGACCTTCCTTCGGCGCCGAGCGGAACACCCGGTCGGCTTCGGCGATGTCGTCCAGCCGCTTTGCGGGGAGAGGGCAGGAAGAGGGGTTCTCTGTATGGCCATCACTGTGACCGCTCCCGGTATGAGCCAATATAAGTCAATGCAAGTGATTATAAGTGAATATAACCAATGAATATTTGTTTGCCATCTGTAAAGCATTTCCCTAGTTTCCAACCCCATGATTTGCGTTCCATTCGATGATCGTTGCCGGTAACACGCGACGACCTCGCAACGTGGATGCGCCCCGCGCCGCCGCTATTCTCTATGGCGACTGGGGCACCAGCAAGGCTTACGTCATCGGCCTGGCCTTTGCGGTCGGCGGCTACAGTTCCTTCTGGCTGATCGCGGCCATGTGCGTGCTGACGGCCTTGGTGGGGGTCAATTACATGGCTATCTGCAAGCATTATCCCGACGGCGGGGGCGTCTATGCCAGCGTCCGGCACCGTTCGATCATCATCTCCATCGTCGGGGCCTTCCTGCTCATCGCCGATTACATCGTGACGGCGGCCCTGAGCGCGCTCTCGGCTTTCGATTATTTTGGGTTCCCCCATCCGGAACTTTGCGCGGCGGGGGCCATTGCCATCATTGGGTTGCTCAACATCTTCGGTCCGCGGCACACCGGCGGGCTGGCGTTTTTGGTCTCGGTGCCGACGGCGGTGGTGGTGGTGGTTTTGGGGATTTTTTGCCTGCCGCACCTTGGCGCGGCGGTGCAGCACGTGGAGCCGCTGGCAGGCGGGTTCGTCAAGAATTGGAAGGGATTTGTGGGCGTGGTGCTGGCGTTGTCCGGCGTGGAAGCCATCGCCAATTCCACGGGCGTGATGAAGCTCAATCCAGGGACGAGCGACGCCCATCCGAATGTTTCCAAAACGTCCACGCCGGCCATCCTCTGGGTCATGTTTGAGGTTTGCATTTTCACCGCCCTTCTCAGCCTGGCCATGAATGCCCTGCCCAACCTGACCATCAACGCCACGGACCCGGCCAACCCGGACGTGGATGCGCCGGGCAATCCGGGCGTGCGGGATTACATGCTGCGCTACCTGGGGCAGATGTTTGTCGGCGGTGCCTTTGGGCATACGGCCGGCATTGTCGCCGGAATAATCGTCAGCGTGGTATTCGGATTGTTGCTGCTCTCGGCGGTCAACACGGCGATAGTTGACCTCATCGCCATTTCGTTCCTGATGTCGCGCGACGGGGAACTGCCGCCGCGTTTTCAAAGGCTCAACCAATTCGGAGTGCCCAATCTGGGTTTGATCGTGGCCACGGTCATCCCGATGATCCTGGTGCTGGTGGTCAAGGACATGAGCGGGTTGGCGGACCTCTACGCGGTGGGCGTGGTCGGCGCCATTGCGACCAACCTCGGCGCGTGCAGCACGGACCGGAAACTGGGGTTGGTGACTTGGGAACGGGCGATCATGTTCGTCACCTTCCTCATCATGCTGGCCATTGAGGTTTCGCTCTTCTACTACAAAGGCTCCGCGCGCATCTTTGCCATGGCCGTGCTGTTGGTGGGGCTTATCCTGCGCGGCCTGGCCTCTGAGTACGCCAGCCGGTACAAAGCCGCGAAGGAAGCGGCCGCCTCCGCAACCCCGGCGGCGGCCTTGCCCATCCCGGCGGCCGCGATGAACTTCGACAGCGCCGGCGCGGACGGACCGCCGATGATGTGCGCCGTGCGAGGGTTGGGCAAAACGCTGGATTTTGCCATCGAGGAGTCGCGCCAGACGCACCGCCCTCTTTATCTGCTCTTCGTGCGCTCGCTGCCGGCGCTGACCGAGCAGGATTACAAGAAGAAATGGCAGGACGACGAGGAGGCGCGCGCGCTGTTTTTGTCGGCGAAGAGCAAAGCCGGCGGCCACCCGGTTTTCCCCTGTTACGCGGTGAGCGATTCGGTGGCGGACACGATTGTAGATATCACCGCCACCATGGGTGCGTCGTATTTAATCCTGGGCGCGCCGGAGCGCCAGGGCCTGGCCTCGTTGCTGCGCGGCAACATCATCCGCAACATTACCGACAACCTGCCGGACGACATTCATTTGCTGGTGTATGCTTGACATAATCCGGCGCCCGGCCGGATTGACACCAGCTTAAAATCTGATAATCTGATTTTATGCGAAAGAGGACCATCAGCGTTACCGAGGCGGCGCGCCATTTTGCCGATTGCGTCAACCGCGCCCATTATCAAAACATTACTTTCGTGCTGCTCAAGAATGGCTCGCCTGTGGCCCGGTTGGCGCCGGACCATGAAAAAGCCTGCACCGGCCGCGACCTGGCCGAAGTCCTGGCCAAAACCAAATTGTCTGATGATGAAGCTAAAGCCTGGCGTCGCGACTTGCAAACCGCCCGTAAAACCCTCAAGGGGTGCAAGACAGAATTCTTCGGCTACTCCGTCAGCGCCAGGCAATCGTTGCGGGCGGCATGAGTATTGAGCCGCTCTTTCCAGAACTCGTCGAGGCGACGGCTTGAATGGAGGCAACGCAAGGCCAGAATATTTTCCGCTCCCGGCTCACCCCAGAACATGCCCGACTGCTTGCAGCGAGCTCCAATGACGGTTTTGCATCCGGCCTCGACCACACCCGAGCCGATGAAGAAACCTTGGCGCCGGAAGGTCCCGTACTGCATGCGCTCCACGTTGTTAACGAAATAACCCAGGGCCTTTTCCACAGCCGCGGCTTGGGAGGTGCCGGCGCATTCCTGGCGTGTTTCGGCAATGAGTTTATCAACCTGGTTCTTGAGCAGTCGCTTGGCCCAGCGTCCGAGCCGGGCTTTGTAATCGGGATGCTCTTTGCTGCCCAGCAGCGCCAGCAAGACATGGCCCGCGTGTTCCATGGCGTGATAGAAGTCCACGATCTGGACGGCGGTGGGAAAGCAAAGCCGTCCCATGTTGGCCAAGCCGGTGGCCCCGTCGATGAGCAGCACCACTTGCAGGGCCAAGCCCAGTCCGCGCCGAATAGCCTCCTGCCGCAACAAGGGGCCAAACTGGTCAATGGGGTTGAAAGTCGAGACATAGGTGGTCGAGTCGTGGTCGCGCATCGGGTGGCCTTTTTCATCGCGTTTGTGCTGGGTGAAAACGCAGCCCAAATAGGCCATGCGTGTTTTGGCGGTGCCGTCGGGCTGTTGGCCCGCCCGTCCCTCCAGTTCCTTTTTGCGCATCGGCACCCCTATGCCATCCCCGCTGACATACATGACGGGCACGGCCTTGGTGCCGGGCAGCGGCTGGAGGGCCTCTCGTTCTTGCCAAGCCTGGGCGGCCTCTCCCACCGGTTGGACCAAACGCTGAATCTGTCGGGCCGAGAGGTCGATGCCGCCGGTTTCTCGCAAATGGTCTTGGGCCTTTTGATAACTGGCTTCATCGGCTCCCTCCAAGCAGACCAAGCGGGCCAAGGCCGGCGTTTTGTCCCCTTCCAATCCCAGGGCGGCGTCGGCCGGATAATGGCCCTGCTTTTTGCCTTCGTGGTAGTAGTAGTCGCGTTGCAGTTCGAAGGAACCAAAGATGCCATCGACCCGCAGGCGCACCCGTCCCTTGCGTTGTTGCCCCGGCTTGGGCTGGTAGGCGGCGTCGATGCGGTCGGCGGCTTGCTGCAAAAGGAAGCCCACCAGCGCATTGGCCGGCTGGAAGATGGCGGTGCGCACCAGCACTTCCAGTTGCTGGACGGCGACCCCGTTGGGTTCTCCCGCTTGGAAGCGAGTCATCAACTGCTGGATTTCCTGGTCTTGGGCCAGGAGGAGTTCTGGCGGCGGGTCTTTTTTTTGTGCCCGCCTCTCTTTCGGCTCGGGTCTTTTCCACGACCAGTTGCGCGTATTGTTGCGCCAACTCCTGGAAACGATGGTAGCCCTCGATGGCCTGCTTGATCTGGCCGACCTGGGCTGAGGGAACGTAGCGGGAGACATTGCGGCCCCCTTCATAGCACTGGTGGTTGTAATAAGGCCCGTCAGGGCCTTGGCGCATCACACTCAGAGTGCCTCGCTCCATTTGCTGGATTTGGGCGATGTCGTGGAGAACCGATTGCGGACTGGATTTTGTATTCAAGGGAGAAGTATATGTTCATCACATATACTTCGGCAACAAAAAAAGAGGCGAAAATTGAATTTTGAAGAATTTTGTCTTACGCCCACCCTCAAGGCCCCGGCCGAAAAATGGCGATAATTCTGGATGCCGATGTCATCATCCGTGGCGAAAAGGGCGTCTTTGATTTTCATCGTTGGGTGGCCTCTCGTCCTACCGATGAATTTGAAATCGCCGCCGTCACCGTGGCAGAACTTTGGCATGGGGTGGAGCGCGCTACGGGGACGCATAGAATCAAGCGTCGGCAATATCTTCAGCCAATTCTGGCTTCCTTGCCCATCGTTGCCTACACTGAACAGACGGCCTATGAACACGCGCGGCTTTGGGCCGAATTGGAAGCGTCGGGCAATATGATCGGTTTCTACGATGTGATCGTGGCGGCGACGGCTCTGGAACGCGGCGGCGAAGTGGCCACCTTCAATCGAAGGCATTTTGCCCAAGTAAGAGGACTGAGGGTCATCGAACCGAAATAGCCTTGTTTCAGGGCCGCCCTACACCAGCCCCGACCATTTCCGGCCGATCCAATATATTGTCAACAATAGCAAAAGGGTCCCGCCCCAGGCCGGCTCGCTCCAGACGCGGATGCGCCGCTCCACCGGCTTTGGCTCCGGCAGCAGCGCGATCTGTCCGACCATCTTGTCCAACTCCCCCGTCGAAAAACTCGCGCCCTGCGTCAGGGCGGCGATTTCGCCCAGGATTTGCGCGTTGACCGGCTGCCCCTGCTTCTCGATGACCGGGCGGGACACCAACAAATCGGTGGCTATGTGCCGGCCGAAAGGCTCGGAGTCCGCTTCCAATTTATAGGCGCCCGCTTCCTGCGCGGTGAAGCTGGCCTTGAACACGCCCCAGCCGCCTTCGACTTGGGAGAAGTCCAGCCGTTCGGTCCGCCCGCCGGGCGAGGTTACCTTGCCCGTGACCGGCCCTTTGTCAATAGGAAATCCAGATTGGTCCAGGACGGTGCTTTGCAGAAAGACGGTGTCGCCGGCCTGCGGTGTTTCGGGGCTGTAGCTCAGACGCATCCCGTCCTTTTCGGCCAGATGCCGTTGATGGGCCATCCAACGCACGACCTGGCCCCAGAAGCGGTAGTGAAATTTGTCCTCGACTCCCCGGCGCCAGCGCCACGCGCTGTCGGTGCCCAGGAACAACACCTTGCCGTTACCGGCCGGCCGCGTCACCAGCAGGGGCATGCGCCCCCATTGATTGCGCAGGGCGCCATGCACCGCCAGCACTTCCGAGCCGGGCCGGCTTTTGGAGACCGAAGCCGACCAGAAAAATCCGGGCAATTGTTTCCACAGTTCGTCGTTTTTGTCCTCGTCGGAATCGAAGCGCGTCAGCCAGTGGCGTTTGCCCGTGCTGGTGAGCATCAGTTGCGCTTCGTTTTCCAGGCCGATGCCGCCGGGTTTGGAGGGGTCCAATTCGACGGGGAACAAATCCGCCAGCGGACTGTTCAACAAGGTAGCTTCCCGGCCCCGGCGCCCAGGCACGAACACCAGGCCGCTGCCCTGCTGCTCAACCAGGCCCTTGAGCAATTCGGCGTCCTTCTCCGTCAATTCACCGCCGCCGAGGCCGACATCGCCCAAAAAGACCACGTCGTAGGGCGCCAGGGCCTCCTTGGTGTCGGGAAACGCGGCCAGATAATCCAAGCCGCCGCCCGGTCCCAGGCCCGGGTGCCACAACAGGCAGTGCAGCTCGACGCCGGGATCGCGGGCCAGGGCGTTGCGCAAATAGCGGTATTCCCATCGAGGCAGGGAATCCACCACCAGCACTTTGAGTTTCTCCACTCGCACCGACATTTGAAAACTCTGACGGTTGTTGTCCGCGATGGCCTCCTCCGGTTCCACCGGCAAGGTGACGGTGGCGTTGACCTTGCCGACCTCGCGCGGCGACCAGAGAATGGAATCCTCCACTTCGCCCTGAGCCGGAATGGTGATGTCCTTTTTGGCGGACTCGCCGAGATTATCCGAGATCGTGACGGTCGTTTTGACTTCGCGCGGCAGGTGGCTGACCACTTTGAAGGCGACGGCGATCTCCTCGCCCAACAATCCGTATGCCGGAGCCGACACGGCATCGAGAATCAAATCCGGCACGGGCGTTTCGCGCCCCACCGGCACGGTGAAAATGGGGATGTTCTGCTCGCGATATTGCGTGGCCGCGCCCAGTGGCGATTGGCCCAAGTTCCAATCGCCATCTGTCAATAAGACAACGGCCTTGAGATTTTTGTAATGATGAAGCGCGTTTTCCAAGGCCAGATTCAGGTCCGTCCCGTTGATGGCGTTTTGGTTGGTGGCCGGCGCGGCGAAAGGCTCCACCGCCACCTTCGCCCTGTCCCGCAAAGGCTGCCAGAAGGGCCGCGCCAACTGCCGCGCCATCCATTCCTGGCGGCTGACGAGGCCGTTGGTCAGGCTGATGTCGCGTGTTTTCATGCTGTCCGAGACGTCGGCCAGAATGGCGATTTCCGGCTCGGCCGTCCGTTCCAGGGTCTCGACGTATTCGGGCCGCAGGAGCGTGAGCGCCAGCAAAGTCACCAAAATGAACCGCAAGGCCTCCAGCCGTCCGGCTGTGCGGCGATGGGCCGCGCGGCGCCAATTGGCGTAGCAGAGCCATCCCGCCGCCGCCCAAGCCAGCGCGGCCAGGACGATCACCGAAACGGGCGCGGCCAGCGACAGATGTCTCACGCGGGTTGCTCCTCCCGTCGCGGCGGAGTGGGCGCGCCCAGAACAGGGCTGGGCGCCGGCGAACGCGCCGGCAAAATCAAAAGGCCTTCCCCGATCAAGAACAGCAACATGGCGAAAACAAACACCCGCCAGACTTCCCCTTGCAATGGCCCAACGTCGAATTTCCGCTCTTCCAGTGTTTGCACGGACAGGCCGCCAAAGAGCTTGCGCGCTTCATCCGAATCCATGATGTCCGGCTCATCTTCCGCCGTCGGACGGTTGACCGCCAGCAGACGGTCGCCACTGCGATAGACACCCGATTCGACTCGGATGTCCTTCTGCCGAGTCGAGTCAACAGAAACCCATTGGCGGGCCAGATCGAGCGAACTCAACTCTCCGCAAGCGGCGAAGGAAGCCTGTTGCAGGCGTCGCCCACCCGCCAGCAGCAGGCGTTGCAGCATCGGCACCAGGACGGGGCCTTCGCCCAGGCTCGACCAATCCGCTTGCGGGAGAGACGCGCAAAAATAGACTTCGCCTTTGCCGACGGTTTGCCGGGCCAAAAAGGCCGCGCCATCCTCGAAGGCCGCGAGGACGTTCTTTGGACCGGCAATGGTTTGGCGGCGGGCGAAAGTCGTTTGCGCCAGGGGCAGGCTCAGATGTTCGTCGCTTTTGGCCAAAGGGCCTTCGTCCTCATTCCAGCGCAAGATGCGAAAGCCCTCCGGCGTCTCGGCCTTTTGCGGCTCGCCCCAGCCCAGGCCGGCAAATTGACGCGGACCAGCCTGGCCCGGCGGAAAAAAGATCACCACCCCGCCCTCGGCCGCGAACGATTGCAGCCGGTCCGCATCCGCCCCTTGGGGCAGAGGCGCCTGCCAGATCAAGAGCGAGCAGTCATCCAGGCTGGCGTTGGCGAATTCCACCGCCGGAATCACCTGCGCCGGCTCGGCCTTGTGGGAAGCGGCCGCCAATTGCAGATCAAGCGCCACTTCCCTCACCGCGCTGACGACGGTGGCGCGCAACGGCATGTCCGCGCCATACACGAACCAAGCCGTGTTGTCGCGTTGGTTGACGTCGGCCGGCAGGGAAAAGCCGCCCCAGCCGCCTTCACGGCGCGCGCCCAAATCAATCTTGCGACGCCAGCGGAACGACTGGCCCTCCAACACGGCCTCCGACTCGGAGCGCTGGCCGTCGAGGATCATGACCACCGGCACGGTGGCGCTGGCGGCGCGGTTGCGCTGAATATCCAGAACAACTTGCAGCTCCCCTTGCGCGCCGCGCGGACGGCGCGTCAGTTCCTTGATGGCAATGGAGGCATTGGCCTCGCTCGTTTGGTTCAATTCCAGCAGCCGGATACGAACCCTTTGCGAGAGTCCGCCGAGTTGCGCCAGGACGCTCTTCCAACGCGGGTCGTCCGGCCGCCAATTGCTGCGCTGGTCGTCGGAGGCGATCCAGATTTCCGCCGTGCCGGCGCGGTTTTCCACCAGCCAGTCGAAGGCGGCGCGCAACATGGCCGGCACGTCGGCCGCAGTGTCCGTCGGGCGGGTGACGGACAATTGGGCCAGGCTGCCGGCCTTGGCGATTTCCTGGGGGGCGCGCGTGGCGCTGTCAATAAGAATCAGATGGCTGGTCTCCTCGTATGGCCGGGCCGCCTGGGCCAGCAGCTTCAGCGCCTGCTCGCGTTTGGTGCTCCCGCCCGATTGCGTCTCCATGGTGGCCGAGCGGTCCAGCAAGATCACGATCGCGTCCGGTGCGGGCGAAAGCGCCCATCCCAGCCAGCCGCCGGCCAGCGGACGGGCCAGGAAAAGAACCAGCATGGCGACCGCCAGCACGCGGCAGAGCAGAATCAAGAATTGCCGCAGCTTGGTGTGGCTGGTCGCACTGCGCGTGGCCGACAAAAGGAAGCGCATGGCGGCCCATGCTTTGGGCCGGTGGCGCAGGCGGTTGAGCAGGTGGATGATGATGGGCACCAGCACCAGCGGCAATCCCAGCAAAATGAATGGTTGGAGAAAAGTCATGGCCGGCTGACGACGGGACAGGCGCTGCTAGTGTGCAATTTCAAAAATAGTTTTACAATGAACCCCTCTCCCTGCCCTCTCCCCGCCAAGCGGGGAGAGGGTGGCCGCAGGCCGGGAGAGGAGTTCGTATAAAGGTTTCATCGCAACACTGCACCAAGTTAGGGAGAAGCTGCCGCCAGATGGGCACGTTCCACCAGAAAATCCGCCAGAACCCTTTCATAATCCTGGTCCGTCACCACCTGCCGGTAATCCACCCCGAATTCATTGCAGCCGCGGCGCAATTGTTCCAGGAACAGGTGGAACTGCCGCAGATATTCGTCGCGGATGCTGGAAGGCTCGGTCACAATGCTCAAGGAACTTTCCAAATCCACGAAGCGCACCGGGCGGTCGAATTGGAAATCCAGTTCCGCGCGATCGAGCAATTGGAAAATCGCCAGATCGTGCTTTTGGAAGCGCAAATGTTGAAAGCAATTCAGCAGCGCCTCAAGGTCGCAGAAAAAGTCCGACACCACCACCACCAGCGCCCGCCGCCGCACTCGTTCCGCCAAGTCGTGCAGGGCCGCGATCAGGCCCGTCTCCCCGCGCGCCTCCGCGTTGTCCAAGGTTTCAAAGAGGACTTTCAAATGCGCCGGATTGCGCCGGGGCGGAATCTCCAGCGCCGATTTGGCCGTCGCGCAAATCAAGCCGGACGCATCGCCCTGGTGCGCCGTAATGTAAGCCAGCGTGGCGATCAGGCGCTTGGCGTAACTGAGCTTGCCGCCCGGCGCCTGTCCGAACTTCATCGAGCCGCTCGTGTCAAGCACGAAGTAACAGCGCAAATTGGTTTCCGCCTCGTATTCCTTGAGAAAGAACCGGTCGGTGCGCGCGAACACACGCCAATCCAGCCGCCGGATGTCGTCGCCGGGAACGTAGTTGCGGTATTCGGCGAACTCGACGCTGGAGCCGCGATGGGGGCTTTTGTGCAAGCCAGACACGGAGCCTTCCATGGGCGAGCGCGCCATCAGCGTCAGGTGCATCAAGCGGTTGAGCACTTGCGAATCCAGCCATGCGCCGCTCTCAGCCACGTTGGACTTCTCCCATTTCCGCCAGCAGCCGCGTGATGATGTCCGAGCTGCCCACGCCCTCGGACTGCGCCTGGAAATTAGTCAGGACACGATGCGTCAACACGGGGCCGGCGACCGACTCCAAATCCTCCTTGCGCACCAGGTAGCTGCCTTGCAAAACGGCCCGCGCTTTGGCGCCGCGGATCAAGTATTGCACCGCGCGCGGCCCCGCGCCCCAAGTGACCCATTTCTTGATCCATTCCGGCGATTGCTCCGAACGCGGCCGCGTCCGCCGCACCAAGGTCACCGCCATATCATAGATATGGTCCGGCACCGGCACGCGTTGCACCACCTCCTGGAAGCCGATGATCTGATCTCCGTCAATCCGCTTGGACAAGAGCGCCGGCGGCGCGCCCGTCGTTTCCCGCGCAATCCGCCCCTCCTCCTCGTTGCTCGGATAATCCACGTGGATGAAAAACATGAAACGGTCCAATTGCGCCTCCGGCAGCGGGTAGGTTCCTTCCTGCTCGATGGGGTTCTGCGTCGCCAGCACAAAAAACGGCGCCGGCAGCGCGAAGAACCGCCCGGCCACCGTCACCCGATGCTCCTGCATCGCCTCCAGCAACGCCGATTGCGTTTTGGGCGGGGTGCGGTTGATTTCGTCGGCCAGAATGATGTTGGCAAAGAGCGGCCCTTTGACGAACACGAAGGCGCGGCGCCCCGGCTGGTCGGTCTCCTGCAAAATATCCGTGCCGGTGATGTCCGAGGGCATCAAATCCGGCGTGAATTGGATGCGGTTGAATTGGAGCGACATGGCCTGGGCCAGGCAGTTGACGATGGTGGTCTTGGCCAGGCCGGGCACGCCCATCAACAGGCCGTGGCCGCGCGCCAGGATGCAAATCAGCAGCCGTTCAATGACGACATCCTGCCCGATAATGACCTTGGCCAATTCGGCCCGGAGGTCCTTGTAGGTGGCCCGCAATTCATCAATGGCCGAAACATCATCCCGCGAGAGAGCGGCGGATGGACTCGGAGCGGAGGCAGAGCGAGGTAAATTGGCCAGCGTTGCATCAGTCATAAATGGCGTAGTAAAAGCCAGCCGGGGCGCCGGGTCAATTCCAGAATAAAAAAATCCTGCGCGCCGGGCGCATCTCGATTTTAGACATTAGACAATGCTCAAAGACGCCGTTTGGCAGCCAACGTGTCCTCTGTCTGAGAACCCTCACTGTACGCTCTTTGACACCCGCCGCTCGATCCGCTACGCTCGCCAGGAGTCTCAAATGGCGCTGCATCCTCAATTTCCGACATCGCCGTACCTGCCGCTGTTGCCAGAGCAGCGCTGGTTCCCTGCGGACGAGACAATGCGGGCGACGGCCTACGAAAAACTCTTGCCGCCGCTCGTCGCAAAAATCCGCGAGGAGGTTTACTCATGGCGAAATAAAGGCTATCCCGGAGCATCTGCAACGTCTGTGGCGTTGCTCAAATGCTGGTTTGAAGCCGAACACCTGACCGAAAATGCCGACGGTTCGCTCACGACATTCAATTATTATTTCGCCCAACGCGAGGCGGTTGAAACCGTCATCTGGCTTTACGAGGTCAAGGAGGCGCGGGACAAGTTTGACCTCATGCGCTATGATGCGTCCGGCGCGGTTTCTGCCGGAATGTTCCCCGAAGATTGGCCGCGTTACGTTTTGAAAATGGCGACGGGCGCGGGAAAGACAAAAGTTCTTTCGTTGCTCATCGCTTGGAGTTTCTTCCACAAACTTTACGAGGCGAATTCAACTCTTTCGCGGAACTTCCTTGTGATCGCGCCGAATATCATCGTTCTTGACCGCCTCCGCGCCGATTTCGATGGATTGAAAATTTTCTTCAACGACCCGATTTTGCCCGACAATGGTTTCGAGGGGCGCAACTGGCGCGACGATTTTCAGATTACGCTCCACATTCAGGACGACGTGCGGATTGTGCGCAAGACGGGAAACTTTTTCCTCACCAACATCCACCGCGTTTTTCTCGGTGATGTTATTGACCCGACGCTGGAAGATGAAGATTTGCGCGATTACTTTCTCGCGCCATTCGGCCCGAAGCCGGTGGGCAAAACCACTGACAGCAAAACCGACCTCGGCGAAATTATCCGCGACGTTGACGAGCTTGCCGTTTTCAACGACGAGGCGCACCACATTCACGACCCGCGCATGGCTTGGTTTAAATCCATTCAGGACATTCACAATCGGATGCTGCAAAAAGACCGCCGCCTTTCATTGCAAGTGGACGTTACGGCCACGCCTCGCCACGACACTGGCGCGATTTTTGTCCAGACGGTTTCCGATTATCCGCTCGTTGAAGCCATCTACCAGAACGTCGTGAAGCATCCAATCCTGCCCGACGCTGCCAGCCGGGCGAAATTGCAGGACAGAAAGAGCGCAATTTTCACTGAAAAATACGACGACTATCTCAAGCTCGGCATTGAGGAATGGAAAACGAGCTTTGCCGAACATCAACCGCTTGGAAAAAAGGCCGTTCTTTTCGTGATGGTTGACGACACCCGCAACTGTGATGAAGTCGGGGAGTATCTCGAAAAGATTTGTCCCGATCTGCAAGGCGCGGTGCTGGTCATCCACACAAAAAACAACGGCGAAATTTCAGAAGTCGCGTCCGGCAAGAAAGAGGAAGAACTGCGGCTTCTGCGTCAACAATCAAACGAGATTGACTCGTGGAAGTCGCCGTACAAGGCCATCGTCTCCGTCCTCATGCTCAAGGAAGGCTGGGACGTGCGAAACGTCACCACGATTGTCGGGCTGCGAGCGTATGCCTCGCAATCGGACATTTTGCCGGAACAAACACTTGGGCGCGGATTGCGCCGGATGTATTTCGGCACGGACACACGGGAAACAGTTTCCGTTATGGGAACGCCCGCGTTTATGGATTTTGTCGAATCCATCCAGAGTGAAGGCGTTACCTTTGAGCGTGTTCCGATGGGGCAAGGCGCACAAAGGCACGAATCGCTCATTGTTGAAGTGGACACGGAAAACAAAGAAAAAGATTTGGACAAGCTCGACATTCCGCTGCCGAAACTCACCCGCCGTTTCACCCGTGATTTCAAAAGCCTGGAAGCACTTGAACCAGCCAAGTTTGGAAACCAATTCCTGCCCCTCAAACCATTCACGCCAGAGGAAATGCGCGAGATCATTTTCAAGACGATGCTCGATTCCGAAATTCATCACACAATCACGCTCGACGGGGCGGGGCCTGCCGATTATCGCTCCGTCGTGGCGTTTTTCGCGCGGCAATTGCTCAAAGACCTGCGGTTGGTCGGCGGATACGACGTGCTTTATGGCAAGGTGAAAACGTTCATGCGGGATTATCTGTTCAGTCCGTCGCCGGTGAATCTGGAAGACGCGGTGGTGCTTCGCAATCTTTCCGAGCCGGACGCGGGCAAAATTCTCTACGACTCATTCAAGACTGCCATCAATGCCCTGACCATTCAGGAAACCGGCACGACCCGCATTGAAGACCGAATCCGGCTGCGCGAAACACGGCCATTCCGCACCGACTACCGAGCCTATCTGAACGCCACCAAGAGTATTTTCAACAAAGTCGTGGGCGAGCCGAACTCCGGTGGATTTGAATTGTCTTTCGCGGCCTTTCTCGAAGCAGCGCCAGACGTGGATGCGTTTGCCAAAAATTACCTAGCTGTCGGTTTCAAACTGGATTACGTCAAAGCCAACGGCGGCCTGTCCAACTACACGCCGGACTTTATCGTCCGCACGACCGACCGGATTGTGTGGTTGGTGGAAACAAAAGGCCGCGCGGAACTCGACTTGCCTCAAAAAATGGCGCGACTTAAACAATGGTGCGCTGATGCGACCGCTGCCGAGGAGAACGGGCAGCGTTATGATTTTGTTTTCGTTGACCAGCTTGGTTTTGAAAAACACGCGCCGAAAAATTTTGCCGCGCTGGCCGCCAGTTTCATCGACTACAAAGGATGAACCATGATGGAAAGCGTCCCCAAACTTCGCATCCTCACCCTTCGCGGCCAGCGCGTGCTGCTGGACGCCGACCTCGCCCGGATTTATGGCGTCGAAACGCGCGCCTTGAACCAGGCGGTGAAACGCAACCCCGACCGTTTCCCGGTGGAATTCGCCTTTCTGCTCACTCACGACGAGGTTTTGAGCCTGGCACAAACCGTGACCTCCAAGTTCTCCGCTTTGACATCACAATTTGTGATGTCAAAGCCCGGCCGCGGTGGCCGTCGCCACCGGCCTTACGCCTTCACCGAGCACGGCGCGTTGCAGGCCGCCACCGTTTTGAACAGCCCGCAGGCCGTCCAGATGAGCCTCTTCGTCATCCGCGCCTTTGTGAAGATGCGCGAGGAGCTCACCGCCAACGCCACCATCCTCAAGCGTCTCGCCGAAATTGACAAATCCATCTTCGCGCATGACGCCGCCTTGCGCGACATCTACCAGAAACTCCTGCCGCTGCTGGCCCCGCCGCCAGAAAAACCCCGCCGTCAGATCGGCTTCAACCGCGACAAGGAATAATCCCTCCATGCCCCGGCCCAACGATTCTGAACGCTACGAACTGACCGACGCCGAGAAACGCGACCTGATCAGGCTTATTGAACAGGGAAAGCCGCTGCCGGAAAAATTCCGCTTCCTGCTTTTTGACGACAAACGCGAGGTGGAGCTTGTCTGGAATGGCAAGACCAGTGAAGTTTGCACGACAGTTTTGCCTTTTCAGACGCTTGAGCACATTGACGAACCGCGCAAGGAAAAGCACGCCTACGAGGAGTTTTCCTTTGATACGCGCGGACGCCAGCTTAAAGGCTGGACGAACAAGCTCATTTGGGGCGATAACAAGCTCATTCTATCGTCGCTCAAAGCCGGTGCGCTCCGGCGACAGATTGAGGATGCTGGAGGGTTGAAGCTCATATACATTGACCCGCCGTTTGACGTGGGCGCGGATTTCAGCATGGACATTGAAATTGGCGGTGAGACCTTCCACAAAGAGCCGAATCTTCTGGAACAAATCGCTTACCGTGATACATGGGGGCGCGGTGCGGATTCTTTCATAGCCATGATTTACGAACGACTTATTCTCATGCGCGATTTGATGCACGAGGAGGCGAGCATCTTTGTTCATGTGGACTGGCGGATGAACAGCTTTGTCCGAACGGTTTTGGGCGAAATCTTTGGCAATCAAAATTTCGTCGCAGAAATTGTTTGGAAACGCACGACCGCTCACTTTACTGCGGAACGATTCGCATCCGTCCACGATTCCATTTACCAATATTCGAAAAGCAGCCGATTCGTTTTCAAGAAGCCAGACATTGCCCATGAGAATGAATACCTCGGCGTAAAATACAAGTATCAAGACGGGAAGGGAAAATACCGACTGAGCGACGCCTCTGGCGCGGGGCAAGGCCCGGCGAGAAAGTTTGCCGGAAAGTTATTTGCCCCACCTTCGGGGCGACACTGGCCATCCCAAGAATACATTGATGCCAATGCGGATGATTATGTTGTCGGGGAAGACGGAATGCCCCAGAAAAAGTCTTATCTGCGTGGGGCCACGGTTGGCTCAGTCTGGACGGATATTCCCCCGGTTAACTCGCAGGCCGAAGAACGATTGGGATACCCAACTCAAAAACCCGAAGCCCTGCTGGACCGAATCCTTTCAGCCAGCAGCAAGGAAGGTGATTTGGTGGCGGACTTTTTCTGTGGCAGCGGCACGACCGCCGCCGTGGCCGAAAAGCTCGGACGCAAATGGATTGCCACCGACCTAGGCAAGTTCAGCATCCACACTACGCGAAAGCGGCTTATCCAAGTGCAACGCGAGTTAAAGAACGGCGGCAAACCGTTCCGCGCCTTCGAGGTGCTCAACCTTGGCCGGTACGAACGCCAAGCTTACCTGAACGTCGGCGGCAACCTCTCCGCCAAAAAGAAGGAGCAGGCCCTCGCCCGCAAAGAGCAGGAGTTCCGCGATTTGATTTTGAAAGCCTATCGCGCCGAGCCTCTGCCGGAAGCCGGTTTCTTCCACGGCAAGAACGCCGGGCGTCTCGTCGTCGTCGGCCCGATCAATCTGCCAGTCGGTCGTTTGTTCGTGGAAGAAGTCATCACGGAATGCCGCAAGCGCGGGGCGACGCGGGTGGATTTGCTGGCGTTTGAGTTTGAGATGGGACTTTTCCCCGCCGTGCTGGAAGAAGCCAGGCAAAAGGGCATTGACCTTACGCCGAAAATGATTCCACCGGAAGTGTTTGACCGCCGCGCGGTCGAAAAGGGTCAGGTGCGTTTCCACGATGTTGCTTATGTCGAAGCCACGCCGCGATTCGACACGCAGGACAAGCTGACGCTGGCGGTGGAGTTGACGGATTTCTCGGTTTATTACTCGCAAGGGATAGCCGACGCGATCGCCTCCGATTTGAGGGAAGGCAAAAGCGAGGTCGTCTGCGAACAGGGCAAGCTCATCAAGGTAAGCAAAAACAAAGAGGGCGTCATCACGCGTGACGTGCTGACGAAGGAGTGGACGGATTGGGTGGATTATTGGGCGGTGGATTTTGATTATGAGAGCCGCAAGGAAATCATCAAGGTTGCCAAGAACCTTGGCGTGGAAGGCGCATTGCCCGGAACGGCAAGCGTGTCTGAGTTCATTGACTTCGAGGAACGCTGGACGGGCGCATACGTGTTCGAGAACGAATGGCAGAGTTTCCGCACCCGCCAATCACGCAATCTGGAATTGACCACCGCCAGCCATACCTACCCGAAAGCCGGACGCTATACTATCGCCGTCAAGGTGGTGGACATTTTCGGCAACGACACCATGACGCTGGTGCAGGTGACGGCGGGTTAAATCGCCTTCTGCCTCGTCGCGCTTCTATTTGTGCAAGAGTAATTTGCAACTCTGAACGCTCCATCCCGTTGCGCCTTTGGCGCAAAAAAACGTACGGGCACTTATAATATTGCATTCTTTTTATTTGAATTCCCATAAATGTAAGGTAGTCTGAAGTATGTGTGGCGCTCACGCGCCGTGTTCTTTGAAAAAGGGGTCAGGGGTCATCCGCTTTCGGCAGGGTGGAGTTGCAGACGGAAATCGAAGTGGAACCTTATTCCGCTTATTTGCGTCTTTTGCGCATTTTCGCGGCCATTCCCTTGTCCAAAATCACCCCCAGTATCGGCTGGCTACGGCTAGTTACGCCCAATTACGGTCAGTTACGGTCAGTTACGCCTAATTACGCCTTCGAAAAATTAAAACTCCTGCGGTGCCTCCAAAACCGGCAAATATTGCCGGTCGGACCACGGAAAATCGGCCTCAATCGGCGCCAATCGGAGTGAATCGGGGTTATGAATATTGTTTTGCGGAAAAAGGGGCGAATCGGCCATTGGCCTTCAGTCTTTTGTTGGGCGGTTCATCCTGTTAATCCTGTAAATCCTGTCAAAAGGTCATGTCTTGCTCCAATCAAGCACAACTTTGCCCGATTGGCCGGATTTCATCGCGCTGAATCCCTTCTCAAATTCGCTGCAATGGTAACGATGGGTGATGACCGGCTTGATGTCCAGTCCGCTCTCCAGCATCACTGTCATTTTATACCAGGTTTCGTACATTTCGCGCCCGTAAATGCCCTTGATGGTCAGCATGTTGAACACCACCGTGTTCCACTCGATGGCGATCGGCTCCGACGGGATGCCCAGCATGGCGATTTTCCCGCCGTGCGCCATATTGGCGATCATGTCGCGAAAGGCCGACGGGTTGCCCGACATTTCCAGGCCAACGTCAAAACCTTCTTTCATCCCAAGCTCGTGCTGGACGTCGCGCAAGTTCCCTTTGGACACGTTCAACGCCACGGTCGCGCCCATGCGTTTGGCCAGATCGAGCCGGTAATCGTTCACATCGGTCACGACGACATGGCGGGCGCCGGCGTGTTTGACCACCGCGACGGCCATGATGCCGATCGGCCCCGCGCCGGTAACCAAAACGTCCTCGCCTAACACGTCAAACGAGAGCGCGGTATGCACGGCGTTGCCGAACGGGTCGAAAATCGAGGCCACGTCTGGATCCATGCCTGGGCGGTGATACCAGACATTGGTCATCGGCACGGAAATCAGTTCCGCGAATGCGCCGGGACGATTGACGCCGATGCCTTTGGTATCGGCGCACAGATGGCGCCGGCCCGCCAGGCAATTGCGGCAGCGCCCGCAAACCACGTGGCCCTCGGCGCTGACGATGTCCCCCGGCTTGAAGTCCACGACGTTGGTTCCGGTCTGGACGACTTCGCCGACGAACTCATGCCCGACGACCATAGGCACGGGGATGGTGCGTTGCGCCCAGGCGTCCCAATTATAAATATGAAGGTCCGTGCCGCAGATTCCGGTCTTGTGGACACGGATAAGCACGTCATTGACACCCATTTGCGGTTCCGGGACATCTTCCAGCCAAAGGCCCGGTTCCCGCTTGCGTTTAACAAGCGCTTTCATGCTTATTAAATCTTACTACAGAAAAGGAGAGGTTGGCGTCGGCATGTAAAACCAGTCAATGATGCCGTTCTGGCCGAGGGCGATGATTCTCCAAGCCATCAGGGAAACGTGTCCGTCAGCCCAGCAGTAGTTGGCGCCCTTGTCGTGCCGCGTATAACCATACGGGCCGCCCGTGGCGCCGTCCGGCGGGTTGTTCGGCGGATAGAGATAGCCGAAGTTCCACCCCTGGAGACCCTTCGCCGCATCCAGGGCGTCGGCATTCACGCAGCAGGTGACCGGCTTGGTGATGGCGCCGAGTTTGACATGCGGATCAGCGTAGATGTCGTAACACAGAAAGGCGTAGTTGTGTCCGTAGCCGCCGTAGGACTGGTAGGCGGGCATGGTCTGTATGACGGGGTCTTGCAAGTTGGCCGCGGGGCAGGCGACGACGGTGCTTTGGGCGGACATGCCGTTTGTCTGGTTAAAGGTATCCCAGTTCGTGTTTCTGTTATTGATATAGGGCGAGATTTCCACTAACCAGCCTATCGGGGCCTCATCTCCACCACCGTAAGGGATGGCGGCGCCGGGCAGGAAGTCGGAGTTGTCTTGCGAGTACATGATGTAGCACGCGGCAATCTCCTTCTCATTGCTCTGGCACTTGGCCGATTGGCTCTGGGCCTTGGCCCTGGCCAGCGCTGGCAGGAGCATGCCCGCCAGAATCGCGATAATCGCGATGACAACCAACAATTCGATCAAGGTAAATGCCTTGCGAAAGGCCAAATACGAAGCGGGGCGGTCCTTCTGATTACGTAATAAACAAACCATATCAAGCGCTCTCTGCGCGTTCTTATGCACGAACACCTGGAACGAACTTCGGTCTTAATTCGGGAAATTGCAAGCCTTTTAGGACGGGCGCAAATCTGGTTTTGACCACCAACCCACTTTCCCTCCGTTCTAGCCATCACACCGTCACATTAGTTGGAAATCAACGCTCGCTATCCGGTTCTGCTCGTTTTATCTCGCTGCCATGCGGCGGTGACGCTCCAGGAGCGCCATGCGTTGGTGCGAATCGGGCCTTACGCGATTGTCCGCCACCCAATTTATGGTTGACTTTGTGGACTTCGCCTTCCTAAATCACGCCCATGAAAAATGCCAACGCACGACGATATTCATTCTGTATTAAGATGACTATACGTTTGACAAAATGGTTTGGGCGGATTGGAGGCACATGGATGGCGCTGGCCGCGTGGCTCGCGGCGGCGTGGCCGGCTGCGGCGGAAACACCGTCGGAAAAGGCCGCCGCGTTGCTGGATGGATTGATCAAAACCAACGACCCCGGCCTGGCGGTCCTGGTGGCGCAGGACGGCAAAATTTTGTTTGAAAGGGGCTACGGCCGGGCCGACCGGGAGCATGATGTTCCCGTCACCCCGCAAACCACCTTCCGCATCGGCTCGATTACCAAGCAATTCACGGCGTCGGCGATTTTGAAACTGCAGGAGGAGGGAAAACTAAACGTCAACGATAAATTGTCCAAATATATCCCGGATTTTCCGCGCGGGGACGAGGTCACCCTGCGCTATTTGCTAACCCACACCTCCGGCATCCACAGTTACACGGACGAACCGGACTTCGTGAGCCGCGTGACCAACGCCACCACCACCGGGGCCATCATCGAGGAGATTAAGAAGTATCCCTTTGATTTCGATCCGGGGACGAAATGGCGTTACGACAATTCGGGCTACCTGTTGCTCGGCTACATTGTGGAGAAGGTGTCGGGGCAAAATTACGGGGATTTTCTGCGCGAGAATTTTTTCCAGCCGCTGGGCATGACCAACACCGGCGTTTACCGCGCCCATCTTGGTCTGCCGCACGAAGCGCTGGGTTACAGCCTGAGCCCGTCCGCATGGACATGGATCTTTTTGGGAGAAGGCTTCAGCCTGGGCCAGAACCGCTTCGAGCAGGCGCTGAACTGGGATATGTCGTGGGCATTCGGCTGTGGCGCGCTCTACTCCACGGTGGAGGACCTGTATCGCTGGAACGAGGGTGTCTTCAACGACCGGGTTCTGGACGAAGCCAGCTTCAAGGCGGCCCTCACTACTGTCAAGTTTCCCTTCTGGGCAAGGGCAGCTATGGCCATTCTTTTCAATGAGAGGGGCATGGGCTACGGTTTCGGCTGGGTTGTCTGCCGCCGACACGGGTTGCGGGAGATTTGGCACAACGGCGACCTGAACGGCTTCCACAGTTGCCTGTTGCGGGTGCCGGATGAAAAACTCACCGTGGCCGTCCTGGCCAACGCCTCTCCGGGCAGGTGGAAGGCCGACCCCGACCGTCTAGCCCGTAAACTGGCGGACATTTACCATTGCGGACAAACTCGCGCCCCTGCCCATCCCTTTTATTAGTTGCATTCCCATTGTAGTTTGGTATATTGCCTATTGTGAACGTGCCTATGCGCCTGTTCTTTTTGAGTGCGCCGCCCTCGTGTGCGGGCGGAACCAAACCGCTCGCGACCGCGTGGAGGCGTCTTTTGTCCACGCCTCGATGTTCGGGCGGAAACAAAAGCATCCAATCCAACAAGCCAAGCAAAGGAAGCAAATGACGCGAAACGGAAAATAGCGCGGTTGCCCGCCGATATCCGCACGGAATTTAACCAACGCAGTACAAGCCAGTACAAGTCAGTACAAGTGAATCCAACCAATAAAAAAATTTTCTCGCGCCGTCCTTCGGCCAAAGTTATGCCCAAAGCGATCACGAATGAAATAGCCGAGGCAACCCCTATTAGCGATGCCGGGGTGCAGGCCAATTACGGGAGTGACGAATATCCGGGGGCGGTGTCTAATAGCTGACAGTGCAAATAGAAAAAGAAATCTCCGCGCCAAAGATTCTGGAAGAACTGGTCGCGCAAGCCGAACGGGCCCGCGCCAGCGACATCCATTTGCAGATGCACGAGGGCGCCGCCCAGGTTTCCTTCCGTCTGGATGGCTTGATGACGGACGCCGCGCCGTTGAGCGCGGAGGTGGCCGAACGCGTTTTCGGACGCATCAAGTTCCTGGCGCGGCTCAAAACCTATCAGGAGTCGCTGCCGCAGGATGGCCGCATTGAGCGGGCCGAGATCCATTCCCAGAACGACATCCGCGTGGCCACTTACCCGACGGTCACGGGCGAGAAAATCGTGCTGCGTCTCTTCGCCCCGGCCGGAGCCAAAAGTCTGGAGGAACTGGAGTTTCCCGCCGCCGCCGTGCTCGAATTGAAAAGTTTTCTGCGCCAGAACGCCGGCCTGCTGCTCCTGACCGGCCCGGCCGGCAGCGGAAAAACCACGACGATCTACGCTTGCTTGCGTCATCTGGCCGAGGCCGGCGGGAGGCATATCATCACCGTCGAAGACCCCGTCGAACAGATCATCCCCCGCGTCATGCAAACCGAAGTCAACGAGGCGCGCGGGCTGAATTTCGCCAAGGCGGCGCGGCATTTGTTGCGGCAGGACCCGCAGGTGCTGGTGCTGGGGGAAATCCGCGACGACGAAACGGCCAGTCTGGCGGTGCGCGCGGCGTTGACGGGCCATCAGGTCATTTCCACGCTGCACGCTGGCTCGTGCAAAGGCGTTTTTGAGCGGCTGCTGGTCATGTGCCCCGATCACTACGCCGTCGTTTCCTCCGTCGCGCTGGTGTTGAATCAGCGTTTGATGCGCCGCATTTGCCGCGCTTGCGCCGGGGCCGGGTGCGCCGATTGTCTTGACACCGGCTATCAGGGACGCGCTCCGGTGGTCGAATGGTTCCGGCCGGATGAGAAAGTCCGCCAGGACTTGCGCGCGCGCGGGCCGGAAGCGATCCGAGTCGGTCAATCTCTGGAGGCCTCGGCGCGCGCGCTGGTGCAGGCCGGCCTAAGCAACGAAGCGGAATTTCAAAGGCTCTTCGGTGCATGAACCCCAACGAACCGGCCATTGTCAATCAATCATGGGACAACATCCGAATTGGCCCGTCGCCCATTCACGGGCAGGGCGGATTTGCCACGCGGTTCATGCCCAGGGGCGCGCGCGTCGGCGAATACGCCGGGGAACGCATCACCAAGGCGGAATCCTTGCGGCGTTGCGAAGCGCAAAACTGGTTCATTTTCGGCCTCGACGATGAGTTTGATCTGGACGGCAACGTGGAGTGGAATCCGGCGCGCTTTCTCAATCACAGTTGCGCTCCCAATAGCGAGGCGGTCTGCGAGGATGGCCGCGTGTGGATCGTGGCCTTGCGCGACATCCGGCCCGGCGAGGAAATCACGTTCAACTACGGCTACGACTTGGCCGATTATGAGGAGCATCCCTGCCGCTGCGGCGCGCCGGAGTGCGCCGGCTACATCGTGGCGGAGGATTTTTTCACGCAAATCAGGAACTGGACAGTGGAAAGTTCATGCAGCCAAGTCGAGTTCAAAGATTTGACGATTCGAGGCCCTTTGTAGGGCGACTTTGCGGAAAACCGAAGATTAGTGCGTAATCCCGGGTAAAATGGCGCGGTACTGGGAAGGAGTTAAGTTAGTTGCGGATCTGAAGGCGCGAGTAAATGCCGAGTGGTCATAGAATCCGCAGTCAACTGCGATGTCCGCCAAAGAACGGTTAGTCTCACGCAGCAGATGTGACGCGGCGGCCAATCGAGTCTGAGTGATCAACTGATGAGGCGTCAGGCGGAAAATGCGCTTGATGAGCCGCGCGAACCGCACGGACGGCAAACCCGCATGCCGAGCCAGCAACGACGCCGAAAGGGGCTCATCGTAATGTGTTTCGAGATATTCCAGTGTGGCGGCTAGCTGAGTCGGGATGATGGCCTTGTCGCCGGGCGCCCGCAAATCGCGGGAGACACCGACCACGCCGATGATTTTGCCTTCGCGATCCCGCAGCGGCAGTTTGGTGGTCAAACACCAGCCTGAACGGCGCCGGATGTACCAATGCAGTTCCAGGCGGTCAACTATCAACTGACCCTTGCGCAAGACGGCTTCGTCCTGCCTGGCGTAACGTTCGGCCAATTCCTTCGGAAAGATGTCCCGCACGTGGCGTCCAAGGAGTTCCCGTTTTTCACGCAATCCGCAACGCTCGACCAAAGACTGGTTCACTGCCACGTAGCGCCCATAATGATCCTTTACAAAGAAAACGATTTCAGGAACATGGTCGAAGAGTTGTTCGATCATAACTAACTCTGCCAGCGGGCTGGGAAGGCCTTGTTCGCCGGACGGAGTCTTGGTTAGTATGTCAGATTTCACCGCGAGAGCGTAAAATTACACCAAGACGGAAGCCAGTGATTGGTTAGACAATGGAGGAATTCGGGACTTAGCGAACCGAGGAACGAACAAGAAACGGATCCTTGGCCGCCAAAGGCCAAGCTGGCCCGGCGCGGCTGCTCCTGCGCAGAAGCCGTCTCGTAATTGCTATGGCTGAAATTTAACATCAAAGCGACGCCAAGGTCGCCGATGGCTCAGAATTAGTCCATCCGACGGCATTGCATCAAGGGCAAAGCGATTTTATTTATTACAAGTGAACAAGAACGGACCATATTGGCAGGGTGTTTTCCCAGCCGTAACCACCCAACTCAATCGCGACTATTCCAACCAGACCAGGGACCTTGAACAAGAAAAGCACTGGAGCTATGAACCGAATCAAAGTCATTGACTCCCACACGGCTGGGGAGCCGACCCGAATCGTTGTGAGCGGAGGGCCTCGCTTGGAAGGCCGCAATGCCGCGGAGAAACTCGAGTTCCTTCGACAGCGCCACGACTTGTTTCGTTCTGCCGTGGTCAACGAACCGCGCGGCTCGGACGTTTTGGTGGGAGGCATCCTGGTCGAGCCTGCGGATAAATCGTGCGCGGCTGGCGTCATCTTTTTTAATAACGTAGGTTATTTGGGCATGTGCGGCCATGGCGCCATTGGTTTAATCGCGACTCTCGCCTATATGGACCGCCTCAAGCCGGGCGAACACAAGATAGAAACTCCGGTGGGCATTGTCACCGCCACTCTGCACAAGGACGGAACCGTTTCGGTGACCAATGTTCCAAGCTATCGCAAAGCCAAAAGCATCACAGTCGAAGCCCCCGACATCGGAGTGGTCACGGGGGACATTGCTTGGGGTGGAAACTGGTTTTATTTGGTGGAAAATCACGGCAAGACCATTCAATTGTCGGACGTTGAGATGCTGACGGATTTTGGCTGGCGCGTGCGCAAGGCCATCAACGCGCAGGGCTTTCCAGAGGTGGACCACATCGAGCTATTCGGCCCGCCTTCGGACGCGGGAGCCGATAGCCGCAGCTTTGTCTTGTGCCCGGGCAAGGCCTACGATCGTTCCCCCTGCGGCACCGGGACCAGCGCCAAGTTGGCCTGCCTGGCGGCCGACGGCAAACTGGCCGAAGGCGAACAGTGGATTCAGGAGAGCGTCATTGGCAGCCGTTTCGCCGCGTCGTATCGCCGCGCGGGCGACCAAATCATTCCAACCATTACCGGCGCCGCCTACGTCAACGCCGAAACGACTTTGCTATTGAACGAAAGCGACCCCCTTTGCTGGGGACTCCGCCAAAATGACCACGCCGGTTGAAACACGAGGAATTTCCACCCAACGATGGCAATCAGAACAACCTCCCTGATTCTTTGCTGCTTCCTAGTGGCGCTTGAGCATCTGTCCCACCTCGACCAACGGCTTGAGTCGGCTGCGGCTGCCCGTAGCGTTTCATCGCCAATGCGCCGCCATCTTTGTGGCCAAACCAGCGGCTCACGGTCGAAATGTCCACGCCTGATTCAATGCAGGTTGTCGCAAAGAAATGCCGGAAGTCGTGATGGGTGAATTGTGGGAATTCCAATTTCTTGCAGGCGGTCTGCAAACACTTGCGGGCGCTCTTGATCGGAATGATTCGGTCGTCAGGTTGTGGGTTTTTCTCTGCTTTTAATCGCAGCAAAAGCTCACGCAAACGGTCTGACATTGGGATGGTCCTGGGTGCTGCATCTGTCTTCGTGCCCGGGAGAAAGGCTGTGCCACGCTCAAAATCAATATCACTCCAAAGCAAAGGGCGTCTTTCCTTGGCAGAGTTTTCTGTCCTTCGTCTTCAAAGAACGACGAAACTGCTTGCCTCCGCGCTTGAGTAAGGCATAGTAACCGCCCGATGATTCGAGGCGATACAGGTTCTCTGCGACTTTGTGAAAAACCGGCTGGGCAACAGTCGGTTGCGACGGGCTTTGACTGCTCATTTTTATGTGGAAATATACATACCACAAATCTTTCGGGTGACAAGTTCGGGTTACAAGTTGGCACTTTTTAAGTTGATTAACTTGCGCACTCCTTGAATTAAAATGTGATGGGTTGGTAGCTCAGTTGGTAGAGCAGTGCCCTTTTAAGGCATTGGTCGAGGGTTCGAGTCCCTCCCAACCCACCATTCCACCACACGGAGATTTTTCCGTGAGGTGAAACCACAGATTTACGCTGGAACCACGGGCTTTTTTGCTGTCGAGGATGAGGTTCGAGCCAAAGACTTCTTGGGCGAGAACCCTCTTTTCGGAAAGAGAACCTTCCAGAGCGATTTTACCCGTTGTTTTCGCGGTCAAAATCCATGTTTTGAACGGTTCGAGCCAGTTGTTTTTCACCTGAGCGCAGTTTTCGACCTGCTCTTGGAGCGTCTTCCTACGGCTCATAATTTTGGCCTTTTCGACAGTGTAAATTTCCCGTTCGATTACCGCATCAAGGAACGAGTCGGTGAGCCGCTGGAGCTTTTGGTTGAGCTTTGCGATTTCAGCCCGTTTTTCGGTCGCCACTGCGGCCGACGCCTGTGAAAGGCCGTTTTTCTCCTGTTCCAACATGGTGAGCATTTGCTCTGCCCAGCCGTCCGGCAAGGTGTGTGGCGATAGTAACGCTGAAATCTGGCTGTCGAGGGCTTCTTCGCGGATGAATGGCTGCAAGCACTTGTGCGCCCTGTTTTTCTTCGTGCAACGGTAGTAGACGTGGCCTTTTTGGATTTCGGCGGTCACGGCACTGCCGCATTCGCCGCAGCGAAGAAGGCCGAGAAACGCTTTGGTCGGCTTGGTCTTCTCCGATGGCGAACATCGCCACCGCCGATTGAGCACGGCCTGAACCTGGTCAAACAGGTTCTTTGCAATGAGGGGTTCATGGCATCCCTCATGCACTTCCTCGTTGTAAAGGAAATGGCCGTAATACATGGGGTTTGAAAGCATACGGGACACGTAACTGCGCCCCACCAGTTTGCCATTTGGCGTGCGCAGATTCTTCGTTCCGAGGAACTCTCTCAATGTGTCGAGTGTCCATTCGCCTGTGGCGTAAAGCTCAAACGATTCCTTAACCAGTGGGGCGGTTTCGGGGTCAACGATGATCCGCTTGGTGCGGTAATCGTTCAAATAGCCGATAGGGGCCAGTGCGGGAAATTCACCCCGGCGAACCTTTTCGCGAAGGCCGCGCTTCGTGTTCTCGGAGAGGGCATCCACGTATTGTTTGCTCTGCGCGAAGGCAAGCCCCAGCATGAACTTGCCCTGCGGGGTGTTTTCAAACCAAAACGTGCCGGGAAATTTCAATGCAGTGAGCTTGCCGGTGTCGAGAAGGTAAATGAGGCGGCCGCCGTCAATGCTGTTGCGCGCCAAGCGGTCGGGATGCCACGAAAGGATTCCCGACGCTTCGCCGGCCTCAATGCGGGCGAGCATGTCGTTGAATATCGGTCTGCCGGGAATTTTGGCCGACTGCTTTTCGACAAGTTCCTCGGTAATCGTCAATTGCTCGCGGGCGGCGAATTGGCGCAGTTCAAAAATTTGGGCGTCGATGGACATGATTTGTTTGTCCTCGACGTCGGTGGATTTACGGGCGTAAAGAAAGAATGTATTCGTTTTCATGGGTATAGTTTACCATTCCGCCATGAACGGTCAAGAGAGAATATGTACAAATGGATAAAAATGTGAGCGTCGCCGATGCTTCGGTTGACGCGACACCGGGCACAGGGTAATTTCCGTACGTATGGCAAAAGCAGTCACGGCAGATGTGTTGTCGAAGCAAATCAAGGCGCTTCACGGTCAGCTCTTCAACGCCAAGATTCACTTTGAAATATACATGGGATTAAGGGAATCATGGGACAAGAATATCCGGGAAATCCAAAATTCACCTGTATTCTGGCAGTTTACCATGAAGGGGCATATCGACGATTCGATTTCTCATCTCTGTAAGGCGTATGACACGCACAGGGCCGCTCTCCACCTTTCTGGATTCTTAGAGAACGTCGCACGGAGTGCCAGTGTATTTTGTGAAAGCGAATTCAGAAGGCGTCACAAGGCAAATCCACATGTGGACTCGTTGGCAAAATATCCGCGCATTCTCAACCTCAAAAGCCTTCAGGAGGATCGTGAGTTTTGCAGCAAAAGCAATCCCTTGGTCGCGAATCTTGGGCGATGGCGCAATAGCTTGGTTGCGCACTTCAATTACGCAGAGGCGGTCCATGGGACACAACCTTTTCACCAAAGACACCCCCTGCCGTATGAGGACATTAAGAAGCTCATCGAAGCGGGGCTGACAATATTGAACCGATATTCGTCACTGTTGGACGAAACCACGTATAGTAAACGGATCGCATCTCAACAGGGCTCCGATTATTCCTATGTTCTGAAATCCCTGCGCCTTGCGCGATTCGGTCGTCGCATAGGCATGAAAATACTGCACAAGCTTGCATCGGAAGAATAGTCGCAATCATTGTTTTCCTTTATGCCAACGAGCCATCACCGCGTTGCGGGCAATTTCCGACCGCCGCTTTGGGGAGATTGCTGTCATTCGTGCGTGAGAAGCCTTTCGCGCAATTTCCGATTTCCGCTTGGCCGAAAGTTTTTTGGCGCGAGCATTGCCGCCTTTAAGGCCCCCGAGCTTTCCCAAAGCGACAGCGGCAGGATTCTTTTTCACTTCTTTACTGTTTTGAGCCATATCCATTAGGTATGCGAAAATGATACGTGAGTAAATACTTTTTCACTGTATCAGAAGTCGTTGTCATGTACAAATCGCAACCAGTTTGGTAATCCTCGACAGCAAAAAAGCCCGTGGTTCCAGCGTAAATCTGTGGTTTCACCTCACGGAAAAATCTCCGTGTGGTGGAATGGTGCCTCTTTATAACACCGCTCGAACTTTTTTTCAAGGACAGACCGTCGCTTCGACGGCTGGAGGCAATGGGAGTTGAACCCCTTTAGGGTATCCCCACACCTATCCCCACAGCGGGGATACCCTTCGGTGCTCTAAACCCCTTGATACGCAATGACTTCATTGCGATTTGCCCTCCTGCGAGCCTCCCCGACTTCGGTCGGTTTTGGCTCGCACTGTTGTGTGCTCCGCAAGGCGGTGCTCGCCAAAACCTCCCTCATCGCTCACGCGATTGATACGGGTTCACCACGGACAAGTATATTTTTCTGTGAAAAATTTTGAATTTTTGCTGTCAAGCAACATCGTGCCTTCCGTCACTGCACAATTCTGCGAATTGCGCGAAAATCACCCCTTTTTTTGCATCTCTCGTATTGACGTCTGGCGTCGTCCATTTTTTTAAGACTCGCTTGGCGACACGAATAAAAAAATGCGATATAATAATGCGCGTGTTTTCTTTTTTTCAGACACGCCTCTATTACCCTGGCGGCTCGCAATGAACGTTTGTCGCCATTCCGCGAACTCGAAGGCCGCGGAGTGGGAGTAGAGGCTTGCTTGGATGGAACATGACACTGAAACAGTGCTCTTCGGGCACCGGCATGATTTTGGCGGCACCAAGCCCTTCGGGCTGGGTGTTGCGGAGCGCCGCCAACACCTCTACATCATCGGCCAGACGGGTTCCGGCAAATCAACCCTGATCCGCAATGCCATTCTCCAGGACATTGAGGCCGGGCGCGGGGTGGGTGTGATTGACCCGCACGGGGATTTGGCTCAGGAAATCCTTGACCATACTCCACCGTGGCGGACCGATGACGTTGTATATTTCGACCCCTCGGCCCCGGATGCCCTTTCGATCAATTTTTTTAAGACAACCGGCGACAATTGGCACATCGTTGCCGCCGGCATCGTGTCGGCATTCAAAAAGATATGGGGCGACTCCTGGGGACCACGTCTTGAATACATATTGTATGCGACAGTGGCCGCGCTCCTCCAGTGCGAAAACACGAGCCTCCTCGGGGTGTCACGGATGCTCTCTGAGGCCCGCAAATACGGGCTGTTTCTCACCCTGGCTCACCAATACGTGGGGCAATTGGGGGAGAAAGTCCGCGATGCGGTCTTCGGCAATGTCGGCTCTTTTATCGCCTTTCGGGTGAGCGAGGCAGATGCGAATATTCTTGAACGGCAATATGGCGGCGGATATACTCGCGCTCACTTTACAGGACTTGAGAACTTTGAAGTATGCGCACGGTTGCTCAATCGCGATCCCTTCCTGGGGAGATCGCTGGCGCCTTTGATGACATCTCGGCGTCGGCGCGAGGCCATTGTGCGGCGGTCGCGCGAAAAATACAGCACCCGGCGCGAGGTTGTGGAAAAGAAAATCGAGCGGTGGCTGGGGAATAAATTTTGATGTAATTTGCGTTAAGCGTTAATCGTCGAAACAATATGTAACACTGAAGTGTATTGGCAAATTACTCGCGAGCACATTATATGTCACTCTTATTGTACGTTATCGAAATCGTCGCAATCATTTACATAATAAACCTGCTCTATATCTCAGCGTATCTGTATATCGCATCACAAGAGAAACGCAAGTCGTTTTGGGCACAAAGCCGACCGAATGGATCACAGGAATATGCCGGCCCCCTATTCAGGCTGTGGGTCGATATTTCGGGAAACACCATTACAATTGCATGGGAATTTAAAGAAGGAATTCGGAATCGTGGCTTTTATCTCCTTGGCTTTAAAAAGAAGAAGGAATCCCCTAAACATGACAACAGTTTTGTCACCAGTTATGACAATGGTCAAATGGTTGAGGCAATAAATGACGGCTGTAGCAATGAATATGAATTCGTTCTTAGACGCGAATTTTTTCAATTACCGCCACTTGACATATTCCATGGCGCAGCCGCATTCGATAACATTGCATTTTCTGTAGAGCTAGACAGTGCTGAAGAACAGATACGAAAAATTAAGAAGAGTATTGAGCTTAAGTCAGCGAAGGAAGCATTGGCGAACACCGAGAAGCAAAAGATTCAAATGGACCCCATTGACGCAAGAATTGCTCAGATTGAGGAAGAGCTTAAGTGCCATCTAAAAAGTGAGCTGGTGATTGATTCAATAGAGAAAGAATTTACAGACAAAATCAACGCCGGTCCATATACGAGAGTGGAAAAAAAAGAAAAACTCGGCCGCTTGAACGCGAAAATACTACAACTTAAGAATAATTTATGAAAAAGGGACTGTTCATCACAGTCCCTGTTTGACTAAATGCCGACGTATAAACGGAGTGATTGCCTCAGTGATGCCAAAAAATCGTCTTTGGACCGTTCGGCTTCATGAACATTACCTGCGCGTTGAATTCCTTCCTCGGCTATCAGTTTATCCACTGATGCTTGGTAAAGAAGAATTGTCCCTGCGATTTCATCGCAAAGCAGATAACTGACTGCTTGCTGGTCACGCAAAGAAAGCTTGCGGGCATGAACGTCAAAGGTTTTCAGTAATTCCTTTAATACGGTTATTCTCTCTTCCAATTCGTCGATTTCGCTTTGAGAAAGGTGTTTGATCTTTGCTGAGATGGAATGTTTCATTGAATTTGCCTCGGGTTGACAGTTGAAGAAACCAACCACTTAATGTGACAGGCTTCATTCAATTGTCAACAAGACCAGGAGAATACCGTGGAGTCTGTTGCTATCGTACCACAATGCGCAATGTGGTGTCAAGCGCACATATAGTGTACACTTTCGTCGTCAAGTTGACGGCTCTCCTTGGCGTTGCTTTAATGGTAGGCGGAACTTTTGTTCCTTACAAACCTCAACAAAGGAGATTCAATGGACACAGAAATTGTGTTCGCTTTCGATACACAACCCAAGTGTGCTTTGGGCCGCATCGTGGCTACGCCAAACGCACTCAATCACATTCCGAGCGATGAGATTCTCATTGCATTGTTCCGCCACGTCCGGGGCGATTGGGGAATGTTGGACCCGGAAGATCGGGAAGCCAATGAACGCGCCCTCAAACACGAGGGAAGATTGTTCTCAGCATATCAATCAACACAGAATATCAAATTCTGGATTATCACAGAAGCCGACGGCTCGGTCACAACCGTGCTATTACCGGAGGACTATTGAATGAAAACGACATGGATAGACTTCAAGGCGCTCCGCGCGAAACTCGACTTCGAGCAAGTGCTTCGGCACTACAGCGTCGAAGTGAAACGCAAGGGCAAGCAGCATCACGGCTTCTGTCCCTTGCCGAATCACAACGGAAAGAAAAACTCTGCCTCGTTTTCGGCTAACCTTGAACGCGGCATATTCCAATGCTTCGGCTGCGGGGCAAAAGGGAACATTCTGGATTTTGCCGCCCTCATGGAGGGGGCTGATCCACAAGCGGGCGCGGCGTTGCGGGAAGTTGCACTCAAATTGCAACAACGCTTTTGCCCGGAGATCGCGGACAGCCCAAAGCCCGCAAACGCGGCTCCCAAGCCGAAAGAGGAGAATCGGGGCATGTCGGCAGCGGCGCATACGTCAACTGCAATCGTCAATGCGCCGCTTGATTTTGAACTCAAGGGCCTCGACATGGGGCATCCATATCTATTGGGTCGGGGCTTCACCTCGGCGACAATCGAGCATTTCGGCCTCGGCTTCTGCACGCGCGGACTGCTCCGAAAAGCAGGTTGAACTCATCGTGTCCTTGGTGAAGCTAAGCGGCCGGGTGTGGATTGCGCCGGATGGGGACAAGGCCGGTGAGGGTCACGCGCAAGCCCTGCTCGCCCTCATTTCGCCTCACCGCTTCGTCCGGTTGATAAAAATGGCCGATGGAAAACAACCGACGGATTTGTCGCCAGAAGAGTTAAAAACTCGCTTCACTCCGTGAAATGCACAGCGATCCGTGAGGGTCGCTTTTTTATTGCGGAACAGCATTTGTCGTCGCCGCTCGATAGAAGCCAAAGAGGTTTGACATTGTATCCTGAAAGGTAATTGACCAGCCGGCATTGGTGCCAACAGTGTATGCTCCAGTGATCGGCGTCCAGGTTTGCAAGTCGGGACTTTTCTCAATCTCGAAATTCCTCCCCACATCGCCACCAGTCACTGACAGGTTGACGCTTCCATTTGACTTCGTTACGGCAAGGACAAGTGG
>Ga0302324_100002598_pt1 | contig 41439 bp, 37 predicted proteins | sample Palsa_T0_1_FD_201949 | JGI IMG/M metagenome (GOLD analysis project Ga0302324, IMG submission 201949) | Peat permafrost microbial communities from Stordalen Mire near Abisko, Sweden - Palsa_T0_1 | ecosystem: Environmental > Terrestrial > Soil > Palsa > Peat permafrost | place: Sweden: Abisko...
GAGGCCTGTGGCCTGGACTTTCCGGTGGAGGTGATGGGATTTGAACCCACGGCCTCTACATTGCGAACGTAGCGCTCTGCCAGCTGAGCTACACCCCCGGCGGACGACAGAATAGTCGGCCTCCGCAGCCCCTCCGGATGGCGCTCCTCAGGTCGCCCGACCTCGGATCCGGCTGTTCAGCGGGCCGCGGCCCGAGCCACCTCGTAGTCGTAGTCGTAGTCGTTATCGTCCCAGGCGCCTGGGTAGCCGGCGCTGGCGGGGACCGGAGCGGGGGTCACGGTGTCGGCAGCGACCTCGTGGCGGGACCGGCGGAGGACCTGCTCGGCCTCGAGCTCCTTGGCGTATGCCATCAGGCCGACCAGGCCCAGCGCGGCCAGACCGGAGAGGCCCGTGACCACCCAAGCCAGGTGCAGGCCCAGGAACAGGCCGATGAGTCCGGTCGAGATCGCCACAGCACCCAGGCACCGCAGCAACATGGTGCACCGCCGTCGCGCTTGCTCGCGCCGCAGTGACGGTAACGCCACGTGCAGTTCGGGCAGACACACCGGCTCGGGCCGATCGAGCACACCGACTCGCTCGTAATGCAAACCGTCGCCACCGTCGACATCGGCGGCGGCCGCGTCCTCCGTCGGTCGCAGAAGCACCAGCTTCGGGCGTGAGGAGTCGACCACGACATCGGCCGCTGCTTCCGTCGATCGCTGTCCGGGTGTGGCCGTGTGCAAACGGTAGGCGGGAGCAACGGTCTTGGGCCCCGCATGCTCCAGGAGCTGCAGTTGCTGATGAAAATGGTCGATGGACCCCACCCCTTGACGCTCGCCAAATCGCCGCCACGCGCTCGGGGCGAGCACCGCCAACCAGAGAAGCACTACGAGTACCAGCAGGATCACAATCGTCACTCCCCGACGACCTACCTTGGTTCCAGGCAAAAACCCTAGTGAATGAGCCTTTACAAATGGTGGATGGTGGGGAAATGCCACAGCGCCGACCCCGTCGGCACTTCTCCTGTTGCCTCGGTTGTACCCTCGGCGATCGGGTGAATCAAGGCCCTCTCTCGGTTCCCTGTTCAGCGGCCTCGTGTGCGGTCACGTCGCGCGACTCCACCAACGTCCATCGGTCCTTCCGACCGTGACGTCAATGCCGAAGCAGGCCGAGACGAGCGCCGAGCTCACGACCTCCGGCAGCCGACCCGACGCCACCAGCTCGCCGTCGGAGACCAGCCCACCATGAGTGAATCCGGGAGGGATCTCCTCGCAGTGATGCGTGACGAGAACGATTGGCGGATTGCTGAGGTCGGCGGCCAGGTCCGCCAGCCGGAGCAACAAGCGCTCACGGGCACCCAGGTCGAGCCCGGCGAACGGCTCGTCCAGCAGCAGGAGCTCCGGATTGCTCATGAGCGCACGGGCCAGGAGCACTTGCTGGCGCTCTCCCTCCGAGATCACCCCGAACGGACGATCACCGACGTCCGCCACGCCACCGAGGGCCAGGAGCGCATCAGCTTTCTCCCAGTCCTCCTCGGTGTAACGGTTCCACCACGTCTCGAGCGCCCCGTAGCGGCCGCTGGCGACGACGTCGCGGGCCAGCACATCGGCACGGAGTTGCCGAGTCACCGCGCCACTGACCAGGGCGACACGCGGCCGCAGCGTCCGGACATCGACCGTCCCCAGACGGGCTCCGAGGATCTCCACCGTTCCGGCTGTCGGCCACAATCGTGCCCCGGCCACCTGCAGCAATGTCGTCTTGCCCGCACCATTCGGACCGAGGATCACCCAACGCTCGCCGACGTCGACCCTCCAGTCGACCCCGCGCAACACAGGTACCCCTTCGCGTTGAACCGTGACGCCACGCAATGCGATGACGGCAGGTGGCTCCTGCGCATTCACTCCGAGGTGCCGTCTCCATCGCCCACGAGACGCCGGTTGATACGACCGATGAGACCGGAACAACACTGCGCCCAGGTCCGCTCACCGGCCAGCCAGAGCCAGAGTTCGCGCCGGTACCCCAGCACGATCAGGCCTAGGCCTTCTTCGTTCAGGCCTACCGCGGCGAGCGACCGCCAGCGACTCCAGAGCCAGGCCGTCACTCCGTCCTTCTCGTCGTCGAGCACGCTCTCGAGGTCCCTCCCGTCGAGGACGGCCGCCAACCAGCCTTCGGCCTGGGTCGTGGGCTCGTCCGGAACATGCAGCACCGGGACCGCGGCGGGAGTCAATGTCTGATGTAGACCGGCTGGCGGTCCGACCCCTCATAGGAGCGCACGTGCTCTTCGAAGTCGATGAAGAGTGGCGCGTCCGGGTCGAGCTTGCGCTGTAGCGTTCGGCCGGCGATCTTCTTGTCCAGCGCATCCAGGCGCAGCAGCGCGGCCGGATCGTCCAGGCCGCGCACGTCTAACTTGGCGCGGGCGGCCTGGAAGGCGAGACGGCCTCGCTCGGTCCGGATGAGCACGCTCGTCCAGCCGTTCATGGAGCCGACGCTCCCCACCGAAATGTCGGCGGAGCGACCCAGGAAATCCGCACACTCGTCACAGCCCTTCAACGCGGCGCCGTGGAAGTCCTTCACCGGCTCGTCGACGGCCAACTCCCCGTCGCGGTACTCGACGATCATGCGACCGCGGATGACGTCCATCTTCGATACCCGGTCCAGATCGACGCCGCGCTTGTCCCGGAGCTCCCGCAATGTGAGCGCCTCGTAGTCGAAGTTCTTCGTGCACATGAGGGCAATCGTCAGCACCACTGCATCGACCCGGTGGGCGCCCGTGGGCCAACGCCTGGCCTGCATGGCTCGGAGTCCTTGTACTTCGCACGGGGTTCCCACGACAGCGATGCGCGGCTTGGGCGGCAGCGAGTAGCGGGACAGATCGAGCTCCGCCAACGCCATCGTCTGGTTGTAGAAACTGCCCGAAGCGGCTTTGATCTGGGCCGCCGTGGTGGCGATGGTCGCCACGCCCTTCCACTGCTCGTCCGGATCGGCGCTGGGCTTGGAGACCAGAGCGCCGTCTATCTCTCCTGCGGCCAACAAACCGATCAGCAGTGCACTGACCGCTCCGCCGTCTTGCGCGTCATCGATTTCCGCACCCGCTCGGACCGCGTAGGAGTCGACAACCGCGCCGAGGCCTTCAGCAGGCGGACCGCCGCTGATCTTCCAGTACGTGTCCGCCGAGTCGGAACGGACCTGGGCGGGCTGCACCTCGGCGTCCTCTCCGCTGGCCAGAGTCGCCGGCGGCCACAGTGCCTCGTAGCGAAGACCGCCGCGAGGGCAAAAATCCCAGCACAGCGAGCAGCCGGTGCACATCTTCACCAGTTCCGGCAGGTCCGTATCCTCGTTCACACCAATGGAGTTCGACGGACAGACGGCGACACAGGTGCCGCACTGGATGCAGCGGTCGGCGTGGATGACTCCCGCCTCGAGCTCCCAGAACCACACCTTGCCCGGAGGCTCGGTGATGCCGTTCATCTGCTCCCTGATGCGGTAGCGCTTCACGATGTCGCAGCCTCGGCGGCTCCGACCAGCGTCGAACGCAGTTCTCCGGCGCTGGTGCGTCGCGCCCAGAGGTAGAACGGCTCGCCGGGACGACGGTCCTCGCGGTACTTGCCCACCACCCGGAGCAGTGCGTCCGGCACCCGATCGACCGGCATGGCACCCTCCACCCAGTCGATGAACGCGGCGTCAGGCCCGAGCGAGCCGCCCACACCGATGTCGACCGCCTCCTCGATGTGCTCGTCGATGTGCGCGATGTCACCCCGGAAGCCGATGTCCGCGATCTGCGGTTGGGCGCAGGAGGCCGAACACCCCGAGAAGTGCATTCGGATCACCCCGACGTCGTCGCCGGCACCCATCCCATCGTCGCCCGAGGAAAGTTGCGCGTCCAGCGTCCGCGCCCACTTGACGGCCCGTTCCTTGGTCTCCACCACGGCGAAGCGACAGAACTCGGAACCGGTGCACGCGACGACGCCGCGCTCGAAAGGACCGGGAAACGGCGAATATGTCTGCATGAGAGGCTCGGCGAGCAGATCGTCGAGCCGATCCTCGGGGACACCGGAAACGATGAAGTTCTGGTCGATGCCAATGCGCACGCCACCGTCGCCGTAGGTCTCCGCCAGTCGTGCCAGCTCAATCAGTTCGATCCCGTGCATCCGGCCCACCGGAACCGAGCATCCGACGTACAAGAGTCCGGCCTGCTTCTGGGGGTGCACGCCGACGTGGTCGCCGCGGAACGCGGTCGTCAACTCTCGGCTGGCAGGTGTCAGAGTGAACGTGGTGCGCTCGTCCAGCGCAGCCCGGAACCCTTCGGGACCGAGCTCCTGGGCGAGGTATCGCATGCGGGCCAGACCACGGTTCTCCCGGTTGCCGAGCTCTCCGAAGAGCTGCGCGACACCCCGGCAGAGCTCGACGGCCTGATCGGGCTCAATGAAGACGTCGATATCCGAAGCCATGCGCTCACCGTCGGAGAGACCCCCGCCGATCAGCACGTTGAAGCCGACGGTGCCGTCTTGTTGCTCCGCCGGCCAGAGGCCGATGTCGTTGATCTCCACACGGGCACAGTCCTCCGTGCAGCCCGTAACGGCGACCTTGAACTTTCGCGGAAGGTTGGCGTACTCGCGGTTGCCCGTGAAGAAGGCGGAAATGGCCTCGGCGACGGGCAGCGCCGCGACGACCTCCTTCTCGTCGATGCCCGACACCGGGCACGAGCACACGTTGCGCGCGGAATCTCCGCAGGCCTGGACCGTCGTCAAGCCGACATCCCAGAAGCGCTGCCAAATACGGGGCACGTCAGCGATGCGAATCCAGTGGAGCTGAATGTCCTGGCGCGTCGTGAGGTCCGCATAGCGGTTGCCGAAGACAGGGCTGTCGTCGGGACCTTCTGCGAACGCGTCGGCTGCCACACCGATCTCCCGTACCTGGGCCGCCGTCATGACGCCACCCGGCACTTTGATACGCATCATGAAGGCGTCCCCGCCCTGGCGCTGGGGATACATCCCGACCCATTTGAAACGTTCGAGCTCGCCGGGCACCGTGCTGATGGAGTCGACGCCCTGCTTGGAATAGGTGTCGATGATGGCCTGGGCGACCTCGAAGGGGTGCCGCGACAGTTTCAGCTGCTCGACCGGATTGAGCTCGCCGATGTTGCGGTAGGGCCGGATGAACTTGAGCCCGCGGTCGCGACGGCCCCGGAACTCCATTCCATAGGGATTGTCCAGGTCACGCGGCACTAGACGTGCAGGCCGCACTCGGACTTGTCGGCACCGGCCCAGCGTCCGGCTCGCGGGTCCTCCCCTTCGGCCACCGGTCGCGTCGTCGGCGCGCAGCCGATCGACCGGTACCCGCGGAGGGTCAACGGGTGGACGGGGAGGTCGTGGTCGGAGAGATAGGACGCAATGTCGTCCTCCGTCCAGGTCGCCAACGGGTTGACCTTCACCAACCCGAACCCGGCATCCCAGCCCACGATCGGCGCGTCGGCACGAGTGGGACCGTCGGATCGCTTGAGCGACGTCAACCAGGCGCGCTTCCCCGCCAGGGCGCCGCGGAGGGGCTCCACTTTGCGGAACTGGCAACACTGATCGGAGCCGCAGGGGTAGGCAGCAGCCTCGGGTCCTGGCTTGGTCACCGTCAGGTTCAGTGCGTAGCGCGCCCGCATATCGTCCACGAAGGACAGCGTCTCGGGAAAGTGTGCCTCTGTGTCCAAGAACACGACTTCGACTGCGGGCGCAATCTTGGAGACCAGGTCAATCAGCACGATGTCCTCGAACGAGGCGGCCAACACCAGGGAGTCGCCGAACGACTCGATGGCCCATCGGATCACGGCGCTGGCCGGAGCCGACTCGAAGCCGGCACTGACCTTGGCCAGATCCTCAGCGGTCCATTGCTGCTCTCGCACGTTGGTCTCGGCCACAGATCCTCACCTTCCTCACAGGACGACCGGGCCTTTTCGGGGGCCCGCCACCGGCGCTTGACGCCCGTCCGAATGCAGGCTTTAGTATACATGACCAAAATGGTCATGATTTGAGAGGCTCCATGGACACCGCCGCCGCCTTCCGTTCTCCCCAAGATCACGACACCTCGGGCCCGATCGCGGTCCGGCCCACCGGATCGGTGACTGCCCTGGTCAGGCCCGTTGAACACCCCCTGGGCCACTTGGACCTGCTGGAGTCCCTCGCCATCTTCATCATCCGAGAAGTGGCAGCCGAATCGGAACGCCCGGTCCTTCTTTTCAGCGGGGGCAAGGATTCGGCCGTCCTGCTGCATCTGGCCGCAAAGGCGTTCAAACCCGGGAGGATCCCCTTCCCGGTCCTGCACGTCGACACGGGACACAACTTCTCCGAAGTGCTCGAATACCGGGACGCCCAGGTCGAGGCCGAAGGAGCCCGACTGATTGTGGCGAGCGTGCAGGATTCCATCGACCAGGGCCGGGTCGCCGATCCGGGCCCGGTCGGCTCGCGCAATCGGCTGCAGACGACGACACTGCTCGACGCCATCAACGCCCACGGGTTCGACGCGGCCTTCGGTGGTGCCCGTCGGGACGAGGACAAGGCCAGAGCCAAGGAACGGGTCCTGTCCTTCCGGGATTCGTTCGGGCAGTGGGATCCCAAAGCACAGCGACCCGAGTTGTGGCAGCTCTACCAGGGCAGCGTCCGCCCCGGAGAGCATCTGCGCGCCTTTCCCCTTTCAGACTGGACCGAGCTCGATATCTGGCAGTACATCTGGCGTGAGCGCATCGAGTTGCCGTCCATCTACTACGCGCACGAGCGGGAAGTCATCGAGCGCGACGGCATGCTCCTGGCCCTCAGCGAGTGGGTGAGCCCTGACGCCGGCGAGGAAATCCGCAAGGAGACGGTGCGCTTCCGTACGGTCGGTGACGCCACCTGCACGGGTGCCGTGCGCTCCGATGCCGACACGGTGGAGGAGATCATCCGTGAGGTCTCGGCGTCGAGGATCTCCGAGCGCGGCGCCACCAGGGCCGACGATCGCTTCTCGGAGACCGCCATGGAGGACCGCAAGCGTGAGGGGTACTTCTAGCCCCATGACCACGTTGCCCGGCTCGCCGCCGGCTGGCGGCCCTGAGCTCGGTGTGGACACCATGGACCTGCTCCGGTTCGCCACCATCGGGTCAGTGGACGATGGCAAGAGCACCCTCATCGGCCGGCTCCTCTTCGACACCCGCCAGCTCTTCGACGACCAGCTCAGTGCGATTGAGACCGCCTCGGAGCGACGCGGACTGGGCGAGGTCGATCTGTCGTTCGTCACCGACGGTCTGCGCGCCGAGCGGGAGCAAGGCATCACGATCGACGTCGCCTATCGCTACGCCGCGACTCCGCACAGGAAGTTCGTCATTGCCGACTGCCCAGGCCATATTCAGTACACCCGGAACATGGCCACAGGCGCGTCCACGGCTGACCTCGCCCTGGTGCTCGTCGATGCCACGTCGGGGTTGCGCGAGCAGTCCCGACGTCACATCTGCATCGCTGCACTGCTCGGCGTGGACCAGCTCGTGGTATGTGCCAACAAGATGGACCTCGTGGAGTGGGACCGTTCGGCCTACCAGCGCATCGCCGATGAGATGGAGGCGCTGGCCCGGCGGCTCGGCATTTCTTCGTGCACGGTGATCCCGATTGCCGCCCTTCACGGCGACAACGTGGTGACCCGTTCCGAGGCGGCGCCCTGGTACGACGGTCCGACTGTGCTCGATGCCTTGGAGTCGGCCAAAGCTGGCGGGTGGGCCACCCAGCACGGCCTGAGCCCGGGCAGTGGAGCCCGCCTTCCGGTCCAGTGGGTGCTGCGTCAGCCGGGAGGCGGTCGAACCTACGCCGGAATGGTGAACGGAGGGCCCTTCCGCGTCGGCGATCCCGTCGTCGTGCTCCCACAAGGTGCGAAGACGACCATCCGCGCCATCGAGACGGCTGACGGCCCGATCCCGCGTGCCGAGGTCGGCCTCTCGGTCTCGCTTCGGCTCGGCGACCACCTCGACGTGTCCCGAGGCGACCTCATTGCCGCGGCAGAAGGCCCACCCGAGGTCACCGACACCTTTGAGGCGACGGTGTGCTGGTTCCAGGAGCGCCCGCTCGCCGTCGGAGACCGTCTCCGGATCAAGCACACGACGCGCGTCACCCCGGTCGTCGTCGAGGGTGTGACCGGCACCTTCGACGTGAACGAGCTGCGGATCGTCGACGCGAACGCGCTGCGGGAGAACGACATTGGCGTGGTGAAGCTCCGGACGGCGACGCCGCTCGCCGTCGATCCCTATGAGGCGGACCGGATCACCGGCAGCTTCGTGTTGATCGACGATCTCACCTTCGCCACCATCGCCGCAGGCATGGTCGGGCCGCCCCGGCTCCATGACTGAGCCGGCGGCGCCCCCTTCCTTCTACCCCGTCTCCCTCGACGTCTCGGCCCGTTCCTGCCTGGTCGTCGGCGGTGGGCGCGTCGCCGCCCGCAAGGCCCGCACGCTTCTCGAATGCGGCGCGGCGGTGACGGTGATCGCACCCTCGCTCAGCGACGACATGGAGCTGCTCGTCCCGTCGCTGCACTCCTTGGAGCAACGGGAGTACGGCCGGGGCGACGCCGCGGCGTTTCGGTTGGTCGTCACAGCCACCGGCGTCCCGGAAGTCGACGCGGCGGTATATGCGGATGCCGAAGCGGCGGGCATCTGGACCAACAGTGCCGACGACCCGGCGCACTCCTCGTTCATTTTGCCCGCGGTCCACCGGGATGGCGCGGTCACCGTGTCCGTCTCCACTGGTGGGCTCAGCCCAGCGCTCGCTTCGTGGCTCCGGACCCGAATGGGATCGCAGTACGGGGACGGGCTCGGCATCCTGGCGCAGTTGCTCGGCGAGGCCCGGGCGAACCTCAAGCGGGCTGGGCTGCCCAGTGACTCGGTCGACTGGGCGCGGCTGCTCGACGGACCACTTCTCGAACTAATTCGCGACGGCGAGATCGACAACGCCCGGGCAACGGTGTTGGCAGCCACCGGGCTGTAGTGAGGCGTTAACACCGGCCGCAATGCCGTTAACACTCTCGGTCGTTCCTGTCTGACCTGCTTCTCCGTGGCCCCGGTCAAGCGGAGTCCGGCCTGCTGCACGATCGACTGCAACAGCGACACATGGTGCGTGACGCAGACAACGACGCGCCAATTGTCACCAGGCCCGAGTCAACTAGTCCTTTTGCCCCTGTCGCCCATTCCGATGACGCCTCATATTCGCCTGGAGCGCGACGCACGCGGTGACGATGCGCAGGGACACTCGGGTTGGCACAAGCCCACGAAAACCTGCGACACCGAAACCGCAGGCGCACGCGTGTTTGGTCGCTGCATCCGGACAACGGTGCACCTATGAGGGGGCGTAGATGAGACTGTCGATTGCTCGAGTGCCAGCGGACGAGGGCACCACACCGAGCGACACCGTGAACCGGAACGACACAGGGTTCGACGTCCATGGCGCTGCGTGGCGCCGGATGGCGTTGGCGCTGGCGGCCGCGTTGATCCTCGGTTGCGTCGGCATTCTCTTCGGAACTCCGAAGTCAGCGGGGGCCGACACTACCGTCTTCCAATCCGGCGACGTCTTCGCTTCAGTTGGCAACTCCTCGGTGTACGCCTTCGACGCGGCCTCCGGGGATCAGGTGGCCACCCTCCAGGACAACACCGGCGAGCCCTACACCGCCGGGAGCGCGTTCGACGCCGACGGGAACTTCTATGTCACCGACGACATCAACGGCGACATCAGCGAGTTCAGCCCCACGGGGGTTCCTTTGCCGACGTTCGCCACGGGACTGTCGAACCCTCTTTCCATTGTCTTCGACAACTCAGGGAACATGTACGTGGGCCAGCAGTCGACGCCGTACATCGCCGAGTTCGCATCGGACGGGACCCGTCTCCCGGACATCGGCCCGCTCCAGACCGAGCTCTACGGTGACGACTGGATCGACCTGGCCAGCGACGAGTGCACCTTCTACTACACGACCGAAGGAACCGACATCCTCACCTACAACAAGTGCACCAACACGCAGGGGCCGGATTTCAACAAGGTCCCGTTTCCCTCTCAGGATCCTTCGACCGGCCTCCCGGTCAATGCCTTCCAACTCAAGATCCTGGCCGACGGCGATGTGCTTGTCGCAGACTCGAATGCTGTCCTCCTGTTGGACCCGAACGGGAACGTCATCCAGACGTACCCATGCTCATCGCTCCCCAACTGCGGCGGTCAGCTCTTCGCGATCAGCGTCGACCCCAGCGGGACCTCGTTCTGGACCGGAGATTCATCGTCGGGATACATCTACCAGATCAACATCGCGACCGGTGCGTTGATGCAGACGATCAACAGTCAGTCCGGCACCCTGTACGGGCTGTCGGTCCTGGACCAGAAGGAGGTCGCGACGCCATCGCAGTCAACGACTGCGGCGCCGTCGACCATCACCGTTGCGCCGGTCACAGGTGACTTCTCGACGCCGACCCCGGTGTCGGCCGTCCTGACCAACCCGAACACCGGCGCGCCGATCGTGAACGAGCCGATCACCTTCACCCTGAACGGGTCCGAGACCTGCACGGCCGACACCGACCCCACCGGCACCGCGACCTGCGATATCACCGCGGGGGAACCATCGAGCACCTACACCCTGACCGCCTCGTTCCCCGGCGACACGGCCACGACGACACCCATCGGCTCCGATAGCTCCACGGCGATCTTCACGGTCAATCCGGATACCAGCGGGCTGACCTACACCGGGTCGACGTCCGCCGTCAACGGACAGCCGACGACCCTGTCGGGCACCCTCACGACGGACAATCCCACGCCGGCGACGCCGCTGCCCACCAAGGTGGTCACCTTGACCATCGGCTCCGGTTCCAGCGCGCAATCGTGCAGTGGGACCACGGATACCAACGGAGACGTCAGCTGCACCATCCCCACGGTCGACCAACCGAGCGGCACCGAGCCGATCGACGCGAGCTTCGCGGGAGACAGTTACGACACGTTAGCCACCGCGGCGAGCAGTCTCTCCGTGACGGAACCCACGATTCTCACCGTGAATCCAGCGACAGTGACGTACGGTGGCTCGACCACGGTGTCGGGAACCTTGACCGATTCCAACCTCAATCAACCCGTCGCGAACGAGCCGGTGACCTTCACGGTCAACGGCGCCGAGACCTGCACCGGCACGACCGACTCCGCCGGGCTTGCCTCGTGCCCCATTGCGCCCGGAGAGTCCACCGGGAGCTACACGGTCAGCGGGACGTTCCCGGGGGACACGACGCAGTCCGTCCCGCTCACGACCAGCACCAACGCGGCCGCCTTCGTCGTGACGCCGGCCGTCACCACCCTGACCTACACGGGGAACAACTCGACCACGAACGGGCAGCCGGTGGTGCTGTCCGGTGTCCTCACGACCGGGAGCACGCCACTGGGCAACCAGCCGGTGACCTTGACGCTCGGATCGGGCACCTCGGCCCAGACGTGCCCCGCCACGACGGGCGCGACAGGCGCCGCCAGCTGCACCATCGCTGCGGTGAACCAGCCGGTGGGCCCGAACCCGGTGAGCGCCACCTACCCGGGAACGAACAACTACCAGCCGGCCGGCGCGACGAGCACCGTGCAGGTCGGCCCCACCTCGGTGTCCACGACGCTGACGGTGACGTCGACCACCGGGACCTACGGCAGCCCGACCACGGTGACGGGCACGCTGGTCAACAACTACACCAACACACCGGTGCCCGGAGAGACCGTGACGCTGAAGCTGAACGGGACGCAGTCGTGCACGGGGACCACCAACGCCTCCGGGGTCGCGACGTGTCCCATCACGCCTTCGGAGCCCGGAGGTACCTACACGCTCAGCGGGTCGTTCGGCGGTGACACCACGACCGTGCCGACGCTGTTGCCGAGCACCGGCTCGGGCACCTTGGTGGTGACCAAGGCTCCGACGATCGTCACCTACACCGGGAGCACTTCCATTTCGAGCGGGACCTCGCCCACGCTGTCGGCGACACTGACCGACAACGGGGCCCCGGTGCCCGGTCAGACCGTGACCTTCACGGTCGGCACGGGGACCTCAGCGCAGAAGTGCAGCGGGACCACCAATTCTGCCGGCACCGTGAGCTGCGGCATCTGCATGTTCAACCAGAGCGCCAGCCCGCTGCCGGTCACCGTGAGCTACGGAGGCAACAGCTACTACTCGACGTCGAGCACTCCGGTGTCGGTCACGGTGAACACGCCGACCGCACTGTCGGTGACCGCCGTCACCGGGACCACCGGCCAGCCCACGACGGTCACCGGCACCCTGACTAACCACGTCACGGGTCAAGGGATCAGCGGGCAGACCGTCACGCTCACGCTCAACGGGGCCCAGTCCTGCACGGCGACCACCGGCCCCACCGGGAAGGCGTCCTGCTCCATCACCCCCAACGAGTCGTCCGGCACCTACCCCGTGACCGGTTCGTTCGCCGGCAACACGACGACGTCGACCCAGCTGCTCCCGAGCTCGGGCCAGAACAACTTCGTGGTCACCCCCTCGGCCACCAGCGTGTCTTACACCGGTGCCACCACGGCCACCAACGGTTCGTCGGTGACGCTGTCGGCCACCTTGACGAGCAACGGGACGCCGCTGGGTGGCCAGAGTGTGGTCCTGTCCCTGGGCACGGGCAAGACGGCACAGAGCTGCACCGCCACGACGAGTTCGTCCGGCGCTGCCTCCTGCGCCATCGCCTCGGTCAACCAGGTCGCCGGATCCGTCTCGGTCACGGCGAGCTATGCCGGCAACGGGTATGACCAAGCAGCCAGCACGTCGAGCACCGTCAGGATCGCCAACTCCGCCCCGAGTGGCGGGGGCGGCGGGAGCGGGGGCGGCAACGGGGGCGGCGGTGGCTCCGGCGGCCAGGGTGGTGGCAGTGAGCCACCGCCTGTGGGTGGCAAGGGTGGCGGCTGCTCCGGTATGTGATCGATCACACGGGCTCACCCCGGACCGTCTCCGTCGACCGACCGGTCCGCCGTGTCAACCGCCGTGACGTGCGCTCAGGGTTGCGCCACCATCAGCACCGTGCCGGCCAAGAGCAGGACCAGCGCCGCCACTGCCGCCCGCGACATGGTGGTCGCGCCATGCTGCAGGGACTCGGCGGACGGCTCGGCCCCCTCCGCCGCCAGCGCCACCTGCAGCCGCTGCTCGGCCGGCCACAGCACCCCCTCGCCCACCAGGACGAGCGCGGCAAAGATACTCAAACCGCCCAGCACCCACCCCTGCTCGAGCGCATAGGCGCCCTGGCTCATGGCGACGAGGGCGAAACCGAACACCGGTATCCCGTACACGGTGCGCCCGACCCAGTTGATCCCCGGCCGGAAGTACCGGCGCAGGGGCTCGGGCAGCGGCAACGGCGACCCGAGCAGGCGGCGGAGCCGGGTTGCCGTGGCCGCCGCGGCGGCCGTCGTCACGAGCCCAACCACGACACAGCCCACGTGGAGCAGGAGCACGATGTCGAAGGCGGGACCGTCCGGCTGGTGATGCATGGCCGACATGTTCCCCTATGGCGGTGGGTCCCGTATGGCGGTGGGTCCGGGGTGAACGTTCCGCGACGGTGGCGTTTCCGCGGGCAGCGGACCCTGTACCGTAGAGGAGGAGGGTTGACGATGAGGTTATTTTCGATGGTGGAGGGCCGGAAAGCGCCCAAGAGAGTGGACCGATGAACCAGTTACGCCTCGATCCGTTGTCGGGCCGTTGGGTGGTCGTGAGCCCGGGCCGTTCCGAGCGGCCCTACTCGTTCGTCACCCGCATCGGCTCCGGCTCCGTGCTCGAGACCCTCGACCGTCCTTGCCCCTTCTGCCCCGGCAACGAGGAGGACACGCCGCCCGCCCTCGAGACCTACGGTCCGACCGGCAGCTGGCTGGTCCGGGTCGTGCCCAACCTCTACCCGGCCTTCGAGGGTGACGAGCCGTTCGTCGTCGCCAACCGGGGGCCCGTCTTCACGCAGGCCTCCGCCGGCGGCATCCACGAGATCCTCATCTTCTCCCCGGAGCACGACGCCACCCTGGGCCAGCTCAGCCAGGAACAGGTGGAGCTGGTGATGGCAGCACTGCGCGACCGACTCGAGGAGCACGCCTCGCAACCCAATCTCCGTTACACCCAGGCCATCGTGAATTCCGGCCGGGAGGCAGGAGCCTCGCTCGAGCACCCGCACGGGCAATTGCTCGGCATGTCCTTCATCCCCCGGGAGCTCGCCGAGGAACAGGCGCGCTTCGCGAGATTCGTCGGCTCCTGCCTCCTGTGCACGACGATCGAAGCTGAAGAGGACTCGACCGAGCGGGTGATCTACGCCAACGACAGGGTCGTGGTCGTCTGCCCGTTCTGGAGCGCCGTCCCCTACGAAATGCTCGTGATGCCCAGGGAGCACAATCCGCATCTCCATCGGAGCCCGACGGAGGATCTCGTCGCGGTCGGTGAGGCCATCCGTCGATCGTTGCAGCAGCTCTCGGAGTCGGTCGGAGACGTCGCCTACAACATCGTGTTCCACTCTGCGCCCTACCGGGTGGGCGAGCCGTACCACTGGCACGCGCACATCTGGCCCAAGGCGACTACGACCGCCGGCTTCGAGCTCGGCACCGGCGTGGCGATCAACGTCATCTCCCCCGAGGAGGCCGCCGAGACCCTGAGGGTCTCGGCTCTGGCCGTCTAGATCTAGAACACCTGGACCGAGCCCTCGCGGACCGAGCGCGCCAGTTCGAGGAACGACAGGAGCCGGCGCACCAGTGTCCGGTCCGGCCCGACCAGACCGCCGATACCCGGCGTACTGAGATAGCCGGTCACGAAGGCACGGCGGTTCCGCATCTCCCAGGCGTGTCCGAGCGCGGCCAGCCCGAGCCTCCCTGCGGGGTCGCGCTCGGCCGCCACCACCGTGCTGGCCCGGTGCATCGACCACAACAGGTCCGCCACGTCTCCCAGGGGGGTCCGCGGTCGCACCGTGGACCCCGGGGCCACGACGCCGCCGGGCGCGCAGTCGCTCACCACCCAGCCTTGGTCGGTGCGAGCCGTGCGCCCTAGGTGGAAGTCTCCGTGGGTGCGGATGACGGGCAGCCGCGACTCGGACTCCCGCAGCCACTTCACCAGCTCGGTGACACCCGGCGCCTGCAGTAGCGAGGCGTCCGAGGCGGCGATCGTCGCCTCGGCGTCGTCGAGCCAGCCGACGACGGGCTCGTGCTGCCGGTCGAAGGCGCTGTCGAGGGCGACGTGCATGCGGGCGGTCATGGTCCCGAGCGCCCTGGCCTCCGCACCGAAGTCGCCGCCGGCGGCCTCGGGCAAACCGCCTGACGCGTAGAAGTCGCGCAGGGAGGTCAGGGCCAAGGCCCAACCCGACGAACGGTCGGCTAGCGGCTCTTGCACCACTCCGAGGTCAGCGCCCTCCCACACCCAGCGCGCCAGCGGGGCGGCGACGTGGTTGAAACCGAACTCGTCCAGCGCAACCATGAGGTCGACATCGGGCCGCGGCATCGCACTGAGCCACGGGAAGACGAGGAGATCCCCCCGGTCGCCGCAATTGAGCACGGTGGCGTCGTCGTCGTCGCGCAGGACGGCCACCGGACCGGGCCGGGCCTCGACGCCGCGTACCGTGGCGAGCAACAGCCCCGCGTGTTCCGCGTCGCGCACGGCATCGGTGCAGACGGCTAACCCCTCGTCGTCGTCGAGCAGGCCGAGCGCCGCCTCCTCGCCGGAGCGGAGAAAGTGGGGCTCGTCAGCCACGCCCCGCAAGCCCACGACCATGTGGACACGCCGGTCCCCGACGTGCGCCACGATGTCCAGCAGGCCCGGCCGGCCCGGCCGGAGCACTTCGTCGCGCGCAATGACGATGTCGCCGTCCGGTGCGAGCCCGTGCAACCCGAGCCACGCCTCCGTCAGCGTGCGCAGGGCCAGGTCGCGCTCAGGTGTCATTCCGGCGGCAGCCTCTCCTCGAGAACCAGGTCGAACCACAAGAACCCGTAGGGCGGCAGAGTGACCGCGTAGGGCTCCTCGCTGATGACCGGGAACGGCACCCGCCCCAGCACCTCGTAGGGCGTCGAACCGGCCCACTTGGCCAGGGCGAGCTCCGCGGGTTGGGCGAACCGGCTCAGATTGTGCACGCACAGCACCGCTTGTTGCCGGTGCACCGCATCGTCGTCTTCGCTCTCGTTTCCCGCCGGGACCGTGCGGGCCAGCACGGTGGAGTGACCCCAGTCCAGCGCGCCGTCCACCGCCGGGCTCACCGAGGGGCCCGTGGAAGTCGAACCGGTCAGGATGTCGGCCACCTCGCCGGATCGCATGTAGGCCAGGACCGAAGGGTTGGCGCATGGCAGCACCTCCATGGCGCCGACACCCATCACCGGGAGCGCACGGCGCTCGGTCAGCATGCGGCGCAGCCAGTGCAGGAACGATCCCTGGTTGCGCAACTGCGCCTCCACGTTGAGCGCGCTGAAGCCATACACGGGGTCCATGAGCGGCGGGAGGTAGAGCTGGGCGAAGTCCGCCTTGGAGAACCCGCCGTTGCGGTCCGGCGACCACTGCATGGGCGTGCGCACCGAGTCGCGGTCACCGAGGTAGATGTTGTCCCCCATCAGGAGCTCGTCGCCGTAGTAGATGACCGGGCTGCCCGGGAGCGAGAGGATGAGGGCGTAGAGCAACTCGGCGGTGCGCCGGTCGTTGTCGAGGAGCGGCGCCAGGCGCCGCCCGATCCCCATATGGCGCTTCATCCTCGGGTCCTTGGCGTACTCCGCGATGAGATAGTCCCGCTCCTCGTCGCTCACCTGTTCCAGTGTCAGCTCATCGTGGTTGCGCAGGAAGATGGCCCATTGGCAGGCGTCGTCGATGACCGGCGTCTGCGCCAAAATCTCGGTGATCGGGTAGCGCTGCTCTCGACGCACGGCCATGAAGAGGCGCGGCATCAAGGGGAAGTGGAAGCAGAGGTGGCACTCGTCACCGTCCCCGAAGTAGTCGGCGACGTCGCTCGGCCAACCGTTGGCTTCGGCCAAGAGGATGCGCCCCGGATAGTCGGCGTCGATCTGCTTGCGGATGCGCCGGATGAACGCATGGGTCTCCGGCAAGTGCTCACCCGATGTGCCGTCACGCTGGTAGAGGTAGGGCACGGCGTCGAGGCGGAACCCGTCGAAACCGAGATCGAGCCAGAAGCGGACCAGATCGATCATGGTGTCCGCGACTTCGGGGTTGTCGTAGTTCAGGTCGGGCTGATGGTGGTAGAAGCGGTGCCAGTAGTACTGCTGGCGCGTGTCGTCCCACGTCCAATTCGATCGCTCGACGTCGGTGAAGACGACCCGGGCGTCCGGCCACTTCTGGTCGTCGTCGTTCCAGACGTACCAATCGGCCTTGGCATTGTCCCTCGACGAGCGTGACTCGACGAACCAGGGGTGTTCGTCGCTCGTGTGGTTCATGACGAGGTCGGCGATCACCCTGATGCCCCGCCGGTGCGCGTCCTCCAAAAAGGCCACCAGGTCACCGATGCTCCCGTAGTCGGGGTGCACGTTGAAGAAGTCGCTGATGTCGTAGCCACCGTCGCGAAAGGGCGACGGATAGAACGGCAGCATCCAGATGCAGTCGATCCCCAGCCACTCCATGTAGTCGAGCTTCTCGCGCAGGCCGCGGAGATCGCCGGTGCCGTCGTTGTTGGCGTCGTGGTAGCCCCGGATCAGCACCTCGTAGAAGACGGCGTGCTGGAACCAGCGGACCGAAGGGTCGAAGGCACTCTCGTTGCTGCTGACGGGAATGGGAGGTGAACTCAACGCATCACCGCCCGACGAACGTCGCCTTTCTTGGGCCGTTCTCGCGAAACGACGCGAGACCGCGTGCCGCATCCTCCGTCCCGGCCGCGGCGACGAATGCGTCATGTTCGAGGGTCAGGCCCTCGGCCAGCGTCGTCTCCAGGCCAGCGTCGACGACGGACTTGGCCAGGCCCTGCGCTACCACGGCGCCGGCCGCGAGCTCCGCCGCCCAGTGCAGCGCCGTCTCCAGGACGTCGTCGGCCGCCACGACCCGGTTGACCAGGCCGATCGACAGGGCCTCTTCGGCGCGCACCTGGCGGCCGGTGAAGATCATCTCCTTGGCCCGGGACGAGCCGATCAGCCGCGGCAGGCGCTGCGTGCCGCCGCCCCCCGGAACCACACCGAGGAGGACCTCGGGCAGTCCGAGGCGGGCATCTGTCGCGCCCACGCGAAAATCGCAGGCCAGCGCCAGCTCGAGCCCGCCGCCGAGGGCGTACCCGTTGACGGCGGCGATGGTGGCCCTCGGCACCGAGGCCCACGCGCCCAGGGCAGCAGCGAAACTCGCACCGACGGCCCCGGCACCGCTGTCGCCGAGCTCGACGATGTCGGCGCCGGCGGTGAAAATGCGTCTCCCTCCCCAGAGCACGACCGCTCCGGGCGGATCGTCCTGGAGTGTCATCGCCACCGCGTACAACTCGGCCAGGACAGCGGCGGAGAGCGCGTTGGCCTTGGGCCGGTCCAACCGGACGAGCGCCACCGAGTCGGGGCGGCGCTCCACGGTGACGAAGGCCTCACGCATCGCCGCACCGTATCCGAACCCGGGGAGGGCTCATCCGGGCAGCAGCCCATCGGCCGCCTCGTAGGGGTCGAGCTCGGCGGCGGCCAGGGCTTTCACCGCCGTGGTGAACTCCTCCCCCGCCGTCAGCTCGTCCACCCGGACCTCGGTGCGGGCCAGCAGCACCCGGCGCAGCTCCTGAGCCACACGCTCGGTGCGGCGCGCCACCAGCTCGCCCGAGCGCACCAGGTGGTCGCGGTGGCGCGCCACGGCGCGCCAGAGCTCGGCCACCCCCTCGCGAGCCGTCGCCGTCGTCTCGACGATCTCCGGCCGCCAGGCGCTCGGCCGGGACAGGTCGAGCATCTGCTCGAGGTCGCGGCGGGCCTCCCGCACGCCCGGCCGGTCCGCCTTGTTGATCACGAAGACGTCGGCGACCTCGAGCAGTCCGGCCTTGTTCGCCTGCATGGAGTCGCCCCAGCCGGGCGTCACCACCACGACCGTGGTGTCCGACGCCGACGCGATGTCCACCTCCATCTGGCCCACCCCCACGGTCTCCACGATGACGATGCCCAGGCCCGCGGCGCCGAGCAGGCGGATGGCATCGGGAACGGCGAGGGAAAGCCCGCCCAGGTGACCGCGTGTCGCCATCGACCGGATAAACACCGTCGGGTCGAGCGCGTGCTGGCTCATGCGCACGCGGTCGCCCAGGATGGCGCCGCCGGTGAAGGGTGACGTCGGGTCCACGGCCAACACGGCCACCTGTGGGATGGATTCGGCCTCGGGCCAGCCACCCCGGACTTCGGTGATGAGGCCGTCGGTCAACGTCGACTTCCCGGCGCCCGGTGCTCCGGTGAGACCGACGGTGTAGGGGACGTCGGACCGGTAGGCGAGATGCGCCACCGCGGTGGCGGTCGCACCGCCTCGCTCGACATAGGAGAGCAGCCGGGCCAACGCGACCCGGTCGTCGGCCCGGGCCCGCTGCAACAAGGCGGCCGGCTCGGTCGGCAGCGGGCTCAACGGCGCGTCACCCTGGCGCCCAGGGAGCGCAGCGCGCCGGCCAGATCCTCGTAGCCGCGACCGATGTGATGGGCGCCGCTCACGACCGTCTCGCCCTCGGCCACCAGTCCCGCCAGCACGAGCGCCACGCCGGCCCGGATGTCGGGGGCGCGCACGGGGGCGCCGGAGAGCCGCGGGACGCCACGCACCACTGCATGGTGGCCCTCGGTGCGGATGTCGGCCCCCATCCGCCGCAGTTCCTCCACGTAGCGAAAGCGCCCGGAGAACAGGTTCTCGGTGAGGATCCCGACGCCGTCGGATACCGTCAGCATCGCCACCAGCAGCGGGCTGTAATCGGTCGCGACACCCGGGTACGGCAGCGTGGCCACGTCGGCCGCCAGCAACCGCTCCTCCGCGCCGGCCCGCAGGCCGGACGGGCTCATGTCCGTCGCCACGCCCATCTGGTTGACCTTGCGCAGCAGCATCTCCATGTGCTCGGGCCGGGCGTCGGCGATGGTGACCTCGCCCCCAGCCATGCCGACTGCGGCCAGGTAGGTCGCCGCCACCACCCGGTCGGCGACCACGGTGTGACGGGTCGGCCGGAGCGACTCGACCCCCTCGATCTCAATGCGCGAGGTCCCGGCGCCGCGCACCACCGCCCCCATGTCACGCAGCATGGAGGCCAGGTCCGCCACCTCGGGCTCCTTCGCCGCATTCTCGATCACGGTCGTCCCCTTGGCCAGGACCGCCGCCATGAGCAGGTTGTCCGTCGCCGTGTGGCTGGGGTACTCGAGGACGACCCGGGTGCCGACCAGGCGGCCGCCCGGCACGGTCCCGCGCACCTCGCCGTGGGACGACTCGAAGCGGGCGCCCATGGCGGTGAGGCCCGTCAGGTGGAAGTCGATCGGGCGGTCCCCGAAATCGTCCCCGCCCGGCAGGGGCACCCGCACGGAGCCGCAACGGGCCAGCAGGAGCCCGAGGACGACGACCGAGGCCCGCATCCGCTCGAACAATTCGAAGGGGCCCGAGGGCACCAGCTCCCCCTCGGCGGGGCTGGTCACGCTGACATCCCCGTTGTCGAGCCGTTCCACCCGAGCCCCTATGCCGCGCAGGACCTCGGACATGGTCTCGACGTCGGAGATGCGAGGGACGTTGGAGAGCACCGTGCTCCCCTCCGCCAACAGGCAGGCCGCCATCAGCTTCAGGGCAGAGTTCTTTGCACCACCTGCACGTACGGTGCCCCGGAGCGGGCCGCTGGGCTCGACGACAATCTCATCCACGCCCCCAGTATCGCCGCTGGAGGGCGGCCGGACCGGCAAGTCACCGTCGCCCACCCACTATGGTCAGGGCCCGTGGTGACGTCGCGCCAGGCCCCCGACCGCAACCTAGCCATGGATCTTGTGCGGGTGACCGAGGCTGCCGCCATGGCGGCCAGCCGCTGGATGGGCCGGGGAGACAAGCTCGGAGCCGACGGAGCAGCGGTCGAGGCGATGCGGACCGTCCTCTCCAGCGTGCCGATGGACGGGATCGTGGTCATCGGCGAGGGCGAGAAGGACAACGCACCGATGCTCTTCAACGGCGAGAAGATCGGCGACGGCACTCCCCCGCTGACCGACATCGCCGTCGACCCCATCGATGGCACCACGCTGACCGCCCAGGGGCGGGGCGGCGCCCTGGCCGTCATCGCAGTGGCCGAGCGCGGCGCCATGTTCGACCCCGGCCCGTGCGTCTACATGGAAAAGCTCGCCGTGGGCCCACGGGCCAAGGGTGCGTGCGACATCCGGCGCACACCCACCGAGAACCTGCACGCCCTTTCCGGGGCCCTGGGGCGCCCCGTACGCGACCTCACCGCGGTCATCCTCGACCGGCCCCGCCACGAGGGCCTCGTGGCCGAGGTGCGCTCCACGGGGGCGCGCATCCGCCTCATCTCCGACGGGGACGTGGCCGGGGCGATCGCCACGGGGTGGCCCGGTGCGGGCACCGACATCCTCTTCGGCATCGGCGGGACACCCGAGGGCGTGCTGGCGGCCGCCGCCCTCAAGTGCATGGGCGCCGAGATTCAGGGCCGGCTCTACCCGCGCAACGAGGAGGAGCGGGCCGCGGCCGCCGAAGCGGGGTATGCGCTGGACGCCGTGTTGACGACCGACGATCTCGTGCAGGGCAACAACTGCTTCTTCGCCGCCACCGGCATCACCGACGGTGAGCTGCTGCAGGGCGTGCAGTACCACGAGTTCGGAGCCACGACGCAGTCGCTGGTCATGCGCTCCAAGTCAGGCACCCTGCGCAAAATCGACGCCAGCCACGCGTTGGGCAAGCTGGCGGAGTTCTCTTCGATTCCCTTCGGCTGATTCCCGCTGCGGGCGGCGAGCCGGTCCGGCCGCCGGAATCGTCAGGCTGCGGCGGCGTCGGCGGCCACGGCAATCCGCAGCTCGGCCCGGGCCAGCGCACCTTCGGCGTCGGCCAGCTCGAGGTTCTCGTCGACGTCCTCCGCACTCTGGCCTCGCCCGCCGCCCAGGTCGCTCACCCGCTGGGCGGCCCGGTCGCGCGCGTGCTCGGCCCGGGGCACGTCGATCTCGGACGCCAGCTCGGCGACGCCGGCCAGCACCGTCACCCGGGTCGACAACCCGGGGAGCGGGCCGTCGCCCTCGGCCAGGCCCTCGGCGGCGCCCGGGCTGGTGTCGACCTGGAGGAACCCGCCGTGCACCGCCAGGAGCACCAGGGTCCCTTCGGCCTGCTCGACCTTCACCTCGCAGTGCACCACATCACCCACCAGGGGCGTGTGGCCGTCGAGGACGGTGAGGTCCCCCTCGGAAGTGGCCAGCACGATGGAGGTCGCGCCACCGGCGAAGAGGGACTGTTCGGGCGTGACGATCTCCACGCCAAAGACGCCGTCGGCCACTAGCCCGCCTCGGCCTCGAGCGTCTTCGCCTTCTCCAACACGGACTCCACGCCGCCGACGTTGAGGAAGGCCTGCTCGGGAATGTTGTCGAGGTCGCCGTTGGCCAGCGCCTCGAACGACTCGACCGTCTCGTCGATCGGCACGAAGATGCCCGGGACTCCGGTGAAGACCTCGGCCACGAAGAACGGCTGGGACAGGTAACGCTGGACCTTGCGGGCCCGGCTCACCGTCACGCGGTCTTCCTCCGAGAGCTCGTCCATGCCGAGGATGGCGATGATGTCCTGGAGCTCCTTGTAACGCTGCAGGATCTCCTGGGTCCGGCGGGCGACGGCGTAGTGGCGGTCGCCGACGATCTCGGGCGCCAGGATGTTCGAGGTCGACGCCAGCGGGTCCACGGCCGGGTAGATGCCCAACGCCGCGATCTGCCGCGACAGCTCGGTGGTCGCATCGAGGTGGGTGAACGTCGTGAACGGAGCGGGGTCCGTGTAGTCGTCGGCGGGGACGTAGACGGCCTGCAGCGAGGTGATCGACTTCCCCTTGGTCGAGGTGATGCGCTCTTGCAGCTCGCCCATCTCGTCGGCCAGGGTCGGCTGGTAGCCCACGGCCGAGGGCATGCGGCCCAGCAGGGTCGAGACCTCGGAACCGGCCTGCACGAAGCGGAAGATGTTGTCGACGAACAGCAACACGTCCTGGTGTTGTACGTCCCGGAAGTACTCGGCCATGGTCAGCGCGGCCAGGGCGACGCGCAGGCGGACGCCCGGCGGCTCGTCCATCTGTCCGTACACCAGCGCCGCCTTGTCGATGACGCCGGACTCCTGCATCTCGAGCCACATGTCGGTGCCCTCGCGCGTGCGCTCACCGACGCCGGCGAAGACCGAGACCCCGCTGTACTGCTGGGCCACGCGGTGGATCATCTCCTGGATGATGACCGTCTTGCCGACGCCGGCCCCACCGAAGAGGCCGATCTTGCCGCCCTGCACATACGGCTCCAACAGGTCGATGACCTTGATGCCGGTCTCGAACATCTGGGCCCTCGGCTCCAGCTGGTCGAACGCCGGGGCGGGGCGGTGGATCTCCCAACGCTCCTCGATGCCGTCAATGTGGTCGGTGTCGAGCGGCTGGCCCAGCACGTTGAAGACGTGGCCGAGGACGGCGTTGCCGACCGGGACCGAGATGCCGCGGCCGAGGTTGCGCACCGCCGCGCCGCGCACCAGCCCGTCGGTCTGCTGCATGCAAATGCAGCGGACGCGCCCGTCGCCGATCTGCTGCGCCACCTCCGCCGCCACGGTGTGCGTCGCACCATCGAGCTCAATGTCGAACTCGACCTCGAAGTTGATCTCGGGCAGCGCGTGCGGGGGGAACTCGACGTCGATCACCGGCCCGGCGATGGCGACGACACGCCCTTCCTCGAGCGTCCGTCCCGTGGTCCCATCCGTCTGTGTGGTGGTCATGCGGTCAAGCTCCCTTCGAATGGCGGAGCGCATCGGCCCCGCCGACGATCTCCATGATCTCGGTGGTGATGGCGTCCTGACGGGCGCGGTTCATGACGCGGGTCAACGTGCGGACCAGCTCGTCCGCGTTCTCGGTGGCGGCCGCCATGGCCCGCTGCTGGGCGGTGAAGAACGCCGCTGTCCCTTCCAGCAGGGCGGCGAAGATCTCGGCCTCGAGGGCCCGCGGGGCCAACTTCACCAGCAGCTTCGCCGGCTCCGGCTCGAACTCGGTGTAGCCCTCGGGCGCCCCATCCTCCTCGTAGACCACGCCGGCCTCCTCGGGCAGCGGCAGGGGCAGCATCTGCATCCGTTCGACGCGCTGCGAGCCGGCGGAGACGAAGCGGGTCGAGATCATCTGCACCAGGTCGATCTCGCCCGAGACGAACGGTGCCGCCACGATCGACGCGATGCGCCGGGCGTCGGCGAACTCGGGACGGTCGGCCACCCCCACGAACGACTGGGCCACCTCAATGCCGCGAAAGCGGAGGAACGCCGGGGCCTTCTTGCCCACGGACCACACGGTGACCTCCGTGCCGGCCGCCCGGTACTCGGCCACCGTGCGCTCGGTCAGGCGCAGGACGCCCGAGTTGTACGACCCGGCCAGGCCGCGGTCGCCGGCAATCAGCAGGATCCCGACGTGCTGCGGTGACTCGGGCGTCCCCAGCAGCTTCTTCGCCGCGATCGGGTCGGCCGCCGCCGTCAGCCGCAGCACGCGCTCCATGCCCTCGCGGAAGGGGCGGTTCGCCGCGATCCGGTTCTGGGCGCGCACGATCCGCGACGCAGCGATGAGCTCCATCGCCTTGGTGATCTTCCTCGTGGACTGCACGCTGCGGATACGGCGCCGCAGAATGCGCTCTTGGCCTCCGGCCATGCGTCAGTCGACCTTCCCGGTGTCGAATCCCTCGAGGAAGGTGGTCAGGCCCTTGTCGAGCTCGTCGCCGTCGGGCAGGGCGCCCGTGGTGCGGATCGTCTCGAGCACGGCCGGGTGGTTCGCCCTGAAGTACTCGATGACCTCGGTGGCGAACCGTTGCACCTCGCTCACCGGGACCGTGTCCGTCCAGCCCTTGGTCCCGGCGTAAATGACGACGACCTGCTCCTCCACCGGCACCGGCGCGTTCTGGGGCTGCTTGAGCAACTCGGTCAGCCGGTAGCCGCGGTCGAGCTGCGCCTGCGACACGCGGTCGAGCTCAGAGCCGAAGGTGGCGAACGACTCGAGCTCGCGGAACTGCGCCAGGTCGAGCTTGAGCGTGCCCGACACCTGCTTCATCGCCTTGACCTGGGCGGCACTCCCCACGCGGCTGACCGAGTTCCCCACGTTGATGGCGGGCCGGATACCCGAGTTGAACAGGTCGGTCTCCAAGAAGACCTGGCCGTCGGTGATGGAGATCACGTTGGTCGGGATGTAGGCCGAGATGTCGCCGGCCTTGGTCTCGATGATCGGCAGCGCGGTCATCGACCCGCCACCGAGCGCGTCCGACAGCTTCGCCGCCCGCTCGAGCAGGCGCGAGTGGAGGTAGAAGACGTCGCCGGGGTACGCCTCGCGGCCCGGTGGGCGCCGGAGCAGGAGCGAGACGGAGCGGTAGGCCTCCGCCTGCTTGGAGAGGTCGTCGTAGACGATGAGCGCGTGCTCGCCGTTTTCCATCCAGTGCTGGCCCATGGCGCAGCCGGCGTACGGCGCCAGGTACTTGAAGGGAGCGGGGTCCCCGGCGGAGGCGACCACGACGACGGTGTACTCGAGCGCCTGGTGGTCCTCCAGGGTGGCCACGGTCTGCGCCACCGAGGAATTCTTCTGCCCGACGGCGACATAAATGCACTTCACGCCCTGGCCGACCTGGTTGAGGATGGTGTCGACGGCGACCGTCGTCTTGCCGGTCTTGCGGTCGCCGATGATCAGCTCGCGCTGCCCGCGGCCGATCGGCGTCATGGCGTCGATCGCCTTGATACCTGTCTGCATCGGTTCGCTCACGGGCTGGCGGCCGACGATCCCGGGGGCCTGCACCTCCATACGGCGCGTCTCGGTCGTGTTGATCGGACCCTTGCCGTCGAGCGGCTCGCCCAGGGCGTTCACCACCCGGCCGAGCAGCGCGTCGCCGACCGGGACGGTCTGGATCCGACCGGTGGCCTTGACCGTCTGCTCTTCCTCGATCTGGTCGACCTCGCCCAGGACGACGGCGCCGATGGTGTCCTCGTCGAGGTTCAGCGCCAGGCCCAGGGTCCCGTCCTCGAACTCGAGCAACTCGTTCACCGCGGCACCGGGCAGCCCCGAGACCCGGGCGATCCCGTCACCGACCTCGACGACGCGCCCGATCTGCTCGGTGCCCACCGCCGGGGTGTAGTCCTCGACGTGGCGCTCCAGCGCCTGGGTGATCTCACTGGCGTCAATGGTGAGCTCTGCCATCACTCTGCTCCCTCTGTCTGGTCCTGCGAACTATGCCCTCGGCCGAATCCGGCCGAATCCCAGCCGCTCGGTGTGAAGTACTCGCGGAGGGCGTCGATCCTGCCTCGTGCCGTGGCGTCCACCTGCAGGTCACCGATGCGGATGAGGGCGCCGCTCAGCAGCGACGCGTCGACCTCCACCTGCAACTCCACCGGTGCCCCGGCCAGGCTGCCGAGCGAGTCGGCCAGCGCGCTCCGCTGTGCGTCCTCGATCGGGGCCGCGGCGACGACGCGCGCGATGCGCCAGCCCCGGGCCTGCGCCGTCTGCTCCACCAGGAAGTCCAGGGTCCCGACGATGTCGCGGGCCCGGCCCCCCGTCACGGCGAAGCGGGTCAGCGCCAGGGTGGTTTGCGGCACCTTGCCCTCGAGCAACTGCGTGACCAGCCCCTGGCGTGCCGTCACGTCCAGATCACGGTCGGCCAAGGCGACCCGGAGGGCCGGCGTGGCAGCGACGATCCGGGCGAACCGGAAGAGGTCGTCCTCCATCGACTCCAGCTCGGACGTGGTCATGTCCTCGTACACGGCAGTGGCGTACCCGCCCACACGCTGGCGCGACTGCAGCAGGCTCAAGCCCGGCTCGTCGTCCTGGCCCTCGGCGAGGTGACGGACCCGGGTGCTGACCCAGCCGAGTGCAGTGACGACCTCGGGGGCCGAGACGACCCCGGCCGCGAAGGCGGCCAGCCGCCGTGCCGCCGGCGTGACCTTCCCGTCGAGCAGGTCGAGCACCACCGCCCGGCGAGCGGGACCGGGCACGGCCGTGTCGCTCAGCGCGGCACGGAGCTGTTCATTGGCCAGCACGAGCTGCCCGATCGCCTCAAGGTCGGCTGCCATGCCACCGAGCGCGGCCGGGCCGGCCGCCTCGGTCACCGCGGCCGAGTACCCCTGAAGCGCCGGGTTCACTGGCGGGCCCCGGCCCCTGCGGCGGCCGCGCCACCGGCGGTGTCGGCTCGCAGGGCGGCGACGGCCTCGTCGATGAGGTCGCGATGGGCCTCGGCGTTCACCTCACGCCCGATGACGCGTTCCACCACCTCCATCACGATCTCACCCATGCGTGACGCCGCTTCCTCGACGGCGCGCTGGCGGGCCAGGGCGATTTCGACGTCGGCGTTGCCGACGATGCGCTCGTAGTCCGCCTGGCCGCGTGCCTGGTTGTCGGTACGCACCTGCTCCGCCGTCCGATTGGCCGTCGCCACGATTTCGCGGGCCTGATGGCGCGCCTCTTCCAGGACGTTCCGGCGCTCGTCGTCGGCAGCCTCTGCGTCGGCGCGCGCCTTGTCGGCGGCGTCCAACGACTCTCTGATCTTCTCCTGACGGTCCTCCATTGCTTTGTTAATGGGAGGCAGCACCCATTTGTAGATCGCCAGGATCAGGACGATCGAGACGATCAACTCAATGAAGAAGGTCCCATTGGGCAAGAGGAAAATGCCTGCGGTGGTCATGATGCTCTCAGTTCCGGAGCGTTCTCCGTGAGGTAGGCGGTGAGTTGGATCGCGCTAGCCGGCGATGCTCTTGGCGGCGAAGACGTAGACGAACACCACCATGAACAGCAGGTTGATGAAGTACATGGCCTCCACGAGACCGACCGTCAGGAAGAAGTACTGACGGGCCTTGGCCTCGATCTCCGGCTGCCGTGCGATGGCGGCAATGGTCTGCGAACCGGCCAGGCCGTCACCGACCGCAGCACCGATGGCGCCGCCCCCCAGTGCGAGCCCGCCGCCGATCAGGGCGCCGGCGACACGCACCGCACCTTCAATGTCGTTTGCTGCCATGTTTCCTCTCCTTTGTCGAGATCGTTTTGTCGAGATCGTTGTGTCGAATGGATTACTGGTCGCCCGGATCCTCAGTGGGCGTCCCTGCTCATCCCCATACCGAGGTACACGATGGTCAGGAGGGCGAAGATGAAGGCCTGGATGGCGCCGATGAACAGCTCGTCGAACGGCTTCCAGATGAGAAGCCCGATCCAGGACAGGTAGGGCGGGATCAGGGCGACGATCACCGCGACCATGAGCACGCCGGAGAAGATGTTGCCGAAGAGCCGGAAGGTCAGCGTGATCGGCTTCGTGATCTCCTCAATGATGTTGATGGGGGTCAGCGCAGCGTAGGGCTGTGCGTAGTGCTTGAAGTAGCCCTTCCAACCCCGTGCCTTGACCGAGTTGTAATGCACCAGGAAGATCACCGTGACCGCCAGGGCAAGGGGAAGGTTCACGTCACCCGTCGGCGGGGCCAGGAAGCCCGGGTCGCCGCTGGGAATGAAGGCGAGCCAGTTGCAGATGAGGAGGAAGAAGAAGATGGTGACACCGAGGCCCACGAAGGGGAGGCCTTCGGGGCCGATGGTCGACGTCGCCAAGTCCGAGACCTGCTCGACCATCGTCTCCCAGAAGAGCTGCAGCTTGCCCGGCACCCCCGAGGTGACCTTGGCCCGCATGCGCAGGCCGAAGGCCATGACGATGGCGGCGGCGAGGAGCGTGGTCCAGACCACGTCCAGGTAGATGGTCAGACCGAAGACGTGGACCACGCCGTGATGGTTGCCGATCGTGATGTTGCCGCTGGCGAGGATGAAGCTGTTGTTCACTGGATCCCCTGCGAAATGATGACGCGCCCCACGTTGACCACGAAGAGCAGTTGGAAGATGACAAGGCCGGCCACGGCGCCGATCCCGAGCGCGCCGTTGAGGAGCAGGAGACCGATGCAGATCACGGTGATGATGCCGAGACGCGTCACGCTCTTGGTCCCGATGGCGCGTCGCAGCACCTTGTTGCTGGTCTCGCCCTCCGTGTTCAGCTTGGCCACGCCGGCGTCGAGGAAGCGGAGGTTGAGGACCGCGATGGTGAGGCCGAACGCAAGTCCGAGCGCGGCCCACGGCGCCGACAGCAGCAGCGCGACCAAAATCGCCACGACCCCCACCACGATGGCGGAGACGATGGTGCGGCGCAGGACCTTGGACAGCGCGTTGCCGCCGAGGTCCGAGAGCCCGTCGAGCATGTTCATCACCGGACTCCTACAGGTACGTCCGGATCTGCATGATGACGCTGAGCGCGGCGGCGGCCAGCCCGAGCCCTAAGCCGATCAGCAGGAACACCGGCGCGGTGTGCAGCGCACCGTCCACCAAGATCCCGAGCCCGAGGCCGATCCCCACGCAGACGGCCGCGGCCAGCCCCATGTTGAGGAACGCCATGGCGCCCGGGAGCGGCTTGGGCTCCGCCGACTGCCCTGCCTGCTCCGGCTGATGTGACTGATCTGACTGCGACGATTCGTCCGATGTGCTCACCCGGACGGGCGCGCACATCGACGCTCACTTGACCACGCATCCGACTGCTGAACCCTTATGCGGTGCGTGGCGCGCCGGAGTCCGTCGTCCGCGAGGCTGCCGGGGCGGCAGTATCGGACGAGGCGAGGTGGACGGGGTACACAGGCCTCATCATCGCATCTGCGCCCAGATGCCGTCCAAACGGTCACGACGGGAACCGGACCACCTCGCTGACGCGCTCCGCAGGCCCAGTTTGGGGCGGAATTCCCAGGTTCCGCTCATCTTCCTCGTCCGCACCGTTTCCACGCCGCAGCCCGGGGTGGAAGAAGGTGTACAGGCCGACCCCGAGGGCCGCCGCCCCGATCGGGATGAAGGCGTTGACCTGGTGCACGAAGAGGGGGAACAGGAGGAAGCTGGAGAGGACGGCCGTCCAGGCCCACAGGATGATGACGCTGCGCCGGGGGCCGTGGCCGAGCCGCAGCAGCCGGTGGTGGATGTGCTCCTTGTCGGGGGTGTCGAACCCGGTCCCTTTCGCCGTGCGCCGTACGAAGGCGAAGGCCATGTCGACCAGCGGCACCCCGAGAATGAGGAGCGGGATGAAGAGGGGGGCGAAGAAGAAGTACGTGACGCCGCTGATGGGCACAGCGGTGGGCACGCGTCCGCCGATCACCATCGTCGAGGCCGCCATGAGGAGGCCGAGGAAGTGCGCGCCGGCATCGCCCATGAAGATGCGCGCCGGGTTGAAGTTGAAGGGCAGGAACCCGAGGCAGATGCCACATGCGGCCACCGCCACCAACGGGCCGATGTTGTCGTTGGGCAGGAGGCCGAGCCCCTGGAGGCGGATCCCATAGATGGCGAGCGCACCCCCACCGATCGCCACCACGCCGGCGGCCAAGCCGTCCAGACCATCGATGAGGTTGACGGCGTTGGTCAGCGCGATCACCCACGCCGCGGTGATGAGCGGGACGATGCCCGGTGTGAGGACGAAGAATCCGGCCAGCGGGATCTTCAACTCGTACATCGTCACGCCGCTGAAGTACAGGATGCTGGCCGCGAGGACCTGCCCGGCCATCTTCGCCGGGGCCGACATGTCACGGACGTCGTCGATCAGCCCGACGGCGAACATGGCGCCCGACGCCAGCACGACGCCCGTCATTTCGGGCGAGTCCTGAAAGATCGGGCGCAGTTGCGGGATGGCCGCCGCCCCCAGCACCGCGACCATGAATCCCATGAACATCGCGGCACCGCCGCCGTAGGGGATCGGCTTGGTGTGCACCGAGCGCTCGCCGGGGTGGGCGACATAGCCGACCCGCAGCGCGATGCGCTTGGCCGGGACCGTGAGTGCGGCCGTGGCACCCGCCGCAATCACCAGGACCAGGCCGTACCAGCCGATGTCGGGCATGCGTCAGGCCAGGAGATCGGGATACGGCGGGAAGGCGCCGCACAGCTCGGCGACCTGCGCCCGCACCGCCTCGATCTCCCCCTCGTCGGTTCGGGCCTTGAGCGTGCGCACGATCAGGTCGGCCACCAGCTGCATCTCGCCGGTCCCCATGCCCGCGGTCGTCTCGGCGGCGGTTCCCAGGCGTAGCCCGGAGGTCTGGAAGGCGGAGCGGGGGTCGTCGGGAATGGTGTTGCGGTTGCAGGTGATGCCCGCCCGGTCCAGGACCTCCTGGGCTTCCTTCCCGCTCAGTTCCTCGTCGAACGGCCGCAGGTCGACGAGCAACATGTGGTTGTCGGTGCCGCCCGAGACGAGCCGGAACCCGTGTCCGGCCAGCGCCTCGGCCAGAGCCGCCGCGTTGGCCACGACCTGCGCCGCATACTGGCGGAACTCGGGACGTGCCGCCTCGGCGAAGGCCACGGCCTTGGCCGCGATCACGTGCTCGAGCGGGCCGCCCTGCAGGCCCGGGAACACCGCACTGTCGATCTTCTTGGCCAGCTCCTCCCCGCACAGAATGGCGCCGCCGCGCGGCCCGCGCAACGTCTTGTGCGTGGTGAGCGTGACGACATCCGCCACGCCGACCGGGCTCGGGTGGGCCCCGCCGGCGATGAGGCCGGCCGGGTGCGCTATGTCGAACATGAACAGTGCGCCCACCGAGTCGGCGATCTCGCGGAAGGGCAACGGGTCGATGATCCGCGCGTAGGCCGTCGAGCCCGCCACGATGAGGGCCGGACGCTCGGTCTTGGCGAGGTGAGCGACCTGGTCGAAGTCGATGACCTCGCCAGGATCCGACTCGTCCGCCGACTGCGGCGTGACGCCGTAGGAGACGAAGCGCCAGAACTTGGAGACGATGGAGGCGGGCGAGCCGTGCGTCAGGTGCCCGCCGTGGTCGAGCCGCATGGCGAGGACGGTCGCTCCCGGCTCGAGCAACGCGTTGTAGGCGGCAAGGTTCGCGTTGGCGCCGGCGTGCGGCTGCACGTTGGCGTGCTCGGCCCCGAACAGAGCGGTGGCCCGATCGCGGGCCAGATCCTCCACCTCGTCGATGACCTGATTGCCCCCGTAGTAACGGCGGCCCGGATAGCCCTCGGCGTACTTGTTCGTCAGCACCGTGCCCGAGGCAGCGAGCACGGCCGGCGACGTAAAGTTCTCCGAGGCGATGAGCTGCAGCGTCGTCTGCTGCCGCTCGAGTTCGTCGCGCACGAGGTGCGCCACCTCGGGGTCGGCGGCCAACGCAGTCTCGTAGCTGCTCATGGTGTCCCTTCGCCTGTGCTGTGGGGGAGGGCGGCGGGCCCCGGGAGCTCCTCGAGGCCGAACCGGGCGTGATCCGAGCCGTCGGCGCCGCGCATGAGAAGCGAGTCTAACGGCGGACCGGAGAGCCTCCGGGGCGTCCGGTGCGTGGACGGCTACCCCACTCGGTCCACGGCAACCGACCCCCGACCACCGTGACGGGGTTGCGACCCCGGTCAGCCCGCCGGCGGGCGCTTCGTCCGTGAGAACAGCTTGCGGCGCGTGCTCATCAACATCGTCCCCTCGATGAAGGACGTCGGGAGCGCGCCTTCGCGCAGGACGCGGACGGGCGTCACCGTGGCGTCGACCACCGTGGGCAGCGGGCCCTCGCGTCGGCCACCGTCGACGACGACCGCCACGTCGGCGGCGCGGAAGGCCCGGGCGACCTCATCCGGCTCGGTGAAGCGCAGGGGCACCGTCCGCCACGGGCCTTGTTCCCGGCACAGGCGTCGCAACGCCCGCCCATCGGGCATGCCGACGACGACGGCCCAGGCGCCGTACTCGGGCTCACCGTCGTCCGCAACGGCGCGCCGTCCGTTGGACGCCGTGGTCGCCGTCTCGGGGTCCTCTTCACTGTGGGTTTCGGCTGCCGCTGCGGCTCCAGCCTCGGTTTCGGATGCGGCGGCGCCTTCGGCGGCATCGGCTTCAGCCGGTCCGCCGGACGAACCGGCCGAACCGGCCGAGCCGGACGAACCGGCCGAGCCGGCCGCCGGGAGGAACACCTCGACGGGTCCGGGCCAGCAGCGCTGCAGCAGCGTCTTCAGCTCGTCGGTCCAACCAGAGGTCAGCTCCCGCACGTCGTCGATCTGCCCGACCGCGTAATGGGGCCCGTCCGGATCGGCCGCCAGCTCCTCCAGTCGCGCCTCGTCGTCCGGTGAGCCGGCCCGCACCGCCAGGCTGTAGCCGCCCACGTCGGGGACGGCGATGATCCCGTGGGACGCCAGCGCCGTGAGCACGGCCGGCGAGGCCCCTCCGACCACCGGGGGATGGGCCTCGTCGGCGGTCGGCGCGAGGTCCATCCTTCTATTCTGAGCCACTTCGGCGCGCCACGAGGGCGCGGGGCCGCCCGGCCAGATCAGGCTCGACCCGCACCTCGTCGTACCCCAGTTGCCGGGCCACATCCGCCGCGGCCTCGGCCTGCTGCGGCGCCAGCTCGACGATCACGGCCCCGGGACCGCCGAGCCAGAGAGAGGCCTGTTCGAGCACCGCCTCCACGTCGGCCAGGCCCCCGGCGCCCCGCCGGCCCGGCCCGGCGACCAGGGCCTGCCGCGGCTCGGCGCGCACATCGACCGGCAGCCCCGCCCACTCCTCCTCGGCCACGTATGGCGGGTTGGACACCACCAGGTCGACCCGGCCCTGCAGCCGGCCCGGCAGCGGGGTCAGCCAGCTCCCCTCCATCAGCTCCACCGGCGGCAGCGGCCCGGCGCCGGCGTGGCGGCACGCCTCGAGGTTCGCCCTTGCCACCTGGAGCGCGGCCGGACTGGTGTCGGTGGCCCAGATCCCCTCGACCGCGGCGGCGGCGAGCTCCGTGGCCAGTGCCAGCGCGATGGCGCCGCTTCCGGTGCCGGCGTCGACGGCCACCAGACCCGCCCCCGGCCGGGCGGAGAGGATGCGCCGGGCCTCGGCCAGGGCGACCTCGACCACCTGCTCCGTCTCGGGCCGGGGAATCAGGACACGCGGACCGACGCGCAGGTCGAGGCCGCGGAAGGCCCAGTGGCCGAAGACGTACTGCAGCGGCTCCCCCGCCGCCCGGCGTGCCGCCATGACCCGCGCCGTCGCAGCCGCGGCGGCAGGGACGACATCGGGCCTTCTGTCCCCCGGGCCGAGGGCGAGGACCTCGTCGACGATGAAGCGCGCCTCGTGGCGGGCGCCGCCCAGCACTGCGGTCAGCTCGTCACCCAGCGCACGGGTCTCGACTTCGTCCGCGCCGGCGGAGGCGTCGGTGGCGTCCGGCGACGGGCGAGCGGGCGGTCCCGCCGTCCCCACCGCGATCGTCACGACGCGCCCTCCTCCTCACCCTCGAGCTGCCGGGCCCGCTTGTCGGCCATCAACGCGTCCGTGATCTCGTCGAGATCGCCCGCCAGCACCTGGTCGAGCTTGTACAAGGTCAAGTTGATCCGGTGGTCGGTGACCCGGTTCTCCTTGAAGTTGTAGGTGCGGATCTTGTCGGTGCGGTTCCCCGCCCCCACCTGACCGCGCCGCTGCGCCGACATGGCGGCGGCCTGGCGATCCTGTTCGGCCTTGAGAAGGCGGGCCCGTAGCACCACCATCGCCTTGGCCCGGTTCTGAATCTGGCTCTTCTCGTCCTGCATGGCCACAACCGTCCCGGTGGGGAGGTGCGTGATGCGGACGGCGGAGTCGGTCGTGTTGACCGACTGCCCGCCCGGGCCCGTGGAACGGTAGACGTCGATCTTGAGGTCGTTGGGATCGATGTCGATCTCGACCTCGGCGGCCTCCGGCAGCACGGTCACCGTAGCGGTGGAGGTGTGGATCCTTCCCTTCGCCTCGGTGACGGGCACGCGCTGCACTCGGTGGGTCCCTCCCTCGTGCTCCAGCCGGATGTAGGCGTCGGAGCCCTTCACGAGGAAGACGGCCTCATTGATGCCGTCCTTGTCCGACGCGTCCTCCGAGAGGATCTCGACCTTCCACTTCTTCATGGCGGCGTAGCGCAGGTACATGTCGTAGAGCACGCGGGCGAACAGGTTCGCCTCGTCACCGCCCACTGCGCCCCGGATCTCCATGATCACGTTGCGGCCCTCATTGGGATCCTTCGGCAGCAGCAGCGTCTGGACCCGTTCCTCGAGTGTCGCCACCAGTGTCTCCGCTCCGTCGACCTCCTGGCGCATCAGCTCGCGCTCGTCCCCAGCGGTCTCGGTGAGCATCTCGCGGGCGGTCGTGACGTCCTCGCGGGCGGCGGTCAGCTCGTGCCAGGCCCGGACGATGTCACCGAGCTCCTTGTGACGCCGCGACAGGTCGCGCAAGCGATCTTGGTCCGAGAGGGTGGCCGGATCGGCCAACTCCGTCTCGACGGCTTGGTACTCCGTCTCGAGCGCGGCCATCCGGTCGTCGAACATGCGGTTCCGGGGCTCCTCGTGGGGGCGGGGACGCGGCGGGTGAGGCCGGTCCCGGCCGGATCAGTCCTGCGCTGCCGGAGCGGGCTTGGCCTTGGCCTTGCCCTTACGCTCTCCGTAACGACGCTGGAAGCGCTCCACCCGGCCACCGGAGTCGACCAGCTTCTGCTTTCCGGTGAAGAAGGGGTGGCACTCGTTGCACAGCTCGACGTGGAGATCGGCCTTGGTGGAGTGGGTGACGAACGTGTTCCCGCACGAGCACTTGACCGTGGCGTCGACGTAGTCAGGGTGGATGTCGGTCTTCATGGTGTCTCCAGTGTGGGGTAAGAGTCGGTCCAGTGTAGGGGTCCAAAGGGTCCCCTCAGGTCAGATCAGGTGCCCGGTCCCTTGGCGATCTCGGCGAGGAATTCGTCGTTGCTCGTCGTGGTGCGGATCTTGTCCATGAGCAGCTCCAGGCCGGCGGCATCCTTGCCGTCGCTGGCCAGGGCGTTGAGCACCCGGCGCAGCTTCCAGACCTGCTGCAGCTGGCCCCGATCGAAGAGGAGCTCCTCGTGGCGGGTCGAGCTGGCATTGACGTCGATGGCCGGATAGAGCCGGCGCTCCGCCAGCCGCCGGTCGAGCCGCAGTTCCATGTTGCCGGTGCCCTTGAACTCCTCGAAGATCACCTCGTCCATCTTCGATCCGGTCTCGACGAGGGCCGAGGCCAGGATCGTCAACGAGCCCCCTTCTTCCACGTTGCGCGCCGCACCGAAGAACTTCTTGGGCGGGTACAGCGCACCGGAGTCGACACCACCGGACATGATGCGTCCGGTGGCCGGGGCGGCGAGGTTGTAGGCCCGGGCGAGGCGGGTGATGCCGTCGAGGATGATGACGACGTCCCTGCCCATCTCGACGAGCCGCTTGGCCCGCTCGATCGCCAGTTCGGCCACCTGCGTGTGCTCGTCCGAGGGACGGTCGAACGTCGAGGCGATCACCTCGCCCTTGACCGAGCGACGCATGTCGGTGACCTCTTCGGGCCGCTCGTCGACGAGCAGGACCATGAGATGCACGTCAGGGTTGTTCGCCTCAATGGAGTGGGCGATCTGCTTCATCACCGTCGTCTTGCCCGCCTTGGGCGGCGACACGATCATGCCGCGCTGTCCCTTGCCGATCGGCGAGATCAGATCGACGATCCGGGCCGTGAGGTTGTCCTTGTCGCCCGCGTCCGACATCTCGAGGTTCAGCTGCGAGTCGGGGAAGAGCGGGGTCAAGTCCTCGAAACGGGGCCGGTTGCGCGCCTCGTCGGGGTCCATCGTCGAGACCTTGTCGATGCGCAGCAGGGCCGGGTACTTCTCGTTGTTCGACGCCGGCCGGCAGGCGCCCTCGACATAGTCGCCGCGGCGCAGGGCGAACTTCCGCGCCTGGCTGATGGAGACATACACGTCCTTGGACGACGGCAGGTAGCCGTCGCAACGCAGGAAGCCGTAGCCCTCGTCGCGCAGGTCGAGCATGCCGCTCACCTCGACCAGTTCGCCCGAGTAGGGCTGCTCCTGGCCCCCGCCCTGCAGCTCGCCGCCCTGGCCGGGGCGGTCACGACCGCGGCGCCGGCGGCTGCGGCGGTTGCCGACGTCGCCGTCGGACTGGTTGCCCTGGCTGTTCTGGTTGCTCTGGCTGTTCTGGTTGCCCTGATTCCGGTTCTGGTTGCCCTGGTTCCGGTTCTGGTTGCGATTGCCCTGCTGGCCGCCGCCGTTGTTCTGGTTCATGGGGTTCTGGTGCTGTCCGTTCTGCCTCGGCGAGGAATCGGCACCGTCGGCCAGCTCGGGCGGCTCGACGAACACGGCCGGTCCGGAGTCGCCGTTGGTCGCCACCTCGGTCGTGCTGGCGGCCGCGATCGCCTCCGACGCCGGTCCATCTCCTGCATCCCCGGTGGCCGCGCGGCTGTCGTCACCGTCACCGGAGACGAAGGAGGCCGTCTCGGCGGCTCCCCTGGCGGCGGCCGAGGCCCGGGAGCGCCGGGCTGGCTTGGGGGCGCCGTTCGTGCCGGAGGCCTCGCCATCGCCGTTGCTCGATGCGGCGGCGGGCCCGGAGGTCACACCGGTGGCATCGAGTATCTGGTCGATGATGTCGGCCTTTTTCGTCCGGGTCGTCGTCTTGAGCGACATGGCCTGGGCGATGGCACTGAGCTCGTCGCGCTCCTTGCCTTCGAGAACTGATCGTTCGAGCTGCTGTTCCGCAGTCATCGGGCTCCTCTTCCAAGAGGGTTGTCGCCGGCCCGGAGTGTTTCCGCGCGTGGCGAGGGAATTTCAGGAAGGAGAAGGGCGTCGCGTGTGCATGCCCTCCCCCGGATCACCTCTGCGTGATGCTCTCCCGGGACCGCTTGTACCCGCGGAGAGCGCTTCGAAGCGCAGTGGGGATGTACTCAGTGTAGCGGGAGGCGGCGGGTTATGCCAACACCCCCCTCCTCGGCGCAGGTCAGTGGGTCCGGGCCCCCACCCGGCGACACCCGCCTACAGGGATATCTCGGCCAGGACCGACTCGAGCTTGAGATCGATGACCGAAGGGACCGAGATCGCCTTGATGGCGAGGTCGGGGTCCTTGAGCCCGTGCCCGGTCAACACGCACACCACTCTCGAGCCCTCCGGCACCCCGTGCTTGATCAGCCCGGCCACCGAGGCCGAAGACGCCGCCTCGCAGAAGACGGACTCCTGCTGGGCGAGAAAGGTGTATGCGTCCATGATCTCTTCGTCGGTGACCGCCGTGATGGACCCGCCGGACTCGGACGCGGCGGCCGTGGCCGAGTACCAACTGGCCGGATTCCCGATGCGGATCGCAGTGGCGATCGTCTCGGGGTTCTCCACGGGGTGGCCCAGCACGATCGGCGCCGCACCCGCCGCCTGGAAGCCCAGCATGCGCGGTAACCGGGTCGACCGGCCCGCCTCCCTGTACTTGAGATAACCCCGCCAGTAGGCCGAGATATTCCCGGCGTTGCCCACAGGGATGCAATGGACGTCGGGGGCATCGCCCAGGACGTCGACGATCTCGAAGGCGCCCGTCATCTGACCCTCGATGCGGTGCGGGTTCACCGAATTGACCACCGTGATCGGCGCGTGGTTGGGCAGGTCGCGCACAATGGTGAGGAGCTGGTCGAAGTTGCCTCGCACCTGCAGCACGCGCGCGCCGTGCATCAGCGCCTGCGCCAACTTGCCCAGCGCGATGTGGCCGTCGGGGATCAGCACGACGCAGGCCAACCCCGCCCGCGATGCGTACGCCGCGGCCGAGGCGGAGGTGTTGCCAGTGGACGCGCACACGACCGCCTTGGCTCCCTCGTCCACGGCCATCGAGATGGCCATCGTCATGCCGCGGTCCTTGAAGCTGCCGGTGGGGTTCGCCCCTTCGACCTTGAGCCACACCTCGGCGCCGACGCGCTCCGACAGCCGGGGAGCCGGGACGAGGGGGGTGCCGCCCTCGAGCAGGGTGACCACCGGGGTCTTGTCGGTGATGGGCAAGAAGTCGCGGTATTCCTCCATGACGCCCCGCCAACCGACCGTCACGACAGACCCGCTCCCCCGTCGTCAGCCCGCTCGCCGATGACCCGCAGCACCCCGCTCACGCGGTCGACCGCCTGGTGCCGGCGCAGCTCGTCGATGGTGGCGAGCAGATCCCCTTCGCGGGCCACATGGGTGAGGAAGATCAGCCGGGCCTCCGCGGCCAGCCCGACCTGCTCCATGGCCCGGATGGAGACGTCGTGGTCACCGAAGATCTTGGCCACGGCGGCCAGCACGCCGGGACGGTCCGCCACGTCCATGCTCAGGTAGAAGGCCGAGTGCATGTCGTTCTGCGAGAACACGGTCGAGCTCGTGCGCTTCGGCGCCGGCGCGGGCGCGCCGGCGAGGAGGTTGCGCGAGGCGTCGACCAGGTCGCCCAGCAAGGCGCTGGCCGTCGGCCCGCCTCCGGCACCGCGCCCGTAGAGCATCAGCTCGCCGCTGACGGCGCCTTCCACGAAGACGGCATTGAACGCCCCGCGCACCGAGGCCAGGGGATGCGTCTTCGGGATCATGGCGGGGTGCACCCGCACGGACAGCTCGGGTCCCCCGTCGATCAGCTCGGCGATCGCCAGGAGCTTGACCGAGTAGCCCAGCCGGTTGGCGTAGGCGACGTCGGCCGCACTGAGGCCGCTGATGCCTTCGCGGTACACATCGGCGTCCACGACGTCGCTCCCGAACGCGAGGGCGGCGAGGATCGCCGCCTTGGCCGCAGCGTCGTGCCCATCGACGTCGGCCGTCGGGTCGCGCTCGGCCATCCCGAGCTCCTGCGCCTCGCGTAGGAGCTCGCTGTAGCCGGCACCCTCCTCCTCCATGCGGGTGAGGATGTAGTTGGTCGTGCCGTTCACGATGCCCATGACGCGCACGATCTGCTCCCCGGCGAGCGATTCGCGCAGCGGCCGGATGACGGGGATGGCCCCTGCCACCGCCGCCTCGTAGAGCAGGTCCACGCCGCACGAGGCAGCGACCTCGGACAACTCGGCCCCGGCGACGGCGAGCAGCGCCTTGTTGGCCGTCACCACCGGCTTGCCGTTGCGCAGCGCCGCTTCCACCAGTTCGTGCGCGGGATGCAGCCCTCCGATGACCTCGACCACGACATCGACATCGGCTCGTGCGACCAACGCGCCGGCGTCCGCGCTGAGGAGTTCGGCCGGAATGGCTCCGGGCCGTGGCCGGTCGGGGTGGGCCACGGCGATCCCGACGAGCTCCAGGCGGATGCCGGTGCGGGCGGCGACATCCTCTGAACGCGTGAGAAGTATCTCGGCCAGCGCACCTCCGACGTTGCCGCAGCCGAGCAGGCCGACGCGCACGGTCGGAGCCTGATGGGCGTGAGGGAAGGCGCTGTCCTCGTCGGCGGTCACCTCCAAACGGTACAAGGTACGCGCACGGTGACCTGCGTTTCCTCCCGCCCGGCGGGTCGCGTGTCTGCCGGCTATGCCCTGCGGGCGTGGGTCATCGTCGCCCTCGCCGTGAAAGGCAGGCGACCGAAGTGGAAGGCCGTCACGCGTCGAGCCTCGTGAGATCGTCGAAGGTCTCCCGCCGGACCACCACCCGGGCGGTGCCGTCGGCCACGAAGATGACAGCGGGGCGGGGCACCTTGTTGTAATTGGAGGCCATCACGTACCCGTAGGCGCCGGTGACCGGGGTGGACAGGACGTCGCCCACCTTGAGGTCGTCGGGAACGTAGGCCTCGGGCACAACGAGATCACCGCTCTCGCAGTGCTTGCCGACGACGCGCACCGGCCGCCGGCGTGGTGCCCCGACGGCACGCGGAAGGAAGGCCTCGTAGCCACTGCCGTAGAGGACCGGACGCGGGTTGTCGCTCATCCCACCATCAACGCTGACGTAAGTGCGGATGCCCGGGAGGTGCTTCACCGTCCCGACGGTGTACAGGGTCATGCCGGCCGTGGCGACGATCGAACGCCCGGGCTCCGCCGAGATCCGCGTGGCGGGATCGACGCCCGCCCTGGCGCACGCGCCGAGCGTCGCGTCGGCCCAGGCGGCCTGCGTCGGAGCCGACTCCCCGTTGACGTACGGGACACCCAGCCCGCCGCCCACGACCAATTCAGGGAGCTCGAGCGGGGCGAAGAACGCCCCCAGCACCTCGGCAGCCTGCTCGAATGAGGACGCGTCGAAGACCTGGCTCCCGATGTGCGCGTGGATGCCGATCAACTCGACGCCGGGCATGAGCTCCAGCGCGGCAACAGCCTCGGCCGCGGCCCCGGAGGAGACGGAGAAGCCGAACTTCGAATCCTCCTGCCCGGTCCGCACGAACTCGTGGGTGTGCGCCTCGACGCCGGGCGTCACCCGCGCCAGCACCTTCGGCCTGTCGGCTCCCGACGGTGCGGACTCCAGGAGGGCACCCAGGCGCGCCATCTCGTCGAACGAGTCGATGACGATCCGGCCCACGCCGTGCTGCAGGGCCGTCCGCAACTCGTCGACCGACTTGTTGTTGCCGTGGAGGATCAGCCGCGCCGGGGCGACGCCCGCGGAGAGAGCGACATGGAGCTCCCCGCCGGATGCGACGTCGAGGTGCATCCCCTCGTCCTGAGCCAGACGGGCCATGGCGCCGCACAAGAA
>Ga0302324_100002600_pt1 | contig 41419 bp, 32 predicted proteins | sample Palsa_T0_1_FD_201949 | JGI IMG/M metagenome (GOLD analysis project Ga0302324, IMG submission 201949) | Peat permafrost microbial communities from Stordalen Mire near Abisko, Sweden - Palsa_T0_1 | ecosystem: Environmental > Terrestrial > Soil > Palsa > Peat permafrost | place: Sweden: Abisko...
CGTCAAGGAGCTTTGCCATCCGTCTCGCAGCCAGCTTCTAGGCCTGGACACACTCTCAAGGATGCACCGCGAACCTCAGCGAAGATTTTGAATTGACACCGGACGCGGGCGGACACTAGTATTCTCATCGCACTCAGTTTCAAAGAGGAAATTTTTCCTGTACGAGACTTTCTACCCCATGTCTTCCCATCGAGGTTTCATCAGGATGCGCAGATTCAAGGTTTTTCCGTCGCTCTGTCTTTTGGGATGCGCATGGATCGGGCTCGCCGCAGCCCACGGCCAGTCGGCCTCAGAATGGCTCACCAGCAGCGAAGATGCCGCCCGCGACGCATGGCAGCGCGCCGACTCCAAGATCACGCCGCGCACAGCCAAGGACCTGCGCCTGCTGTGGAAGACGAAACTCGACGCCAAGCCCATGGGCATGCTGTCGTTTCGCGAGCCGCTGATTGTTTCCGGCGTGAAGACCGCGGACGGAGCGCACACGCTGGCGATCTTTGCGGCGGCCGCGAACGATGTGTATGCGCTGGACGCCGACAGCGGCAAAGTATTGTGGCAGACACATTTGAAGTGGGCCTCGGAGAAGCCTCAGGAGCCGGGCGAGGGCAATGGATTTATCTGCACCAACGCGCTGAGCGCCACGCCGGTGGTCTCCCCGGCCAGCGCGGCGGCGAGGCGCCTTTATGTGCTCTCGAGCGACGGCTACCTGCGCATCATGGACCTGGCCACCGGCGCGGAAAGCGATCCGCCCATCCAGGTGCTTTCGCTGCCCTACGGCAAGCCGTACGGCCTTAGTCTCGTCAACAACGTGGTTTATACGGTAACGGGCCAGGGCTGTGGCGGCGTGCCCAACGCGCTCTATGCCGTGGACCTCGACAACAGGAAAGTGAGCGTCTCGTCTCCGCCGCAGGCGGGGCTGTGGGGCACGGCCGGCGCCGCGGTGGGTTCCGATGGGACCATCTATTTTGAGTCGGGCGACGGGCCTTACGACGCCGCACTGGGCAAGCTCTCTACCAGTGTTGAGGCATTCACTTATGCCCACGATTCAGTGACGCTGAAAGACTACTATTCGCCCAGCAATCATGTGTGGCTGACGCGGCGCGATCTGGACATGAATGTCACGCCGGTTGTTTTCCCTTACCAGGGGCGGGATTTCATTGTTGCTTCCGGCAAGGAGGGGCGCTACTTTCTGCTGGATTCGAAATCGATCGGCGGCGCCGACCACTTGACGCCGGCATTTAGAAGCGATCTCCTGTCCAACAAGAATGTGAACTTCCAGACTGAGGGCACATGGGGCAGCCTTGCAAGCTGGCAGGCCAAAGATGGAACGCGCTGGGTGCTGGGGCCAATGGGCGGCGACGCTGCGGTGAAGTTTCCGATTATTTACGGGCCTACGCCGCATGGCGGAATCCTGGCGCTCAAGCTGAAGGAGAAAGACGGCAAGCCGGAACTCGATCCGGCTTGGCTTTCGCGTGACATGATTACCGCCGAGCCGCCGGTGATTGGCAAGGGCGTCATCTTTGTGCTGGCAGGCGGCGAGTTTACGGGGCAGGCCAATGACACGGTCGGCGGCCTCTACAGCGCGCAGGAACGCATTCAACGGTCTGTTCCAGCCAAGTTGTTTGTGCTGGATGCAGTCACCGGCAAGGAACTCTACTCGAGCGGCGACCAGGTTACTTCGTTTCTTCATCAAGCCGGACTGTCTGTCGCGGACGATAAGGTCATGTTTGGAACGTTTGATGGGACCGTCTATTGCTTTGGCCTCAAATAAATGCCAAGTGCAAGTTATGTTGCGGGCCGGCAGGATGAGTCAGATGGAACCATCGATTTAAGTTCGGCGAGTTAACTTTGAGGGGCATTCAAGTGAAGAAGAGATTGTTGCGGCGGGCCGCCGGGCTGTTCTATTTGAGCGTATCGATCTGTGGGCTCCACGCTGTCGCCCAGGAGCAGAGTGGAGAATGGCACCTGACCGGCGGGGACGCGGGCCAGAGCGGCTGGCAAAAGGGCGAGCAGGACCTGAAGCCCGATAACATCGCCGGCCACTTCAAGCTTCTGTGGAAGATCAGACTCGGCCAGCCCTCAAAAGGGGAGCGTACATTCAGCGAGCCGCTGCTTGCAGGCCGTCTCATCAACGGACAGGGTTTCAAGGACATGGTGTATTGGGGCTCCTCCAATACGCTCTTCGCGGTCGATTCCGAACTTGGCAACCTGCTGTGGAAGAAGCAATACGAAGCGCAGGCAGCGCCAGCTAAGCCGGGTTGTGGAGTTACCAGTCTGAGCATACTGATGGAGCCGCCCGTGACGATCAACTTCCGCGCGCGCCGCACGCGTCCGGCGGGAACTCCGCGCCCTGCGCCCGAAGCGCCTACGCCCAGCAATGAGCGGCGGCTGGGCGTCGCGCCGGGCGGCGGCTACTTTGGCATGAAGGGAATCTACGCGCTTACATCCGACGGCATGTTGCACGAACAGGTCATTACCACGGGAGACGATTTTGCGCCGCCGGTAAAGTTTCTTCCTGCAGCCAATGGCAGCCCGTATGGACTGAACTTCGTTGACAAGACGATCTACACTGCAACCGGGCACGCGTGCGGTGAGGTACCGAACGGCCTCTGGGCGATCGATCTTACGTCGCCCACTTATCAGGTTGCAACCTATACAGCCGAGAACGTGCGTCCGCTTTCTCTTACCGGGCCGCTGCTGACTCCCGATGGCAACGCAATTGTAGTGACCGCTACAGGGGCGTCCAATCCGGATGCCGGAATCTATGCCGGAAGCGTAGTTTCGATTGCGAAGACCATGAAGGTCGAGGATTGGTACACGCCTCAAGGCGCTATGGCTGCTTATGAGAGTGTCTCTCCGATCACCTTTGCATATAAGGATAAGCAATATGTTGTGGCTCCCGGCAAAGATGGCAGCATTGCCTTGCTGGATGCAGCATCTCTCGGCGGAGCCGATCATCGTACCCCGCTTGCGGAAACCGCTCCGCTCACAAAAGCTGGCGAGAAGCACGGCTGGGATGGATTCGCAAGCTGGCAGGACAAAGATGGCACGGCGTGGGTATTTGCTTCCGTTTCCGCAGGAATCTCACTCGGCGAGGGCAATGTGAAGCAGAATGGCGTTGCGCCGCATGGTGGCATCGTCGCGTTAAAGGTGGACGACTCGGGAGGGCGGATTGCGTTGGAGCCGGTATGGGTCTCGAACGATATGGTCAATCCCGCGCCTCCGCGCATCGCCAATGGTGTGGTCATAGCGCTTGCAGGCGGAAACGCTTCGAACCCGGCGATACTCCGCGTGCTGAATGCCGCCACCGGCGAGGAGCTTTATTCGACCAGGAATGAAGTGCCGACGTACGCCGATCATTCTGGCGTTGCAGTGGGCGATGGCCACGCTTTCTTTACCGACCACAACAACGTTCTCTACTCGTTTGGAATCGGCCTGGAGCACTAAGTTAACCGGCGCCGGATGATTGAATGAGTGAGTTTCACAGACCTATTGGAAAAGACAGCTTGTGCGGCCCGCAACGATGCGGCCAGGAGAGTTCGAAATGCTAAATCGAGCAACAGTTCAGGAAACCGTCAACGCAGGCGAAGGCGTACTGCGCCTTGAGCCCTCCTGGGTGCCTCGTTCGTTTATGATCCCCGGACGCAGACTGAAGCTGCATCCGGACGATCTCTATTCTTTCGGCGCGCATCGCGGAGGCATCAACGAGCGCTGGTTTTCTTCCACGACCAAAGCCTCAAATGGACCCGCAACCACGGCGGATGAGGGCCTCAGCTATGTGCATCCGGCCAAGGGCGACAGGTTCCTGTTGAGGGATGCGGTCGAATGCGCCGGTGATATTCTGCTTGGCTCCGATGTCATGAAACGGGAAGGCGGATGGAACCTGCTGTGCAAGTTCTTCGACAACATGGGCCCAATTCCGCATCACATGCACCAGAGCGATGAATTTGCCAGCAAAGTCGGACACAAAGGCAAGCCGGAGGCCTATTACTTCCCGCCACAATATAACCAGTTGAGTAATAACTTTCCTCATACCTACATGGGCCTTGAACCAGGGACGACAAAGGACGACATACATCGCTGCCTGGAAAGCTGGAATCGCGGCGACAACGGCATTCTGTTCCATTCGCGCGCCTACCGTTTGGAACCGGGCAGCGGCTGGCAGGTCGATCCCGGCATTCTTCACGCACCGGGATCGCTGGTGACTTATGAGCCGCAGGTGAACAGCGATGTGTTCGCCATGTTCCAGTCGGAGGTGGAGGGACGCATCGTTGACTGGAGCCTTTTGACCAAGGACGTTCTTCCCGAATATCACCACGATCTCGATTACCTGATCGGCATGCTGGATTGGGATGCGAACGTAAATCCGGAGTTCGCCGAGTCCAACAAGCGGCCGCCAGTTCCTGTTCATCCACGCGAGGACGCGGCGGAAGCGGGATACAGCGAAGTGTGGATCACATATGGCGGCCGTTACTACTCCGCCAAGGAACTTACCGTGCTGCCCGGCCGCACTGTGACCATCAAAGATGCTGCAGCTTACGGTTTGATTCTTACGCAGGGATACGGAACCTTCGGCAAGACTCCAGTCTCTACTCCGTCCATGATTCGCTTTGGTCAGCTTACCGAGGATGAGTTATTCGTGACAGCCGCGGCAGCTGCTGAGGGAGTACGCATTCACAATCCGAGCGCTACCGATCCCTTGGTGGTTCTCAAGCATTTTGGGCCCGGCAATCCGGATGCGGAACCGCTGCGCAAGGATAAGTGAGCGCTTGGAGAAGTGAGAAGGAAAAGCAATGAGCGCGACCAGGCATAAGTATCCTGCAATTCATAATGCGATGTGGCCCGGCATAGTGGGCAAAGGCGGCGACGGCGAGGCAGCCATCGACCTCGACACGATGCTTGACCTTACAGCGTCAGCCGAAGTAGGCGGCGTGAAGTTCGACGGCGTGGATTTGTTTCTGTCGCTTCCGCATACCGACATCGATTCGACCGACGACCAATTGAAGGCCCTCGCCGAAAAGCTAGCCGCGCGCCACCTGCTTGCCGGCTCGCTTGTGGCGCCAGTGTGGGCGCCCACCGGCGGCGGGTCCGCGATGGGATCGGACGACGACCGCACTCGATTTCTCGCGCAGGTGCGCAAGGCCTGCGCCATCGGGCAGAAGCTGCGCGGCCTCGGCATTAGAAAATATGGCGTCGTGCGCATTGACTCAGCCGGAAGCCCTTCCGACTGGGCTGCCGATCCGCAGGGGAATACAAATCGCATCGCGGAAACGTTTCGCGAGGCTTGCAACATCGCCGAGGGATACGGCGAGCGACTGGCTGCGGAAGGCGAAATCTGCTGGGGCGGGATGCACGGATGGAAGCGCATGGTGGAGTTGCTGGAACTGGTGGATCGGCCCGCGACATTGGGCTTTCAGGCTGACATGGCGCACACCATGCTGTATACGCTTGGCTACAATTCACCGGAAAGCCGCGTGCTGCCTGAGGAATTCGATTGGTCGGATACGAAGGTACTTTCTGCGGCGCTGCGCCAGGTTGCCGATGCGCTGCGGCCATGGACGATCGACTTTCACGTTGCGCAGAACGACGGCACGGTGAAGGGCTCAGGTTCGCATGACAAGACGGGGCGTCATTGTCCGCCTGACGACCCCAACGGCAAGATGGACATTGTTGAAGTGGCCGGCTATTGGATGCGAGATGAGAATGGGACGCAAACGCGAGCAGTTCAACATATTTGCTGGGATGGATGCATGTTTCCCAATGCGATGATGAGCTCGCCCGCCACGTGGAATCGTATCCTGGCGACCATGATCGCAGTGCGCGACGCGCAGGGGTGGGACTAGGACTCGGAGATCGGTGCTGTGTCGAAGAAAGAACTGAATGTCGGAATTGTCGGCTACGGATTCATGGGGCGGACGCACTCGAATGCGTATCTCCAGGCGCCGCGGTTTTTCGATCTGAAGTATCGCCCGGTGCTGAAGGCTGTGTGCGCGCGCAGTGCCGATCGCGTGAGGGCATTCGCGGATAACTGGGGCTACCAATCGATCGAGACCGACTGGCGTGTGCTGGTGGCGCGCAAGGATATCGATCTCATCGACATTGCGAGTCCCAACGATACTCATGCAGAGATTGCCATTGCAGCAGCCAAAGCAGGGAAGATGGTGCTCTGCGAAAAGCCTCTCGGGCGCACAGCGGTAGAGGCAAGCGCGATGGTCGAGGCCGTGGAGAAGGCGAGCGTGCCGAACATGGTCTGGTATAACTACCGCCGTGTTCCCGCCGTAATGCTGCTGAAGAAGCTGCTCGATGAGAATAGGTTTGGCCGCATCTTTCACTATCGCTCGCAGTTTCTGCAGGACTGGACGATCTCGCAGGACCTTCCGCAGGGCGGGGAAGGACTGTGGCGGCTTGATAGCACAGTTGCCGGCAGCGGAGTTACCGGCGACCTTCTCGCTCATAACATCGATATGGCCCTGTGGTTGAACGGACCCATCGTTGAAGTCACCGCGATGACAGAAACATTTATCAAGGAGCGCAAGCACAATCTGACCGGCAACGTGGAGCCGGTAAAGATTGACGATGCCAGTGCGTTTCTCTGCCGATTTGAGAACGGCTCCATGGCGCTGTTTGAGGCGACGCGTTATGCGCGCGGACACAAGGCGCTCTTCACGCTTGAGATCAACGGCGAGCGCGCATCTGCTTCGTGGGACCTGCATGACTTGCACCGGCTGAGTTACTTCGATCATCGCGATGAGGGCCAGTTGCGCGGATGGAAGAACATTCATATCACGGACGGCGATCATCCTTATATGAAGAACTGGTGGGTGCCTGGATTGCAGATCGGATATGAGCATACGTTCATTCACCAGGTAGCGGATTTTATTTCTGCGCTCGATACCGGGAATGCACCCGCACCTACATTCCGCGATGGGCTGGCCACGGAACACGTGACCGATGCGGTGTTGAAATCCGCAAAGACAAAGCAATGGGAGCGAGTCGGCGTTGCGTGAGCGACGCGAATTGCTGCTGCACGGAGGGAAAAATGTCACTTGATTTTCGGAGTCAACGCCGCATTCTGGGAGCACTTGCGGCAGCGGCGGTGCTGTTTTGTTCGTTCGGTTCAGTCGCGGCGAGCGCGCAGCCGGCTGCGCCTGCACCGCATAGGCCGCAGGCATTTCACTTTGTGCAACCAGAGCCCATCAACTTTGACGACCACGCGGGATGGACGCAGATCTTCGACGGCAAGACGCTCAACAACTGGGATGGCGCCTCGGATGTGTGGCATGTGGAGGATGGCGCGATCGTGGGCATGTCGAGCGCCGAGCATCCATCCGGAACGACGAACATTGTTTGGCGCGGAGGCCAACCGGCCAACTTTGAACTGAAGCTGGAGATGAAGCTTGAGGGCGACGGCGCCAACGGCGGCGTGCAGTACAGGAGCCTGATGGCGCCCGTGCGGACTCAGACTCTGCCTGCCGATCTGACGCCAGAGCAGCGGGCGCGGCGGCAGCAGCAGATGGACCTGGCGCAGAAACGCGCGCAATGGAACATGTCTGGCTACCAGGCTGATTTCGATTTCAAGAATCAGTACACGGGGCAGCTTTATGAGCAGAGCTCTCCGCGCGGCATCGTAGCGTGGCGCGGGCAGGTGGTGGCCACCGAGCCGGACAAGAAACCAACGCTGCTGGCGCTGCTGGGTACATCGGATGAGCTGAAAGCATTCATCAAGCCCGGCGAGTGGAACCAGGTGGAGATTATCGCCGATGGAAACACGCTGATCCACATTATCAACGGCCACATCATGGCGGTGCTGGTGGATACGGATCCGAAGTTCTATCAGGCGAAGGGATTGATCGCTCTTGAAATCGAGGGGCCGGGCGATGTGAAGATTTCGCATCGCAATATCTGGCTGAAAGAGCTGCCTTGACAGCGACGTTCCATGGACGGCGATGCGAGCAAATTGAAAATGACTTGTTGCGCGTGACGGTGCTTGAAGAGGGCGGCCACATTGCGGAGGTCTTTGACAAGCGCGCAGGAGTGAGCCCGCTGTGGGTTCCGCACTGGACTTCGATCGAGCCCTCGACCTGGTCGCGTGAGCGATCAGGGCTGTTTGGAACGGGTGCGGATGCAAGACTTCTGGCCGGCATCATGGGGCACAATCTGTGCCTCGATATTTTTGGCGGGCCGTCAGAAGAAGAAGCGGCCGTGGGACTCACCGTGCATGGCGAAGCTTCGGTCGATCGTTATTGCATCGTTGAATCGCCGCGTGAGCTCTCAATCGAGCTGACGCTACCTATCGCGCAAATCAAGTTCTCTCGGACCATTGGTCTCTATGGGCGAAATATTCGAGTTCTCGAATTCGTTGAGAATCTGGGTTCAATTGACCGGCCTACCGCATGGACACAGCATGTCACGTTGAGCCCGCCGTTTCTCGATCCGGCTTCGACGGAGTTTCGCGCTTCGATGACTCGCTCGATGGTGTCGGAGACCGATCCTGGATTCGATGCCTATCTGATTCCGGGTGCGGAATTCAGGTGGCCGATGGCGCCACGGCGCGATGGTGAAGTGGCCGATTTGCGCCGGATGAGCGCGCAGTCGCCTGCCAGCGGGTACACGGCGCATCTGGCCGACCCGCGCTGCGATCATGCGTACTTTGTTGCGTTCGCGCCGCAATTTCGGCTGGCCTTCGGGTACATCTGGAGGCGTGCGGATTTTCCGTGGCTCGGTATCTGGGAAGAAAACTGCAGCCGTCGCGGCTCGCCGTGGGATGGGCGCACGGTGACGCGCGGCATGGAGTTTGGCGTGTCGCCCTTCCCTGAGACGCGGCGGGAGATGGTTGAACGCGGCATGCTGTTTAATACACCGACTTATAAGTGGATTGGCGCGCGCGAGAAACTGCAAGCTGAGTATTGGATTACGAGCGAGATCGCGGATGCTATTCCGGAGTCTCTCACATGGCCCGAGTTATAGATTGAGCTATTCAATGCGAGATTATCTGGTAAGTGGACCCTGGACACGCGGGTCCTTCGACTGAGTTTGGCGCGAAGAGCCGCGCCAAACTCCGCTCAGGATGACAGATTTGTTTTGCGATAAGCTTTAGAAAAAGGCGCCACACTTAGAAGACAAGATTGCCTTTCTTCGCGTCGATCTTCTTTGTATCGACGCCGGGAACTTTCTTCATGTCGTCGATGGACTTGAAGCCCTTGACCTGGTCGCGATAAGCGATGATCGCCCTGGCGTCCTCGAGACTGATGCCGAGCACCGATGCGAGTTGAGCATCCTTTGCCATGTTCACGAAGACCTTTTGAATGGGTGAGGGAGGGAAGTTGGCGGTTAGATAGTCGGCAATGTCGCTGAAGTCTTCGTCGGTACCCACGGCGCCGAGGCGAACCATCTTGGTGATGGTATTTTCCCAACCCTGGCGGTTTTGTCCGTTGGCAAGGACGATGTTAGGCGAATGGCATTTGATGCACAGGCGCAGCACAGTGTCTCGACCTTCGCCGGGCGGGAATTCAGGATGATCGGCGGGTTGCGCGGTCGCGGCAGATTGGCCCGCCAGGACTGATGTTGCGGTAAATGACGAGAGGGCGATTACGCCGGCGAGAACGAGAACGAACGCGGCCGAGCCAAGTCCGCGAGAAGTATGTGCAGAATTTGTAATTCGCTTCACGCTGGTTCCTTAGAGTGTTTTGAAATCGATCTCATGGGACTACCGCCATCGAATGGAAGAGCTTCCCTCAGGGGCTAAAGCCCGCGCGTGTTCTTGCGGCGTTGCGGCACGGCTGAAGCCGTGCCCTTTCAATTCGGCAGATCGTTCTGCGGCCTGTTGTGCGGCTCTATCGCCGATTTACTTTGATGCGCTCGCGGTTTCAACGCGGCTGCCGCGAATCCACTCGAGAATGGTGCGGTATTCGTCGCTCGATTCGTTGCCCTTCCAGCGCTGTCCGCCGTTGTGCGTGGCCAGGTAGTCGCCCACGTTGCCGGCGCTGTCAGTGGGCCGCGTCGGCTTGATCACGATCAGGCTCTTGTTGGGATTGGTGATGTCGACCACGCGCATGGCGTACTTGTAATTCTCCTTGCTGTCCTGGTCGGAGAAGACGCCCGCTGCGTTGGGCGGCTCCAGTTTGAAGATCACATGGCTGGCATGGCAGAACACGCAGGCCTTTCCGTCCGGCCCCGGCTTGGCCAGGATGGGCTCAATGCGCGTGACGAAATAGCGGAAGTCGAGCACCGCGCCCGGCTGCACATCGACCAGCGCTTCGCTCAGATTTTTGCCCTGCAGCACGCTGGTGGCGATTAGCTTGAGGCGCGGATTGGTCGAGTCCGTGAGTTGCTTCATCGCGGACTGGAAGTCGGCCCGCTTTTCGACGTCCTTGACCTTGCGCAGTGTATCGAGCGCCGCCGCGCTCACGTTGGCGTCGGGATTGAGCAGTGCAGCCAATACCGTATCGACCACGAGGGGATATTCAAGTGGCTCCTTGATTTTTTTCGCGGCTGCGTGGCGATTGAGGTAGTCCTGATCCTGCGAGACGGCGCCGCCCGCAACGCCCAGGCGCTTCTTGAGGAATTGCGGATTGCTGACTTCTTCGAGAAAGATGCCGAGCGCTGCATTGTTCATCTGCGCGAATTCAGCCTTCGCGAGGGCCGCAGTGCCGGGGTCGTCGAGGAAGTGCTCGAGCGCGATGCGCACGGCGGCGCGCTGAATATCGGGATTGAACGAGTGCAGCCCGGCCAGCAACTGCTTCTGCAGTTTGGGCTCGCGCATAAGCGTAGTGAACGACGATGCGGCGTCCATCACCTGCGCATAGTTGGCCGGATGCGGCTTGGCCTCCAGCATCGCGCGCAGCGCGTCCTGCACGTCCTTCTGCTGCTCCCACACAGAGTCCTTCGGCAGCACTGAGAGCAGCGGCAGCACCACGGCCTGCGCATCGGGATTGCCGTTCTTCAAAATCTCAACCACCTTGTTCACGAGATGCGGATCGGGTGCGGCGGGCGTATCGAGGTTGAGGATGCCACGCTGGCCGCCCTCGTATACATAGCGGACGGTGCCGCGCACCTCTTTGTTCGGGTCTTCAGAGAGTTCCAGAGCTGCCAGCGCGAAGCGCGCGTCCCCAGCCTCGCTCAGCGTGCTGCCGGCTTTGAGCACGTTGATCTTCATCGAGTCGTCCGCGCCCTTGAGGCAATCGAGCAGCGCGTCTTCAAGCTCAGGGCCGGAGCTCTTGAAAAAATGAATGAGGTCGCTGTCGTTGCCGATGCGCGTCTGGAAAAATCCATTGTGCACGTCGTATTTGAAATCGACAGCCTCGCGATAGGGCGGATACTCATAGCCTTCGCGATGCAGATCGGGTACGCCGGTGATGTATTTGGTGAGCACCGCGGGCAGGCCAATGGCAACGGTGTCGGCCTTGAGATCGGGCAATGCGTAGTGGCGGATATGGAAGTCCCACAGCGCGGTGAGAATGCCTTCGCGGCCCAAGGGCGTGCCCTCGCGCAACACTTTGGCGAGGACCTGGGCCTGATCGCGCACCACGGCTTCATAGCCTGCGTTGATGCGGTCTTTGTCCTCGTCTTTCGCGCTGGCGCGCACCCATGCGGAGAGGTAGCCGGTGTTTTCATCGAGCAGGTCGTAGACGCTCTCCTGCAATCCGCGGCGCACCATGGGATCGGTCTCGACGTTGAGGCGCGTGGCCAGCGCTTCCAGCGTGCCGCGGCGCACGGGCTGTTTATCCACCTGCCAGTAGTACCAGCGCCACACGCCGCCCGCGGCCTGGAAGCGCACATACGGCACCGGATCGTTGAGGTCCTTCTCAAGAGCTGCGAGCAGATCGGGATCGTAGGTCAACTCCCTGAAGTGCTGGTTGAAGACGCGCGTCGCACCCCAGCGCGTGCGGGCATCGGGCGAGGCCAGCGCGGCGGTCAGCAGTTTGCGGCCCGCGGGCGCGGCACTCTCGCGGCGCGAGAGCACCATGCGCAGCGCGTAGGCTGAAGCCACCTGCACCATCTTGGTCTGGTCGCCGAGGCCTTTGATCAGCACCTCCATCGCGCCGGGGTCGGCCATGTGTCCGAGCGCGCGCGCGGCGGCTTCGCGCGCCAGCGGCTGATCGCTTGTGGCCAGCACTGCGCGAATCTGACGCAGCACTGGCTCCGGAGCCAGGTCCCAGAACTGATCGAGTTGCTGTAGCAGCAGCGGCAGATCGTTCTTGGCGAGCACGGTGGGCGGCGCGGGATACGCTGCGTCCCAGTTCTTCTCTTTGGTCGTGCCGGGGTAGAGCGTCGAGAGCGCCATCACCGCAAACTGCGTGGCGCGGAAGGGCGTGTTGAATCCCTGATAAACGGGATCGCCCTCCCAGCTGCCCTCCGGCCGCTGCGCCGCCAGCATTGCATTGACAGCGCGCGCCAGGTGCTCGTCGCTCTCTGGTTTGCGGCCTGCCTCGGCGAGAGCCAGAACCGCGTTGTAGGAGATGAAGTCGGCCGGCTTGGCCTTCTTGTCAAACGGATAAGGCCATCCGCCTTCGGGCGTCTCGTAGTCGTAGAGCTTATTGATAAGCGCGTCAATTTGCGTCGCGTATTTTTCGCGGTTCACTTCGGATAGGAACATGACCTTCCAGTTCAGGTCGATCATGTTCTTCGGCTCGTCGGGCACGGCGAGCGTCTCGACGTGATCGCGCTCCGCGAGCCACTCCTGCTTGTGCGATTCGTCGTAAGCCAGGTTGAATGTCTGCCAGCTCTGCTCCGCGATTTCGAATGGGCTCACATCGGGTTCGCAGCCATCGGCCTCGTCGCCGGGCATCACGGTGAGGCCCTTGTAATGAATCTTCAAGAACTCGGCATAAGGCAGGTCGAAATTTTTGCGCGGCGAATCATGCGTCACATTTTGCTCGAATGCATGCTCGATCTGCGGCAGGCGGCTGGCCTCGGTGCGCGCGGTATAGATGATGCGCACCCAGTTGGTGTTGGGCTCGCCGTAGAGGGGCCTGGTGTTGTTGTAGATGCGGTCGGTGAGGAATTCCAGGCCCGCGCGCTGCGTGGGCGCGTAGCCGTTCTCGACCGCCTTCAAATATCCCCGCGTGGTGAACTGCGTGGGATGGCACGCGATGCAGAGCTGCGTCTCAGAGTGCTGCATGGTGGTGCGCAGCGCGATCGCTCCGCGGCGCGGCGTGTTCGAGATCCACGAGTCGCCCATGTTGATGAGGAAGTCCATGCCGGCGCGCACGGCTTCGTGCGGATCTTTATTGGGTGGCACGCTGTACTCATAGGTGTGCAGCTGATATGCGGGATGATTGGCGGCTACGCGCACATAATATTCCTGGCCGGGATGGAGAATGCGCGTGCGGAACTTGTAGAGGCCTGGATAATTCTGCGTAGCCTCCACCTGGTAGACAAATTCGCCGTCGTTGTAGGGAACCACGTCGGGCTTGCCGGCGTCGTCCTTGCCCATCTGAAAGATATCGACGTCGAGCGGGATGTCGCGGTCCGTCACGTTGAGCACAAAGTAGACCAGCTTCGGCTGCTGCTCTTTGAATGTGAATCGGAACCACTGAAAGCCCTTCAGCATTGCCGCGTAGCCATCTTCGCTTTTTGAGGGCGCGTAGGGCCGATCGTCGTCGCTGCCAAAGATGGTCTGGCCCAGATCAAACTGCTGAGCGGTCTGCCAGGTGCCATTGGGGGATGCGGCAATCACGCCGCGCTTCAGATCGGGCGCGGTGCCCGGCGAAGCCGCGGGCTGCGCAATGCGGCTCATGACGGCGCCAATCTCCGGCACGTGCACGCCGTCCGCCGAGGATAGATTCACCGTGACCGGGCCGGCCGCGCGGGGCTTGAGAGTCAGGTAGAGATCGAGGTCGGCCGCATGCAGCCATTTTGATTCCACCTCGCCCTGCGCGTCTTTCACAGTGACGTGAACGGCGTCAGCACCCTGGAGCTGGGAGGGGTCTTTGACGCCTACGGTGAGCGCGTAGAGCGAGCCCGGCCGTGTGGCCGCGAGACGGATGCTGCGCGTGATTGGCGCAGCAGGGGCTGCTTGCCCGGCGCGCACCGGCCGGCCAGTGTGGATGGTTGCGGCCGTGATGCAAAAAGCAATGACCAGTGGGACAATGGCCCAGCTGGCAACGCGGCGACCTCTCGGCGTGCCCATGTGGTCTGACCTCGGCTGTGCGGGCGCCTTTCAGCGTGCCCGGTTTGGCATTTCGAATATCAAATCAGAAACTATATACCGATTGGGGTGCGGTGGGATACAGGCGTTTTTGGCAGCCTTGCGGATCGGCGGCGAGCGTTTGAGGGAGCCACTGAGGAATGGCCGGGGGCGGCTGGAAAGAGGGAACCGCAGCAGGTTAGCTCCGCTGCGCGGGATAGCGGGTTGGCAGGTTAGCGAGCGTCACGGCTCGTCCGGCTTCTGGCGCCAAAAGGATCGCACAACGCGCCAGGGCCCACGGAATGACCGTGGGCCCTGGCGGTTGAGGTTGCAGACGACTTAGCGGCCTTTTCCCTTGGGCTTGGGCTCGGGTTTGGGTGCTGGCTTGGCTGCCGGCGCTGCGTGGGGCTGCGGCTCCCGCTTGGTCTGGCTGGCCGGCGGAGGCGTATGCGCTGTGGCCGGAGCCGGATGTGTTGCCGGAGGTGTGGTGTGCGCAGCCGGCGTGGTGTGCGATTCCGATGTAGCCGGATGCTGACCCGTTGCTGGATGCGCAGCCGGAGCCGGATGCGCGGCCGGGGTGTTGTGAGCCACGGCCGGCGGAGGCGCGTGCTTCTCCTCGGCCAACGGCTTCTCGGCAACCAGGTGTTGCGGTTTGCCGCCGTTGTTCTTGGCGTAGGAGGTCTTGTCGGCCTGCGCGGTCTGCACATGCTGCTGCTGGAACTTGGTCGGCGGCAGGTGCGTTTCGTGCGAGGCGGCCGTCTCTTCCGGCGTGGGATCGTGCTTCACGCCGCCAGGGCCGCCGCTGTAGGCTGTATGGCTGGTGTTCACGATCGTGTTCTGCTTGACAATCGTCTCGTTGACGTAAGTAGTATGGACGATGGTCGTGTTCACGTGCATCACCGCGGTGTTATAGGCAAAGACGCCGCCGCGCCACTCGCCGCCCGCGAAGCCGATACCGCCGTAGCCGAACCCGTAGTTCACGCCGCCGTAGTAGCCGATGTGCGGACCCCAGTAGCCGTCATTGAAGATGAACATGCCGCCGCGCCAGCCCCAGTAGCCGGGAGTCCAGAGCGCGCCGGCATAAGGAGAAGGCACCCAGGCGCCGGGAACCCAGTAGTAGCCTTCGCCACCGTAAGCCCAGTAGCCGGGCATCCACATCAGGTTGGGTTGGGGGCAGATTGGTTGCACATAAACCGGCAGCACCGGCGGAGCAAAGCCGACGCTGATAAAGATGCCTGCGTGCGCGGAAACCGGAACAACGGAGAGCAGGAGCGCAAACAGGAACAGACGCGCAGAGCGAAGTACTCGCATGAGAAAAACCTCCTGGTTCTTTCTGCCTGCCCTGCCGGGGGTCCCCGGGCTGGTCCAGGACTTGGTGAGGTGAACGACTCGGAACCACTTTATCAGGAATTGGACCGGATCGACGTGCATTCCCCTGAGGGAAACTGTTGAAATCAATCACACTCCGCTTCCGCCGCCGCGAATGCCGCATTCAAGTTCCATGAATCGGAACGTTGAAAGACTACTCCGGTTTCAACCCACCCTGCCTGCGGAAGTTGCACACGGCTGATGCCGAATCGGATTCGGAGTTGCGGCTAGCGGTGCGGATGAGCCAGCAGGGGCGGAAGTTGGCCAAGATCGAACAAAGGGTGAGTGGCTGGGCCGGCGTGCAGTTCCAAGGCCGAAGCGTTGAGCAAAGAAGTCTGGCCCGCGGTTTGTTCCGCGGGCCAGGCTGGTTGGAGGTGAACCGAAAGCCCCGAGGCAGGGAGCCTTTATTTGGGCTCTTTCGGTTCGGATTTAGGCTCTGGCCTGGGAGCCGGAGCGGGATGAGCGGCAGGCGCAGGATGCGATGCAGCCTTTGGCTCTGCCGCCGGATGGGATTCAGGCTTGGGCGCCGCCGCGGGGTGCGATTCGGGCTTGGGCGCGGGCGCTGTATGGGTTTCAGGCTTCGGTGCAGGCGCCGTGTGAGTCTCCGGCCTTGTTGCAGGAGCCGCGTGCGCTTCAGGAGCAGGGTGCGGCGCGGGCGCCGTGTGCGTTTCGGGCTTCGGTTCTGGAGCGGTGTGGGTCTCCGGCTTGGGGGCCGGAGTGGTGTGAGTTTCCGGCCGCGGTGTGGATTCGGTGCGCGGCGTGGGAGTCGTGTGCGTCTCAGGACGAGCTGCCGGGGCGGTGTGGGTTGTGGGCCGCGGCGTGCTTTCGGTCCGGGGAGTGGTTTCCGTTCGCGGCGCCGGGGTGGTGTGGGTCTCAGGGCGGGCAGCCGGAGCGGTGTGGGTTGGTGTCCGGGGAGTGGTTTCAGGCCGTGCCGCCGGGGCCGTGTGTTCGGCGGGCGCGTGTTCGGCGGACGTGTGTTCGGCGGACGTTGTATGGCCCATGGGCCGGGGGCGCGTGACGGGCGCGGTGTGGGTTTCCGGGGTGGTGTGCGATTCAGGCCGGGCCGCGGGCGTCTTGGGACGCTCGGCCGGAGCACGCGATGCCGGAGAGGCGTGCGATTCATTGGCCGGGTGAGCAGCTTGCGCGCGGGCTACCGACGCGGGCGCGGGATGATGCTCGGCCGCAAGAGGCTTCTCGGCGACGGCGTGTTCGGGATGGCCGCCGTTGGCTTTAGCATAGGCGGTCTTGTCGGCGCGGGCAGTCGTAATTTGCCGGCGCTGATAGGCCGTGGGACGGATGTGCGGCTGGTGCGCCGCCGCTTCTTCCTCGGGCGATGGACGGCGATCGATGCCGCCCTGGCCGCCGTTGTAAGAGACGTGGCTTGAGTTCTCGATGGTGTTCTGATGAACGATGGTTTCGTTCACGTAGGTGTTGTGGATGACCGTAGTGTTTACGCGCATGACGGCGGTGTTATAAGCGAATTCGCCGCCCCGCCACTCGCCGCCGGCGAAGCCGATTCCGCCGTAGCCAAAGCCGTAGTTGACGCCACCATAGAAGCCGACCGTCGGGCCCCAATAGCCCTCATTGAAGGCAAACGCGCCGCCGGACCAGCCCCAGTAGCCAGGCGTCCACAGGGCGCCGGCGTAGGGAGCGGGCGTCCACGCGCCCTGCACCCAGAAGTAACCCTGGGGACCGTAGCCCCAGTAGCCGGGCGCCCACAACAGGTTGGGCTGGGGGCAGATGGGCTGCTCATAAACGGGCAGCGCGGGCGGAGCGAATCCGACGCTGATAAAAATGCCGGCGTGCGCAGACACAGGAATCAGCGCCAAAAGCAGCGCAAGCAGGAGCAAACACGAACCACGAACCTTTTGCATGGGAATGAAACCCTCCTGAACTTTTCCGCCTTTCCCGGTGGGAATTCAACTTATCCCAGGCCGGGTTGGGCTCTTCTTTAAGGCCGTTCAGCACTGCGGCTTTGAGGGGTCGGGAAAGGGCTCCGCTCGGGCCGCCCGAGGGTAATGGGAACCATCTCCGCGTGTTACCGGGAGCTGGACCGTGCAGAATCAGCATGTTCCAAGGCCCGCAACGCCAAAAAGCCTAAATTGATTGGAACCTCTCGGGGTTCCATGAGTTGTATCCATGCGAACGAACTTTGCCTGCTGCCACCGGCGCAGAGGTTGCAACCCAGACCTGAACGCGCCAAGGCCCACGGAGTTTCCGTGGGCCTTGGCGCCGGGGGCAGCGGATCGCGCTTGAAGCTATTTCGGCTTGGTTTCAGGCTTGGGCTCCGCCTTGGGTGCGGCAGCCGGGTGAGCCGCCGGGGCCGTGTGCGGTGCGGCGGCGGGGTGAGGCGCGGGATGCGTGGCTGGAGCAGTATGAGCTGCCGGAGCGGCGTGTGCCGCCGGCGCCGCATGAGGCTCGGCCGTTGGCTTGGCCGCCGGTGCGGTGTGCACTGCCGGCGCAGGACGCGCCGCGGGAGCCGTGTGCGCAGCAGGCGTGGTGTGTGCGGCCGGGGTGCTGTGCGCCGCAGGAGCTGCGTGAGCCGCCGGAGCGGGATGCGTGGCAGCAGCGGCCTTGGGCGTCGCAGCCGGCTTGGCCATGGGTGGCGCCGCATGTTTCTCCTCGGCAAGGGGCTTCGCGGCAACCAGGTTCGTCGGATGGCCGCCATTGGCCTTGGCATAGGAAGTCTTGTCGGCCTTGGCCGCCGTCACGTGCTGCGTCTGGAACTTGGTGGGAGCCGTATGCTGCTCCTTCGCGGCCACCAGTTCCTCGGGCTGCGCGGTGTGCTGCACGCCGCCGGGGCCGCCGTTGTATGCGGTGTGGTTGGCGTTGACGATCGTGTTCTGCTCCACGATGGTCTTGTTGATGTAGGTGGTGTGAATGTAGGTGGTGTTCACGCTCATCACAGCGGTGTTATAGGCAAATGAGCCGCCGCGCCATTCGCCGCCGGCAAAGCCGATGCCGCCGAAGCCAAAGCCGTAATTGACGCCGCCGTAGAAGCCGACGTGCATGCCCCAGTAGCCCTGATGGAAGCCGAACTGGCCATTGTTATAACCCCAGTAGGGGGGTGTCCAGAGCGCGCCGCCATAGGGGGCAGGCACCCAGGCGCCGGGCACCCAGAAGTAGCCTCCTTCAGGACCGTAAGCCCAGTAACCGGGCGTCCACATCAGGTTGGGCTGCGGGCACATCGGCTGCACATAGACCGGCAGGGCCGGCGGTGCAAATCCGACGCTGATCGTGAATTGAGCGTGCGACGGCGTGGCAATGGCGAGTGCGAACAGGGCCAACAGGAGCCAACGCATGGGCCAGCGAGTGGAACGGAGAGATCGCATGAAGTGTTGCCTTTCTTGCCCGGCGTGCCTGCGGGAGAGTCGCCTTGCGCAGGGCCGTGCCAGGGATTTGTGCAGTGGATCGAGCTTCGGGCTCCGGGTCGGTTCACCGGAATCTGAATTCGAGTGGGGGCCTGATTTTCGCCGCGGGTGCACCTGGGTGCAACGCGCCGGGGTTAGAATGAAAAATCGGAAGTGGCCGATGTTCGGCGGCCACTTCCAGCGTGCTCAATTGATATTGCAACGCCAGAATATGTTGTTATTGAGTCGGGGGTCTGTGCCGAATAGCTCAGTTTCCAAGGTATTCTGAGAATCGCTTCCTGCATCTCAGTGCCGTGCACCTTACGCGCCTCCAGGTTGACCGGCGTGCTGTCTCAACTCCACCCCGGCGGCGTCATCCAATTGCGTCACAGTGGTAGACTCACGCCATGCTGCGCGGTCTTTTCATCACCTTCGAGGGGCTTGACGGGTCGGGCAAGACCACGCAAATCAAGCGCTTGGCGGCGTGGCTTGAGCGTGTGAGACCTGGGAACCCGCCGCTCGTGACCCGGCAGCCCGGCGGCACCGCCACCGGCGACCGCATCCGCGCGCTCACGCTCGATTCGCGCTCCACGGGCCTCGCGCCGATGGCGGAGATGGCGCTGATGTTTGCCGACCGCGCCCAAGCCATTGCGGAGGCGATCGAGCCGGCGCTGGCTGCCGGGCGCATGGTGCTCTGCGACCGCTTCACCGACTCGACAGAAGCCTACCAGGGCGGCGGCCGCGAGCTGGGGTCGGAGATTGTGCTCGAGCTGCACCGCCTGCTCTGCGGCAACCTGCAGCCCGAGCTGACGCTGCTGCTGTTGCCGCCGCTTGAGTCCAGTCTGGCCCGTGCCCGCCGCCGCAACGAGCGCCTCAGCGCCCAGACCGGCCACGACGAGAGCCGATTCGAGGGCGAGCAGGAGGCCTTTCATCGCCGCGTGCGCGAGAAGTATTTCGAGATTGCAGCCCGCGAGACGCGGCGCGTGGTGCTGATCGACGGCGAGCACGGCATCGACGAGGTTCATGAGCGGATCGTGGCGGCGGTGGCCAGGCTGCTGGCCAACGCATAAGCGCGGTGCACCTACTGTTGCGGCGTCGACGGAGGAGCGGGCGTTATCGGAGACGTTGTTCCGCCCGGTCCCGAAGGGTTGCCGAATGTGCCGCTCGGGTTGCCGAAAGCACCCGTGCCGGTATTGGACCCCGGTGTCGGCTGGCCGAGGCCGTTGTTGCCGCCGCCGCCGCCCAGCATCATGCGCTCCTGGGCCGGGTCGTAGGTGAACTCCCACTCGTTGTAGTGGTTCTTCTTTTTATAGACATAGATGGACTGCTTGGCGCTGCCGGGCGAGAAGCCGATAATGCCCGCACCGCCAAAGGTCTGGCCGGAGCCGGTGCCGGGCCCGCCGAAGGCACTGCCGCTGCCGTTGCTGCCATCGGCCGAGCCGGTGCCGTTGCTGGAGCCGTCTGTCGATCCGCCGTTGGCGCCGCCGGCCACCCCGTTGTTCGATCCGAACGCGGAGTTGCTATTGGACCCGAATGCGGAATTGCTGTTATTCGATCCGAAGGCCGAGTTGTTGTTGCCGAATGCACCGCCCGTGTTGTTGTTGCCGAACGCGCCGCCAGTCGAGTTGCTTCCGTTCAGGCCGTTGCCATTCACGCCGTTGAGGCCGTTGCCTCCGGCGGGGCCGATGCCGGCCAGCGTCGAGCCGGCCAGGGGTTGCCCGAAGAATCCCATGGCAGTCGGCGTCTTGTTCTGCCCAAACAGCACCGGCTTCCACACGTCCTTGCCGGTGGTGGGATCGATGTACTTCTTGCGCAGGAAGCGGATGTCGTTGGTCTTCACCAGCGCGTCCACGTTGGGCGGGTAGGCATTGAACTTGCGGTAATAGAGCTGGATGGCGCGGATGTATTGCTTGCCGCGATGCATGGTTTCGAGGTCGCGGTCGCGCTGGATGCTCTCGCGCACCTTGGGCAGGGCGACGGCCATGGAGATGACCAGAATCGCAAGCATGAAGATGACAGCGACAAGGAGATAGCCCTGCTCGGCGGGACGGCCTGTGATTTTCCGCGGATCATCCGAGGTATGGGAAATTTGAGGTCTCCCAGGTCCCAAAGGCGGGACCGGGGGCACCCATATTCTGGGTGAGGAAAGGGTGTCCGGGCGAGTTTTGGGGCGATTCTCCATACCTTATTAGACGCCTCAGTTGGGTGAAAGAGGCAGAGTCTGCGTGTTGTTGTAGCCCAGGTCGGTAACCTGGACACTGTTGGGCTGGATGGTGCCGACCTTGTAGCGATGATCGACGATTTCGCCGGTGTGGGCGAAGAAAATGTCGTCGCCATGGACGAAGAACGCGCGCAGGCTCTTGTCTTTCGACTGCGTGTAGCCGAAGTATTTGAGGTCGATGGCCGGGGCCTTGGGCGGCTCCACTGGCGGGGGCGCGTTGACCTGCGCATCATCCGGCCGTGCCGAAGCCGCGGCCGGCTCGATCGGCTCAATAGGCGCCGACTCGGCGGAGAAGATGTTGCGGCCGGTGCCGGCGTATTCCACTGACTCGCTCTCGGCCAGCTTGTCCAGGTGCAGCGTGGGATCGATGCCGATATTGGCCAGTTTTTGCGCGTCTTTACCGGCGGCGGAGCTGGAGCTGCCGGTGGTGCGGGCCGCGGGTCGCGGGGCTTGCGCCACGGGAAGCCGCGGAGGCGGCGTGGAGGGGCCCGCGAAGTTGTCGTAGATCTCGTATCCTCCGCCGATCAGAATGACGGCAAACATCACGGCGACCAGGTAAACCTGCCACTTCTTTTCCGTTCCCAGCTTGAGGGCCATGGCTATGCACCCCCATTTCGGGGCCGCGCGGATGCCGCGGGCGCCGGTGCTGTGGGTGCCGGAGCCGCGGCTGGAGCGGGTCCGGGCGCGGCCGTCGCCGGCGGCGCTACCGGGCTGCTGCCGCCCTCCGGCGTCATGGGAAGGCCGCTGGCCGCCGCGTCCGCCGGCCGCAGCCAGGTGGAGACCTGAAGGCGCAGGTTCACCAGGCCGCCCGTCTGCCCGGTCAGCGACATGCCGGTGATGAGAAAGAACGTCTGGTCGCGCTCCAGCCCGTTGATGAAGTGCATGATCTGCGCATAGTCGCCGCTGATGCCGGAGTCGAGCGAAATACTGGTCAGGTATTCGCCGGGCTTGCCCTGCGTGTAGCCCAGACGGGACAGGCGCACGCCGGATTTCACTTCCATCTCGCCGATCTTCATCGAGATCAGCGAGTAGTTGGCCGGGATGCGCCTGGCATAAAAATCGTCGATCTGCTTGCGTGCATTGGGCACCTTGGCGTCGAGGCCGCGCAGGGGCGCTGTCTGCAGGTCGAGCGCCTTGAGCTGGATCTGCTTGGACATGAGTGCGTCGGCGGAGCTGCCGCTGGTGGCGGCCCAGTCCAGGCCGAAGCGGATGGCCAGGCCGATGGTGAGCACCAGCATGACGCCGAAGCCGGCGTAATGCCACGTGAGGGGTGACTTGAGCCGTTCGCGCCAGGCTGCATTGAGGCCAATGTTCATTGCGGGCCTCCGGCGTTGGGATCGGCGTTGGGAACAGGTGTGGGATTCGGCTTGGGGAATCGGCGCTGGATAGGCTGCCCCTGCGGGCCGGTGTAGGGCGGGCGGCCAGGCCTGAATCCAGGCGGCACGCCTTGCGGAGCCGGCAGCATCTGCGCGGGAGTGGACCGCACCTGTACCCGAGCTGGCGCATCGGACACCGCTGGCTTGGCCGCTGCCGGCGCTTTCACCGCTGGGCGCTCGCCCGGCTTGGCGGGATTGTAGTCAGCGAGAATATCGAAGTTGAAGCGATTGCTGGCGCTCACCGGCTCCAGCTGCTTGCTGGCGCCCTCGGTCTCGGTCGCGGTCTCGCCGACGATGCGCGGCAACAGGAAACGCCGCGAGTGCTCCAGGTTCTCGACCAGCTCTTCCTCGCGGTCGCGCGGGCCGATGACGTGCATGCTGAGCGTGATCTTGCCTTCCTTGTCGATCTTGGGCTCGATCTGCGTCACCTGCACGCCGCCGGGCAGCACGGTTTCCAGGTCCTCCATGGCCAGCGTCCAGGAGAAGGATTTCTGATCGAACAGGTTGTTGAGCATCTGCGACTGGGCCAGCAGTTGCGCGTTCTCAGGCCGCTGCATCAGCGCGGTGTAGCCCTGCCGCTCATGCTCGATGCGGGCAATGGCTCCGTCGAGCGAGTGATCGCGGGCGCGTGCCAGCTCCGCGCGATGGTGAAAGAAATGCAGCCCGATGCCGAGGCCGATGCAAATGACCGCCAGCGCGCTCATGCCGATGCGCAGGCGCTTGATGGCCGGACCAAGATCGGCAAACGGGCGAGTGGCGAGATTGAGGCTGATGCGCATCTAGCCGGCCCCCATCAGCGCGCCGGTAACACCTGCCACGCTCAGGTCGCCCAGCGGTGTCGCGGCTCCAGTCTCAGGGCGCGGCGCGAGCTCGGCCACGGCCAGGTCGGGATCGTCGATCCACTGGCCAAAGTCGTATGCGGTGCCGATGCCCGCATAGTGCAGCTTGGTGGGGCGGGCCAGCAGCTTGTCTTCAAAGTAAGCCGCTGCCACGGCAATGCCGCGCTGCACTTCTCTCAGGCGGGTGGCAGGATCGGCGGGAAGGTCGAGGGTGCGATAGAGCATCAGGTTCTGGCCGCTGGCGATGGAAGTGGTAAGCGAGACGCTGCTGAGGTTGGCCGTGAGCAGGGCCTCGGTGGACTCAAGCGCGGCCAGGCCCGCGAGACTTGAGGGCAGCACCGCGCCCGGCTCGTACCCTGCGGCACGCACCGCGGCCTCGTACTCAGCAAGAATGGGGCCGGGCATGACCGCAGCCAGCACCTTGCACTCAGTCTTGCTCTCGGTGAGCACCTGGTAGCTGACGCCGGCGTGCTCCACGTCAAACGGGACCATCTTGCGCAGGCGGAAGCGGAGCACCGGCAGAGCCTCGGCGGCCCTGGGGGGCAGGGAATCGAAGTCCAGCACAAAGACGCGGACGACAGTGTCAGGCAGCACCAGCGTGACCGAGCGGGTGCGCGGCGATACCTGGCCGAGCGCGGTGCGCATGGCGGCGGCAATGGCCTCGGGGTCGCGTAGATTGGGCTCGCCGATGCCGGGCATGAGCGCGCCGGCTTGGAGCGGTTGGTAGGCATAGACCGGCGGCTGACCGGGGCCGGGCAGCGCGGCGGCCAGCACGCCTTCCGGCGCAATCTCCAGCGCGGCCGGCGGACGCCCGCCCGGCTCGGAGCCGACTTTAACCTTGCTCAGAATCGATCGCACTTCGGGCTTACCCCTCCATCATCCCGCACAAAAATGGGTGCCCCAGGTCTCGATTTTGAGACCTGGGAAACAACTGAACCCAGGCAGTTCGCACTAGCGCGTCGCCTCAATGAATGTAACCTTGTTGATCTCCTTGAGCGTGGTCAGGCCGCGGCGCACGCGGTCGAGCGCCGACTCGCGCAGGAAACTCATGCCCTCTTTCTGTGCCAGCTTGCGAATCTCGGAGGTCGGCTTCTTTTCGAGAATCAGCTCGCGGATGGGGTCGGTCAGATCGAGCAGTTCGTGGATCGCCGTTCGTCCGCGGAAGCCCGTGCCGCCGCACTCCATGCAGCCCTGACCCTCGCGGAATTCGAAATCGCGCCACTCCTCCGGCACCATGCCGTAGGTGCGCAGTGTGTCGTCGTCGTAATGGACAATTTGAGTACAAAAATCGCAGTTGGTGCGCACCAGCCGCTGCGCCAGGATGCAGTTGAGCGCGGAGACGAAGTTGTAGGCCTCGACGCCCATGTTCAAGAAGCGGCCCAGCACGTCGACCACGTTGTTGGCGTGGACGGTGGTAAACACAAGATGCCCGGTAAGCGCGGAGTTGATGGCGATCTGCGCCGTCTCCTGGTCGCGGATTTCGCCCACGAGAATCTTGTCCGGATCGTGGCGCAGAATGGAGCGCAGGCCGCGCGCAAACGTCAGGCCCTTCTTCTCGTTGACTGGGATCTGCGTGATGCCGCGGATCTGGTACTCCACCGGATCCTCGATGGTGATGATCTTGTCTTCGTCGCTCTTGATCTCATTGAGCGCGGCGTAAAGCGTGGTGGTCTTGCCGGAGCCGGTGGGGCCTGTGACCAGCACCATGCCGTAGGGCTCGCGGATGTAGCGGCGGAAGCGGCGCAGGTCGTCCTCGGCGAATCCCACGACGTCGAGCGTGAGGTTGCGGAACTTCTCGCTCATCGACTCCTTGTCGAGCACGCGGAGCACGCAGTTTTCGCCGTGCACGGTGGGCATGATGGAGACGCGGAAGTCGATCAGCCGGCCTTTGTAGCGCACCCGGAAACGGCCGTCCTGGGGCACGCGACGCTCGGCAATGTCGAGCTCGCTCATGATCTTGATGCGGCTAAGGATGGTGGAGTGATGCTCGCGCGCAATGGGCGCCATGGCGGCCTGCAGCACGCCGTCAATGCGGTACTTGACGACCACGGAGTCGTCGTTTGTCTCGATGTGAATATCGGAAGCGCGGCGCTCGAGCGCGGTGAAGATCGTCGTGTCAACCAGGCGAATGATGGGGCTGATATCTTCTTCGCTGGTCAGCTTTTCGATCGAGATGTTTTCGTCCTGGTTGTCATCGCCGGTGAGCACGTCGAAGGTGAGGCCTTCGCTGGCCTCGTCGAGCACGCGCTGCGACTGCTCGGTCTTCTTGAGCAGGTCGGTAATTTGCGACAACGTGGCAACGCGCGGAATGATGCGATGGCCCAGCAGCCCGGCAATCTCATCCAGCACCATGAGCCGCGAGGGATCGGACACAGCAATCACCAGCGCGTCAAGTTGTTGTTCTATCGGCACGAAGTTGTAGCGGAACATCAGCTCGACAGGCACGGTACGCAACAGGTCGTGCTGGATTTTGAAGTTTTTGAGGTCGACGAATTCGGCGTGATAGCGCCGCGCCAGCGCCTCAGCCTGTGAGCGCTCGTCGGGCCCCGCCGCGCCGTTCATTACTACGGGCAATGGAATTGTGCCAGCCATGCCGGTTTACCCCTGTCCCTGGCTCGCCTGCCCCAGCGAAAAGATGGGCAAGTAGAGCGAGATGAGAATGAAGACTACGACGACGCCCATGACAATAAGGATGGCCGGCTCAATGAGCGCGAGAGAAGCGGCCAGCGCCGTGGCCACGTCTTCCTCAAAGAATTCGGCAACGGAGTTGAGCATCTGCGGCAGTGCGCCGGTCTGCTCGCCCACGGTGATCATTTCCGCGGCCAGATCGGGAAAGACGCCGGTCTTGGTGAGCGACTCGGCCAGGCTCTTGCCCTCGCGCACGGTTCCGATGGATGAGAAGACGGCTTTCGAGACGCGCCGCGATGAGATCGACCGCGCCGCCGTTTCAAGCGATGGCACCAGCGGCAGGCCGCCGGTGAGCAGCGTGGAGAGCGTGCGCGAAAAAAGCGCCACCTGATACTTGAGCCAGATCTTGCCCAGCACCGGCAGGCCGATGCGAAAGCCGTCGATGAAGTCCTTCCCGCGTTCGGTGGCGGAGAAGCGGTAGCCGGCAAAGCCCACCACGGCCGCGCCCAGTGCCAGCCAGATGAAGTTGTGGTTGAGCCATTTGCCCGTGGCCAGCAGGCCCAGCGTCATGCCGGGCAGCTTGTTGCCCATCTGGTCATAAAGAATGGCAAACTGCGGCACCACATACGCCAGCAGAAAGATCATCAGGCCGATCACCAGCGTCATCAGCAGCGCGGGATAGATGAGCGACGTGGTGAGCTTCTTGCGAAAGGTGAGCGTCACCCGCTGAAAGCCGACATAGCGCTCCAGCACCTCCTGTAGATTTCCCGAGCGCTCGCCGGCCAGCAGTGTCGTGGTGTACATGATGGGAAAGCCGGTCTGCGCCTCGAAGGCCGACGACAGCGCCTCGCCGGTCTTGACGCGGCCGGTCACGTCCTCAAGCTGCGATGAAAAGGCGACGTTCTTCTGAATCTTCGACAGCATTTGTAGCGAGCCCAGGATAGGCAGGCCGGCGCGGATCAGCGTGAGGAACTGCTGGTTGAAGATGAGAAACGGCTCGAGCTTGACCTTGCGGCGCGAGAGGCCGCCGATGCCGCCCCGCGCCTTGACCGAGAAGACATGGTAGCCGGCATGCGCAAAGCGGGCGCGCAACTCCTCGGCCGAAGCAGCGGTCTGCACCTGCTCCTGCACCCGGCCGCGCTCATCGGCCAACTTGATGACGAACTCTGCCATGGTTCCTGTCGCCGGAGGGGTCCGGACCGGCCTTTCCTCGATATTTGCCCAGTTCTCAGGGTACCAGCTTGGGCGCACCTGTTCCCGTAAGCTAGGGACGCGAAAGGGGGTGGCAACGCTCGGAAGCGGCGTTCTAAGCCAGCAGGGTCACGCCTTCGCTCACTGCCGCTGTCGTGAGAACTTTGTCCAACGTCGCCAGAGGCAGAATCTCCGCGATGGCTAGGGCGAGATAGGCAGCATCGTAAACGGACATGGCGTGCCTTCGAGAAAGACGCATTGTTTCGGCGCTGTTTTGCGGAAAAGCTGTATCGATGGGAAGCTGATGGAGGCTTTGGATGAATCGATCCGAGTCTCCGGGTGTGATCCGATTTCGCCGTTCGTTGACCACCAGGACGTTGCGCAACTCGTACCAGAAGATGCCGGGAACGATGGCGGAGCCGGAGCGAACAAGGTTGAATGCCAAATCGGCAAGCGGATGAGCTTCATCGCGCATGGCCCAGGCAATGGCGACCGAGGCATCAAGAACATACAGCATGGTTACATCCGCCCCTCGTCGCGTGCGGAACGGATCTCCTCAAGGGAAACAGGCTTGGTGCGCTGACGGATTTCAAGAATCGCCTGCATCGCTCGCTCTACCCGAGCGGAATCTAAGGGCGTTTCAGGAATTATGCGCGCGACGCGCTTGCCGTGGCGGGTCACGATCACGCTCTTGCCCTGCTCGACATCGTCGAGGATGCGGAGAAAATGCGTTTTGGCTTCCGAGGCTTGGATGGTTTGCATAAAATTGACCAGTCAACCGACTGGTCGGATCATACCACAGCCCTCGAAGCCTCAGTACCCGTTCGCCACCAGCCAGGCTTCGGAAAGCTCAAACTCCGGTTTCAATTCGGCACGCATCCGCGCATCCGCCAGCTTCACCAGCATGTCGGCTTCGATATTCACCGGCGCGCCGGGATCAAGCGTATGCAGGTTAGTCCGCCAGTAGGTCAGCGGCAGGATCGCAATCGAAATCGCCTCGCCGCCAATTTTCGCAATGGTCAGGCTGATGCCTTCGATGGCCACCGACCCCTTGTGCACCATCCACGGGCGCAGGCTTTCCGGCACGCGGACGCGCAGTGTCCAGTCGGTGGTCTCGCGGCTGAAATGCGGGCTGGACGGCGGAATCACAGGGTCGAGCGCCAGCAGCGTCCCAGTCCCATCCACGTGGCCCTGCACGATGTGGCCACCCAGCGGGCTCCCCGCGGCGGTCGGCAGTTCCAGATTCACGCGCGCGCCCGGCTTGAGAGCACCCAGCGACGTCCGTTCGAGCGTCTCGTGCGCCAGATCCGCGTGGAAGAGCGTGGGGTTGACGTCGAGCGCGGTCAGGCACACGCCGGAGACAGCCAGCGAATCGCCCTCGCGCAGCCGCCCGGCCACGCCCGGCGCCTCGACCGTGAGCCGCCGCACGCCGCCTGTGTCAACCAGGCTGACCAGCGTGCCGGTCTGCTCGATGATTCCCGTAAACATGCTTCCAGTGTAAGGGGTGGCCTCTGCACTCGCCTGGATGCCACCCCGGCCGGTGCAAAGCCAGCCAGTGCAATCGGCGGCACGGTCAATTCGGGTCAGATTTTCGCTGCGCCGCGTCCGATACTGCACTTTAGCCGGCTTTAACCGGCGCAGGAACTTTCATCGACAAGATTTCGTTCAACCCAAAAGGAGAATCATGAATCCAAGCACACAGGACCGCACCGAAGGCAAGATCCACGAAGTGAAAGGAACCATCAAAGAGACGGTAGGTAACGCGACCGGCAATCCAAACCTTGAAGCCGAAGGCAACGCAGAGAAGAATACCGGCAAGGTGCAGGGAGCGATCGGCCGCATCGAAAAGGCCGTCGGTGCTTGAGTTTTGAGCGCCGGCCACGAAAGAGCGTGAGAGCTCAGGAAAGGCATGAGAATGTCACAAACGGTAGTGGAGAAGACGACGGAACAGATTTCGAAGACAACGGAACAAATTGCGGAGGCCACCCGTCAGGCGTCGTCGCGCGCGGCCAACGCCCTCGGGCACGTCATCGATGACGGCGTACACGTGGTGCGGCGCGCCATCAAACAGGGCGGCGATGCGGCCGAGGAGTTTCTGGACGACACAACCAAGCGCATGGAGCGGCATCTGGTGTTGACAGTGGCGGCCACGCTGGCCGTCGGCCTCTTTTCGGGAGTCGTGTTCGGCTGGCTGATCAAGCGCAAATAGTTCAGGTGTAAGTCAGTCAGCGCCAGCGGATTTCGACATCATGCGCGCCGGCCTTCATCGGCGCGCATCGATACCGCCTGCAGCGAGACGGGGCTCAGGCCATCGTGTGATGGTCTGCCCAGGCCTCGCGCAGCATGGCCGCGGCCTGTTTCACTGGCACGGGCCGTGCGGCCCGGCGCCGATCGCGAACGAAAACACAAGCCACCACCGCAGCGGTGATGGAACCGATGCACCATGCAAGACGCTTCATGACCCTTGAGCCCTCCGATACTGGTGGTATTGGATGCGCAACGCGATGTGAAAAAGGGCGCGTGGTCTGGAGTCCTGCCCCCTTGGTTGTGGTGTCATCCAAAGGCTCGTCCTGGTGTCCGGTCTCCGAATTCCATTGGATAACAAATCTGTCATCCCTGAGCGTCTTGACTGGCGCGGCCAGTTACAGCTTGAACGAACAAAAATGTTGGGTGCCCCACCTGGGAGCCCTCTGGGCACGACGCCTTTGTTTTTGTCGCTGGGAGTTTGCCGGAAATAGCCAGGGGTGGTTTTGTGGTTTGCACCCGTGAACATCGGATTCTCGTCGATGCTCAAAGAGCCAAATGGCGCGCAGCCAGCCGTTGGGCATCGCCTACGCCCAGGAAGCGGCTTTTATGACCGTTTCGGCGTTTTGTTGTCTTCTTCGGCGCGGGTTCCGAAGATTTTCGTTGCGCGGACTGGAGAACGTTCGCGGCGAAATGGAAGCTGGTCTGCCTGACCCACAATCTGCTGAAGGTGTTCCGGTCTGGCTGTGGCTGCGCCTTGGCCTCGGGCGTCGCCGTGTCCGGATCGGGCGCCTTGGGCTCGGCCCCGCGTATCTTCTTGCCGGTGCGCTGCTCCTGCTCGTGGCGCTCGGCGATCCGGGCCTCGACCGCCGCTTTCTTGTCCTCGGCTTGCTGACGGGCTTCGGCTTCCAACTCCGCCGTGGCTGCCTGCAACTTCGCCAACCGGCTCTCCCGCCGGGCCAGCTCCGCCGGCAGATCGTCTCCGCTGGTGCCCTTGCCGAACTTTTCGTCCTCGGCCGCATCCTCGGCCTCGGCCCGCTGCAACAGCGCGTCGATTTCGTCCTTCAGCTTTTGCTCCGCCTCGCCCAAGCGCCCATAGCTCATCGCCTTGTGTTTGCTGGCGTTCGCCTGTAGCTTGGTCCCATCGATGGCCACATGCCCCAGCTTCACCAGCCCCGCCTTCTGGCACAACTGCAGAGCCTGGGTAAACAGCCCGGCCAACGTCTGCAGATGCCGCTTGCGAAACTCCGCCACCGTACTGTGGTCGGGATGCTCGTCGGCCGAGAGAAATCGAAACGTCACATCCTCAAGCGTCCTGGCCTGGATCTTGCGCGAGCTGAAAGTCCCGGTCGTGTAGCCGTAGAGCAGCACGCGCACCATCATCGCCGGCGCATAGGCCGACTGGCCCCGTCCGTCACCCGCATCATAGGAGGCGTGGATCGCGCTCAGATCCAATGCCTCGACCAGATCAACCAGAAAACGAGCCAGATGATTTTCCGGCAGCCAGTCATGCAACGAAGGAGGCAACAATAGCGACTGGTTCAAGTCGTCGGAGCGGAAACTCTTTCCCATGAATTACATTTTAGAAAAGGTCAGGCACCAACGAAATGTTTTTGTCGGTGCCCGAAATCTATTCCCGGCAAACTCCTTGAGCTGCGACCGTTTGAATTTGTGAGTGGCTCTTGGGCTTTGTGGTATCCCAGGTCCCAAAATCGGGACCTGGGGCACCCAGCATTGGTACAACATCACGCGGTCGGAGACCTAGGTCTGCGACCGTTTGAATTTGTGAGTGGCTCTTGGGCTTTGTGGTATCCCAGGTCCCAAAATCGGGACCTGGGGCACCCAGCATTGGTACAACATCATGCGGTCGGAGACCTAGAGCTTTCCCGGTGACGGATCGCCGGTCGCCGCGGCTGGCGGAGTCTTTGCATGCTCGCCGGTTGCAGGCGCGGGCGGCTCTGGGACCTCCGTCGGCGTCTCCTCATCCAGCCCATGCTCCTCGCTGTATTGCTCGCGAGACATCTTGCCGTCCCACCATGCCCAATTCATGGGATAAACATCGGCGTCGAAAAACACCTGGTAGAAGTGCCACACCAGAATCGCCAGCGTAGCCAGTATCGCCTCATAGAAGTGCACGGACGTGGCCACATCGATCCACCAGCGCGCGAGCAGATTTCCGACAGAGACCTTGGCCCACAGCATAATGCCGGTCACGGCCATCAACCCCGTGCCCCACACCAGCGCCCAGTATTCGGCCTTCTCGGCGTAGTTGAAGCGAGCGAACTTCGGCTTTACCGTGCTGAGCCCGAGATAGTAGCGCATCGTGCCCCACGCATCGAAGCCGTCCTTCGGCACCGGCGCAAGAGCTACGATCAATCGCCGGCCTTCGCGCGTGACAATGGCATAAATCACGTGATAGAAACCGGCGGCGATCAGGATCACGCCGGCGGCGCGATGCGTAATGCTACGCATCTTCTCGCTCATGCCCAGCATCCCGGCAAACCACGAATCGGGAAACTTGAGCGCGAACCCGGTGATGACCAGCACGATAAAGCTCGCCAGCAGCACCTGGTGTTGCACCCGCTGGTTGCGCGTCATGCGCACCACGGTGTGCTGCAGTTGCATGCGGCGGCGCGCCAGAGCCTTGAAGCGCCAGATGATGGCGTTGTGCAGGAACATGGCGCCGATGACCACGAAGATCAGCGGCAGATAGAGCCATCGCACCCAGCGCGTGGCGATCGAGCCGATATCGTTCGACTTGCCGCCATCCATGTGCACCTTGTTCAGCGTGAACTTCTGCGTGACGCCCTGGTGGCATTTGCCGCAGGTCGCGTCGAGATTGGCGCGATTGATGGTGGAGCGCGGATCGCTGGAAGGAAGAATATTGTGCACGCCATGACAACTGGCGCAGTTAGCCACCACTGCCGAGCCGCCTTCCGCCGCCAGCCCGTGATAGCTGTCCAGATAGGTAGAAACGCGGTTGCCGGCCACGCCAAATTCCTGCGTCAGGCGCACGCCCTCGTGGCAGCGCGCGCAAGTGGTCCGCGCCACATTCTGCTCAGACACGGAGGACGCCGGGTCGATATGCGCCTTGATGGCGTGGATGCCGTGGCAGTCGGTGCACACGGGCGCGAGCCCGTTGCCGCGCGCGATGGCCTGCCCGTGAATGCTTTGCGTGAACTCTTTCTCAATGCCGTTGTGACATGTGCCGCACGTCTTTGGCACATTGAACTTAGAAATCGGCGAGCTGGAATCGTTGGCCGGAAGTATGTCGTGCGCGCGATGGCAATCGGTGCACACCGCCGCGGTCTTCGAACCATTCTCGACAGCGCGCCCATGCACGCTCGCCTGATACGACACAAACGTCTGCGTGCTGGCGCCGCCGGGCTCGACGATAAACTTCTGGCCGTGACATTTTCCGCACGTGCCGGGAACATTGGCATGGCTCACCGGAGAACCGGCGCTGCCTGCCGCCACAATCTCATGCGCGCCGCCATGGCAGTCCACGCACGTTGCACCGGCCGGTTTGCCGGTGGCGCCGGCCGAGGCATGCTGGCTCTTCAGGTATGCCTGCTGCTCATCGGCATGGCACTGCGCGCAGCTGATTTTCGCCGGTATAGTCTTATGCGGAGAAGACGTCACATCGGCGTGACAATCGACGCACGCAAACATGTCGCCATGGATTGAATGCTTCAGCTTGTTCGCATCGACAAACAAGCTGATCTTCTTGCCATCCGCCTGGTGAGCCAGCGTGGAGTCGGCGTGACAGGCAAGACACTCCTTGTCGGCCGGCTTCTTCTCTGCGCTAGCCGTGCAGGCCATGGCCAGCAGGCATAATGCCGGCGCCAGTGCGAGAATGCGGCCGGTACGATGCCGCCTCGCTTCAACATCCACTCCGTTGAAAGAAAAAAAGGTCCGCGCGGGTTGCGCGAACCTTGGAATGTTGCACAGACTTGAGATTCCCATCGTACGCTTCCACTCTTGCGGCGCATTGCCGGGCCGCCCCAGTGACTCAGCCAAAATATGCAGTGAGAGTAAGCACCAGCAGGACCAGGCCGATCAGAATCGCCGTGAATCCCACTCCCTTTGAGAAATTGACCAGCCAAGTGGCTGGCGCCTCCCCAAGGCGCGCCTCCAGTTTCCCCTGGGCTGCGAGGGATTTGTACTCATCCGCACGCTTGGTCTTGAACTCCTCTTCGCTCTCCACGCCCGTGAAGATCACCATGTCCATGGGAAAGCTGTCGGGGCGCAGATGCGTGTTCACAAAGTGAATCGAGAAGATAAACAAAATCGCGAGCAGTCCTTCTTCGCTGTGCACCACGAGCACCGCATTCAACGCCCAGCCGGGCAGAAAGCGCGCGAAAAATGGGGCAAACCACATCGCGTAGCCTGAGAAGCCGATGACGATCATGCCCCAGAAAACCGCCCAATAATCGAACTTTTCCCAATAAGCGTAGCGTCCGAACTTCGGCTTTGCTCCCAGACCGAGAAACCAACGCATGTGCCCGAAGAGATCCTTCACGTCCTTCCAGTTGGCCACCATCGAAGTAGAGCCCCAGAAGATTCCCTTCTCGTGATGGAAGAATGCGCGCGTCACGAGATCTTTCACATGAGTCAGAAATGCGAAGGTCAGCACCAGCGCGCAAAACTTGTGAAAGAAGAGAATTGCGCCGAAGCCGCCCACCGCGCTGGCGAAGTGGCGCGCCCAGATGCTCTCACTGAAGCGCAGCGGCAGCCCTGTGCCGGCGAGGCCCAGAAAGCTTGTGAACAGGGCCACGTGAAGATATCTCTGCGCGCGCGTGAAGCGCATGAAATACCGGCCCTCTGTTTCGCCTTTCTCGCTGACCAGACCTCGTGGTTCCAGTGCTTCAGGCATGGGTCCCTCCGTTGGCCGCGCGTCTCTTGATCTGGTCGTATCGCGAGCGGATCAGCCATAAAATGGTGTGAATCACAAAGAACGTCAGCACCGAGGCCAGCAGCAGGTTCATGAACATCCTGACAAAATAAAGTGCCGGATTCAGTTTCCTGTTGTGCGCGTTGGCATGAGGCTGATACTGCACAAAGCTCAGGTTGGCGCCCGCATGACATGCGCCGCAGGTCTTTACGAGGTTGCCCTGAGCGACCGGTGAGCGCGGGTCGGACGCGGGCAGGACCTCATGCGCGCCATGGCAATCCCAGCAGCGCGCCGTTTGCACATAGCCGCCCAGCGCGCCCAACTGCGAGTGAAACGTATCGCGGTAGGTGGAGAGCTGCTCTTTGTGGCAGGAGCCGCAGATGGGCGTGGACTGCATGCGAAACGCCGCTTCGGTCGGCTGCAGAATGGCGTGCGCCGTATGGCAGTCGGTGCAGACCGGCGCTTTCAAGTTGCCGGCGGCAATCGCCTTTCCGTGAACGCCCGCCATGTAATCGACGTCGATCTGCGCGTGGCAGCTGCCGCACGTTTTGGGAATGTTCGACTTGTATGTGGGGCTCTGGGGATCCTTATGGCTCAGGATGTGATGCGAGCCGTGGCAGCTCATGCAGTTTGCCGCCACCAGCAGGCCCTCTTTGCTGAGCGCGAATCCGTGGATGGAATCCATGTATGCCGGATACACGTTGGGCAGGCCGTGCTTCTTGGCCATCGCGTCGTTGCCGTGGCATGTGCCGCAGGTGCGCGGAATGTTGAGCGGATAGACCTGCGATCGAGCATCCGCCTTGGGAAAAATGGAGTGCGCGTCGCCATGGCAGCTGGTGCAAGGGTGTTCCGCGCCGTCGGCGTGCACGCTGCCCTTGAGGCCCGCCGCCTGCTCCGTGTGACACGTTTCGCACTGCACGCGCGCCGGATGATCGGGGTGAGGATAGCCCTTGAAGTCCGCATGGCAATCCACGCAGTTGAGCGCGCCGGCATGTACCGAATGCCTGAACTTGTCCTGGTCGATAAAGAGGCTGACCTGTTTGCCGTTCTCGTCCTTGGTCAACGTCGAGTCGGAGTGACACGCCAGGCAGTCGCTGTCTGCCGGTTTCTGCAGCGCATATGCCGAACACGAGCCCGACAACAGAGCGATCAGAATGGCGCGATGAATGATTCTTGCCGCGGTATTCACGCCTTCAAGGATGGTGCTCTGTTGCGCGACAAAGCTGTGACAGGTATCACGTGTGGAGCGCGCCGGGAACACACGGACGCGTGTGTTCAGTGTGTTTGCGGTCACGCGCGATCGATCCCTGCTCTGCTATGATGTGATCGATCAGGAGCCCGCACCGACCCAGTGTCGGGCCAGGAGCGTGTATGTCCGAAGCATCGGCTGTCAGTGTGATTCCCACCAGGATTCTTGCGCCGATAGACTTCAGCGCTTCGTCCCGCACCGCGCTCGATATGGCTGCCGATCTGGCCGATCATTTTCATGCCGAGCTGCATCTTCTCCACGTGATTCCCATGTTTTCCAGCACCACTCTTCCCGATTTCATTCCGGAGGAAAAATTTCTCGAGGAAGCGAGGAAGGATGCGGAGGGGCATTTTGCGTCGGCGCAGGCCGATCTTGCCGCCAAGGGGATCAGGATCGTTGCCAGTGTTGAAGAGTCAAATGACGTAGCTGGGAACATCATGGAAGTGATCGACCGCGACAAGATCGACATGGTGGTGATTTCAACGCATGGCATGACTGGATGGCATCCGCTGGTGTTCGGGTCGATCGCGGAGAAGATTGTAAAGCTTGCGCAATGCCCGCTGATGCTGCTGCGCTCAGCCAGGTCCGAGACCAGCGTCAAAATTCCCTCGGGAAGATTGATGGAGTGGTGGTAACAGAGAGCCCGCGCCCTTTCAACCAGCGACGCCGAAATCTTCAATGGAAATCATGGGAGCGTATATCCGCGCCGGTTATATCGAGCGGCGCAATGCGCTGCGCCTTGACGTTGATCACGCCATCCTGAATCTGCAGCTTGCCTTCGATAATGAGAAAACGGCTGCGCGTGGCGGCAATGCGCTCCCGCTCAAAAAAATCTGGCGTGAGAATCACGTTGGCAATGCCGGTCTCGTCTTCGAGCGAGAGAAAGACAAACCCTTTGGCCGTGCCGGGCCGCTGGCGGCAGATCACGCACCCCGCAATGCGCACCCATTGATTATTACGGCACTCCCAGAGCTGCTGCGCCGACAGAATTCCCTCCGCACGGAGAGCCGCGCGATGGTACGTCATCGGATGCGGTCCCGTGGTCAGGCCGGTTCCTGCATAGTCGGCTGCCAGCCGCTCCTCGGTGGTCATCTGCTTGAGCGGCGTTTTCGTCTGCGAGGCTGCTCGGTCACTTCCAAACACTCTGTCATCCTGAGCAAACGCAGCGAGTCGAAGGATCCGCGTTTCGTCCTCAGCTCCCGCACCACAGCCGGGTGCTCCATCCTTTCGCGGTTTTTCAGGCGAGAGGGTGGGAGAGCGCGAACCCTCATCGTGCCCACGCAGCAGCGGCCCAACCGGCCGCCCCGCCAATTCCACCTGCCACAGCGCATCGCGCCGATGTTTCACATCACCCAGCGAGTTGAGCGCACCGATGCGCGCCAGCGCCACCAACTCCTTGCGGTTAAGCTCAGGCACTCGCTCTGCCATCTCGTCCACATTCCCAAATGCACGCGCACTGCGCGCATCCACCAGCGCATCCACCGACGATTTACGCAGTCCCTTGGCATAATTAAGCCCCACACGCAGCGAGACCGTTCCATCCGGCTCGTGCTCGATCGTGCACAGCCACTCGGAACGCAGCACGTCGATGGGGCGCACGCGCAATCCATGGCGCTGCGCGTCTTTGATCAGCACCGCCGGCGAATAAAAACCCATGGGCTGGTTGTTGAGCAGCCCGCAGGTGAATGCGGCCAGATAATGCACTTTGAGAAATGCCGACGCGTACGCAATAAGCGCGAAGCTGGCCGCGTGCGACTCGGGAAATCCATACATCGCAAACGAAGAGATGCCCTGCACGATGTTGTCCTGCGCCTGCGGGCCAATGCCGTTGCGCGTCATGCCGTCACGCAGGCGTCCTTCAAGGTCCTTCATGCGTTGCATCGATCGCCTCATGCCCACGGCGCGCCGCAGCTCTTCGGCCTCTGCGCCGGTAAAGCTGGCCACAACCATGGCCATGCGCAACAGCTGCTCCTGAAAGAGCGGAACTCCCAGCGTGCGTTTTAGCACCGGCTCCAGCAACGGATGTGGATAGGTGACTTCTTCCTTACCCTGACGGCGGCGCATGTAGGGATGCATCATCTTGCCCACGATGGGCCCTGGCCGGATGATGGCCACCTGCACCACCAGGTCGTAAAAACGCACCGGCCCGTTGTGCGGAATCGACGCCATCTGCGCGCGGCTTTCCACCTGGAACATGCCCACCGTGTCGGCCTTGCACAGCGTGTCGTACACTTGCGGATCTTCAGGCAACGCGGCCAGGTCGATGTCCTTTTTGTAGTGGCGCGGGATCAACTCTATCGAGTCTTTGAGTACAGCCATCATGCCCAGACCCAGCAGGTCGACCTTGATGAGTCCAAGGTCCGCGCAGTCTTCCTTGTCCCACTGGATTACCGTGCGGCCAGGCATCGACGCGCGCTCGATGGGCACTACGCGATTGAGCATTCCCGCGCAAATAACCATGCCGCCGGAGTGCTGGCCGAGATGGCGCGGCAGGTCCTGCATGCGCATGCAGAGGTCGAGATAATGCGCAATGCGCCGGTGGCGCACGTCGAAGCCGGCCTGCGCAAAGTGTTTGGCCATGGTGTCGTTGGCGCCGCGCCACTCCCAATGGCCAACCAGTCCGGAGAGGCGCGTGAGCTGCTCTTCTTCAAAGCCGAGAGCCTTGCCGACCTCGCGCGCGGCGGAGCGTCCGCGATAGGTAATGACGTTGGCGGTCATGGCCGCGCCGAGTTGTCCGTAGCGCTCGTAGATATGCTGGATCACCTGCTCGCGCTGATCGCCCGAGGGCAGATCGAGATCGATGTCGGGCCACTCGCCACGGCTCTCGCTCAAAAATCTCTCGAATAACAGCTCCATGCCAACCGGATCGACAGCGGTAATTTCGAGCGAGTAGCACACTGCGGAGTTGGCCGCCGATCCGCGCCCCTGCACCAGGATTCCATGCTGTTTGCAATAGCGGACGATGTCCCACACGATCAGAAAATATCCGGCGAAGCCGAGCTTTGCGATGAGCTTGAGCTCGTGCTCCACCTGCGCACGGGCTTTGGCCAGCAGCGCTCGTTTGGCCGCCGAGCCATAGCGAAGACACACGCCCTCCGCCACGCGCGCCGCGAGAAAGCTGTCCATCGTTTCACTCACGGGCACGGCATAGCGCGGAAATTCGTAGCCCAGATTGTCGAGCGTGAAACTGAGCCGCTCGCTCACCATGCGCGTGTTCTCGATGGCCTCAGGAATGTCGCGGAACAACGTGGCCATCTCGGCCGGCGGACGCAGAGACCGCGATGCGTTCAACGCGAGCAGGCGGCCTGCCTCATCGAGCGGCGTGTGATGGCGGATAGCAGTGAACACATCGAGCAGCTCGCGATCTTTTTCCGTCGCATAGCGCACGCCGTTGGTGGCGACGACCGGCAGGCGAAGAGAAGATGCGATGGAAAGCAGCGCCTGGTTGCGGCACTCTTCATCGCGCTGCCGGTGACGCTGCAGTTCGAGATAGAGATTGCCGCGGCCGTAGATCGCAGCGAGCCGGTCGGCGAGTCTGCGCGTCTCTTCGCCGCCGCCGTGCGCGAGTGTTGCCGCCAGTGGCCCTTCATCGCCGCCAGTGAGGCAGATGAGTCCCGCTGAAAATTCCTCAAGATCGTCGAGCGTTGCCGCGCCCTCGGCCTTGGTGCTCTCGCGCATCTTGAATCGCGTGATGAGCTGTGAAAGATTTTGATAGCCGGTCTGCGATGCGCATAGTAGCAGCAGACGCGGCGGTTCATCGGGATGCCGATGCGGCAGCCACGGCGCGGGCGTGAGCCGATTACCCCATGAGCTGACCGCGATCTCCGCGCCGATGTGCGCACGGACGCCGCTTTTTTTTGCGATGGTGTGGAAACGCGCCACGCCGTAGAGGCCGTTACGATCGGCAAGCGCAATGGCCGGCATCTCAAGCTCCGCGGCGCGCTCAGCCAGCGTCTCCGGCTGCGAAGCTCCATCGAGAAAGCTGAAGGCGCTCGAGGCGTGCAGTTCGATGTATTCGTTACTTCGCGAATCGATCTTCGGTCCAATTGCAAACGATGTGGCCGGCTGCCCTATCGATTTGTATGCGTCGTTGGGATGGCAAACAGGCGTCCCCGGTGAACGCGCATTGGGCACATTGTGCAGGCCGTCAGTCATAGAGCGCTTCCAGATGCCACTGGTTGCGGCGGCAATCGCGCACCAGCAGGCATGCGAGCGGCGCGCCATTACCCGACGCGGCCAGCACGTCCCACTCTTCCGCATCCCAGCCTTCTTCTTGCCACCAGCAGCCGCTGGTCTTCCACGGTCCGTAGGCTGCCTCGACACGGTAGCTGCTTTGCCCATCGCGAAAGGTTGCAGGCTTTGCGTCGCAAAGCATCACGCGCAGCGGCACGGGCGGCCTCATGCGGCGCAGCGCCATGCGCGGGCGCGCAGCATCCGTCGCGGATCCATGCGCACCCACCGCAAAACCCTCCATACGAAAGGCGCCGGGCCGATGTGTGTCTTCAAGCACTGGCGTGCCCACGCGATCTTCGCCGGCGATGGCTTTAAGCCGAGCGATCGTGACATCGAGGCGCGATGGCTCCGGTGTCGGCGGCGTGAACAGGCCCAGCTGAACTTTGCTTGCCGCGCCGGCCTGCGCGGTGAGCGTGAGCGCGACAACGGCGGACGGAGGCGGGTGCGCGGCGATCTCCAGCTGCAGCAGCTTGAGCAGGAACCTGCGGTCCGCCGAGGCTAGCGCAGGCCGAATAGTGCGCCGATGAACGCGCCCCGCGCCCAGAGCCATCTCCACCGTGAGCGAGGCCAGCGACAAAGCCCGCGCCTGGGCTCGCGCCACCAGGCAATCGATCATGCGCGCGCCCACAAAGAGCAGCGAGTCGGCCTGCTCGATGGGCGTTTCGAAGTCGCTGAACTCGCGCAGCGTAAACTCGGGCTCGATGGGCTGAAACGTGTGCCGCTCACCGCCGCGCGCCGTGTCGCGCCAGTCGAGAGCCTGCGCACCGAGCCGCGCAATCAGGTCAGCCTCAGGCAGCGCCGCCAGCTCGCCCAGTGTGCGAATACCCCAGATGGCGAATGTCTCCGAGGGATCGTCGCCGAGATTGAGCGCTGACAACGGCAGCCGCGCCAGAGAAGCTGCCTCTTCGCCAGCGGGGATGACAGTAATCCCGCGCGCGGCCGCGGCTTTGATGCAGGCAGTGTGGAAGTTTGCGCTGACTGCGATGGAAACGCGAAAGCCCGCCGATGCCAGCGCTGCGCGCAGCCGCTGAGCCAGCGTCTCAGCAGGACCAAAGAGCCGCTCCGTGCCGGCAATGTCCAGCACACACGCGCAGGCTTTGCCTTGATATGTATGGCTTGCATCTTCAATGCGCGGCGAGAAATTGGCGGCACATTCAAGCAGAATGGCGCGCGCGGCCGCTTCAGTCTCAATGGATCGCACGGCCAGACGCAGGCCCGGCGTGCTTTCCGCCTCCAGGCGCGTCATGCCATGCGCCGCGCCCTTAAGCAGCGCGAGCCGGTTGAGCGAACACACGGTCTGAAGCGGCGGCGTGCCATCGAGCAAGGCCACGGGCTCCGATTGCAACTCGGGACGCAGCCGCAGCAACGCCTGGGCAGGGAACTCCGCCGCATGGAGACATGCGTAGAGGGATTGAGTTGGGTGGGCTGCATTCATGCGCGCTTCTCCGCATCCCATGCGCCCGCTGCCGACCAGCTCACGGAAGCCGGCGGCTTGCGCAGCCCGCTGACGGCAAATGGAGAAGCCGGCGCGACGGCGCGTCCACGCCGCACGTCATACGTGAAGCTGGTCAGCACGGTTTCACCTTTGGCCGTGGCACGCAGTGGAGTGCAGGCCAGCACCGTGGCCGCGCTTGACTGCGCACAGGCGTGGACCCCAAGCACCAGCAGGGAACACCGCGTGCGTCCGGCCGCCTGGCGGAA
>Ga0302324_100002602_pt1 | contig 41399 bp, 28 predicted proteins | sample Palsa_T0_1_FD_201949 | JGI IMG/M metagenome (GOLD analysis project Ga0302324, IMG submission 201949) | Peat permafrost microbial communities from Stordalen Mire near Abisko, Sweden - Palsa_T0_1 | ecosystem: Environmental > Terrestrial > Soil > Palsa > Peat permafrost | place: Sweden: Abisko...
AATCACAAGGGGCGGTGGTGGCGATGGCAGGCGATGGGGTGAATGATGCGCCCGCGCTGGCACAGGCCCAGGTAGGCATAGCGATGGGAACCGGCACGGACGTGGCGATGGAGACCGGAGGAATCACACTGGTCAAAGGCGATCTGCGCGGGATTGTAAAAGCGCGACGGTTGAGCAAACGGACCATGGGCAACATTCGGGAAAATCTATTCTTCGCATTCTTCTACAACGCTCTAGGAATACCTCTCGCTGCGGGTGTGTTGTATCCGGCATTTGGGTTGCTGCTCAATCCAATGATTGCAGCCGCAGCTATGAGTTTCAGCTCCGTCTCGGTAATCGCCAACGCGCTGCGGCTCCGAACCACGAAACTCTAGTTTGGGCAAAAAGGAGCCACCGGGAAGGCCAAAATCACTAGTGGACAGTAACAGTTGATTCAGGAGTAGAACCAGACCTGCGAAATGCGCGAGTCTTGTAGGGTTCGCGTCTCTTATGCTTTGTATCAGGGCACGACTTTAGTCGGGCCGCTAACGGCTGAGAGGGAATTGGGCTTTAGCCCCTGCAACTCTACTGCATCAGCTGTTACAGTCCACTAGTGCGCCAAAGGAGTGGGCCAGTCCACGACGAATTCGTTTCGAGGGAAATTCATCTCACACTCGATGCCGGGAAGACCAGGCGAGTTGCGGAGTTCGTTGCCAGCGTATCTGGTGTTTGACCGATCCGCGCTGGTGATATCGGACGCAGTGTTTCGTGCTGGGAGGACGCAGGATACATGACAACCAAGACGGAGTCGGGCGCAAAGGCGAAATCAGACGTAAAACCTTTTGTTTACGTCGCAGTGGGGGTAGCTGCCCTCGGAGGCCTGCTCTTCGGCTACGACACGGGCGTTATCTCCGGGGCCATACTGTTCATCAAGAAGCAGTTCTCTCTTTCTGCCACCATGGAGGAGATTGTTGTGAGCGCGGTTCTCGTGGGCGCTTTGATAGGTGCGGCTGCTGGAGGGGTCCTCACCAATCGCTTTGGACGCCGCAAGCTGATCATCCTGGCCGGCATTATCTTCGCTGCGAGTGCAGTGGGCACGGCCCTTGCGCCCACAGTCGCCTGGTTAATTGCCGCTAGGATCGTCAGCGGACTTGCGATCGGCCTCGCTTCCTTCATTTCTCCGATGTATATAGCCGAATTGGTACCGGCAAAGGTCCGCGGCGCGCTGGTTGCTGTCAACATGCTTGCCATCACCACCGGCATAGTGACCGCCTACCTCGTGGACTATGCTTTTTCCTCCATCCAGGGGTGGCGGTATATGTTTGCCGTTGCGGCCATACCCTCTGTCGGGCTGGCGATTGGCATGTGGCGCTTACCCGATAGTCCCCGCTGGTTGATCAGCAAGTCGAAACTGGCAGAGGCAAAGCTGGTGTTACAGCGCGTGCGGACGGCCTCGGAGGTAGATCCGGAAATCGCTGAAATCCAGGCAAGCATGAAGCAACAGGATGAAGGCGGGATCGCTGGACTGTTCCAGCCGTCACTCAGGATGCCCTTGATCGTGGGCCTGGGGCTGGCCGTATTTCAGCAAATCACCGGCATTAACACGGTGATCTTTTACTCACCGACGATTTTCAAGTTTGCCGGCATCAAGGGTGCAGGTCCCGCGATCCTGGCTGGAGCAGGGTTGGCCATGGTGATGTGGTGTCTCCATGTGGTTTCCATCTTCCTGCTGGACCGTATCGGACGGAGGCCATTGTTACTGATCGGAGTCGCCGGCCAGATTGTTGGCCTGGCAATCCTGGGAGCTGCGTTTCACTTCCAGCAGTTGGCGAGCTTAACCAAGGATCTAGCCATCGGCAGCCTGGTGATCTATGTAGCCTCTTTCGCGGTGGGCCTCGGGCCGATCTTCTGGCTGTTGATCTCTGAAATCTATCCCTTAAAGGTGCGGGGCGCCGCCATGAGCGCCGTAACTGTTACCAACTGGGGAATGAACCTGGTGGTATCGGTAACGTTCCTGAGCCTGGTCGCCGTTCTGGGAGAAGCAGGAACCTTTTGGTTGTACGGTGTCATCGCGGTCGCTGCCTGGATCTTCTTTTATCGTCTGGTGCCGGAAACCAATGGTAAAACGCTGGAACAGATAGAAGCGTACATGCGATCGGGCAAGCACCCACGGGGGTTATGAAAAGCGTGAGACTGAACCCATGGCAACCCTTCTTAAACTGACAGGCTTGAGTTGGCCAGAGTTGATTCGCGCTATCTGGCGGGGGTCAGTTGAGACCAATGTCACGAACCGCGCCGCTGAACTGGCGTTCTGGTTCCTGCTGGGCTTTTTCCCCATGCTTTTGTCCGTTACCGGCATGGTTTCGATGATTGGGTCAGCACCGGGTTCGCAAGGTACCCTGATGACCTACATGGGCGAAGTCCTTCCTTCCGGTGCTTCGAGTCTGGTAAGACAGGTGCTTGCGCAGACGACGGGCAGCGGAAGAGCCTGGTTTTCACTCCTCTTCGCGTTGTGGTCATCTTCGTCGGCAACCTCCGGGCTTATCGACACTCTCAACGCAATCTATGGACTGAAAGGGAGCCGACCCTGGTGGAAGTCCCGCCTGATTGCGGTGGGGCTGGCCATTGCCATGGGTGTGCTGCTGACAGCAGCGTTGATCATTGTCGTCTACGGTCCGCTCGTCCTGGACAAGATTTCACCTGGCTCAGCAGCTCTCCTTATTTGGAAGATTGCGCAGTGGCCGGCCGCTGCGCTGCTACTGATTATTGCGCTCCTGGGGCTCTACCGCTTCGCGCCGAATCTTCAGGAACAAAAGTGGAAGTGGTTGCTGCCCGGCAGCATGGTTGCGGCTGTAACCTGGATGGCGGTTTCAGTGCTGTTTAAACTGTACGTCCGTCACTTCAGCCATTTTGGGCTGCTTTACGGCTCCCTCGGCACATTGATCATCCTGATGTTCTGGTTCTACCTGAGCGGAGCTGCAATTCTGGTCGGCGGAGTGATCAATGCCATCCTGGAAGATGCTGCAGCCGAACACAGCGTCCCTGGAGCGAATAGGCACAGCCAGCGTCTTCCTTCAACGACGCAACTTCGAGCCTCTGAGCCACATTAAAGCCGAGACTCTTGGTAGCTCCGCGACCGGTCTTAGCCTCGACCGGTCGCGAGTGAGCAAACTTGAACAGCATTGAGAGCTGGTTCAGTGACATAGTTCGAGAGGAAAGCAGGATCGAAGTACGCATCCAACTAACATGACACAGCCTACCCCCACTGCCGACGATCGCAAGCATCCGAACTTCCTTCTAGTAGTGATCCTTAGCGGAGTAACGCTTCTCTTATTGCTCCTGGTCGCGTATGTCCTGCTCAGCGACAAGGGAAAGAAGCTCCTACCCGGCCTGCATCACGACCCGCAGCCCACTTCGTATTTTCTGCCGCCGGCTTCGGACACCGTAGAGGCTTGAGGTTTTGCCGGCGCATACGGGGACTGCCTCCTGAGACTTATTTTTAATGAATTGCGGCATGGCCTTTGGTTGCATCGTCGTAATGCAACATGACGATGGACCGCGGATTGACGAGGTAGTTAGCACCCGAAACAATTGACTCTTTGCCCTCTTCAGAAATGTCGTCCGGAGACGGTAGCGAGGTGTCGATGAGGCGAAGCCAAGCGCCACCTGAGTTCCCGTTAACCGGAGGAAGTGCAAACGCGAGCGGCTGCCAATAGGCGTTGATCGCAATGTAGCGCACCTGGCTCACGGCGATATTATGCAGAGTGAGCGCGACACTGTGGGAGTTTCTTCCCCAGTCGGGCTTACCGAGCTGGACCCCATGCCATTCGATTCGGGCCTTGCTGAGATAGTCTTCCAGGGTGATGTGGCTGGCTTTGGTTGCTTGATTGAAGTTGAGGCGAAGCCGGATCATATTGCGCACGAATCGCAGCAGGTCTCGATTGCGGTGGCAAAGATCCCAATCAAACCAGCTGATTTCGTTGTCCTGGCAGTATGCGTTGTTATTTCCTTGCTGCGTTCGCCGAACTTCATCTCCCATCAGCAGCATCGGTGTCCCCAAGGACAGTAGGGTAAGTGCAAAGAAATTCCTGATCTGCCGGGCTCGTAAAAGCTCGACGCCTGAATCGGCTTCCGCGCCCTCTACGCCACAGTTCCAACTCAGATTGGAATTCGATCCGTCCGTGTTCAGCTCGTGGTTCGCCTCGTTGTGCTTGTGATCGAAGGAGACAAGATCGTTGAGGGTGAAGCCGTCATGGCAGGTGACGAAGTTAATGCTCTGCCCTGCTGGGCGCCCCCCCTCTTTATATAAATCAAAACTGCCGGTCACGCGCTCTCGAAGTCTCCAAACAGTATTTGCATCCCCTTTGATAAAGCCACGGATTTCATCACGAAATTTCCCGTTCCATTCCTTCCACTTATCCTGCCCAAAGCTGCCGACCTGGTACAAACCGCCCGCGTCCCAGGGTTCGGCTATCAGTTTGGTGCCCGCCAGCACAGGATCAGAATCGATTTCCCAAAGGATCGGCGGGTTCATCATCGGCTTACCGGAGTCGTTGCGCGAAAAGATGGACGCGAGATCGAAACGAAAGCCGTCGACGTGCATCTCCGAGGTCCAATAACGCAAGCTGTCCGTGATCAGCCTCTTCACCACGGAGTGGTTTGCCTTGAGAGTATTGCCGGCCCCGCTATAGTTCGCGTAGGTAGCCTGGTCCTCGTTCAGAATGTAGTAAAAGCTGTTTTCGAGCCCCCGGAAGCAGAGTGTCGGACCCTTTTCGTCTCCTTCAGCGGTGTGGTTGTAGACCACGTCGAGAATCACCTCGATTCCTGCACCATGCAGCTCTTTCACCATGGTTCGAAACTCATCCAGGCAACCAAGCGGATCCCTGGAGGCGCTGTAGGCAAGATGGGGAGCGAAAAAGGATATTGGATCATATCCCCAGTAGTTACTGACTTGAGCGGGAGCGTCCCCGGCATCGAACTGATACACGGGCAAAAGTTCGACCGCTGTGACGCCCAATTCCTGAAGGTACGGAATCTTCTCGACCACGCCGAGATAGGTACCTCGGTTGGCAGGAGTTACGCCGGAGTTGGGATGGCGCGTGAACCCCGCTACATGCATTTCATAGATGACGCTTCTACGAAAAGGTCGATAGAGCGGCTGATCTCCCTCCCAATCGAACGTGCTTAAATCGGCCAATACACTTTTCATGCACGTCGCGGCGTTGTCTCCCGGCTTACAGGCAGCAGCTCGATCATAGTTCCGGCCAACGGATACACTTTTCCCATAAGGATCGATCAGGACCTTCTGCCTGTCAAAACGCTGCCCGTTCGCCGGATCGTCGGGGCCATCGGCGCGATAACCGTAAAGTTGCCCCGGCTTCATTCCAGGTAAGAAGATGTGCCAGTAGTGGGACGTACGATGGAGGACCGGATCGAGAGCGATTACCTGGGATGGCCGCGGATCGTCGGCGTGATCGAAGAGAACGAACTCCATTCCAGTGGCACTTGCCGAAAACACACTAAAGTTTGTTCCTTCGGAGGTGGTTGTCGGGCCGAGAGGATACGGAGGGGTGACATGAGTCTGCTCTACGGCGGGATCGTGAAACTCGACGGACTTCTGATGTAACTCCATGGTCTCTACCCAAGACAGTGTCGGTAACGGGACAATCGCTTAATCCGGTTGCTGGAATAGTTGCCGGCCGATAGAGAACGCCTCATTGAGTCGAAGTGTGCGAGGCGTTTCGCCCACCTGCCGCCTTATTGGCAGCCCCCCATCATCGCGAGATATAACAGCGAGATGACGATGGACCCGGCAACGCCGTAGGCTAAGGGGGGCACCCGGCTCGTGGGAGCCGCTTCGGACCGGCTATTCTGTTTCGGATTCAATGGATTGTAAAAGACCGGAAATGTTTCGCCAGTCCCCATGGCAACGGGCGAAGTGAATTCATCACAGAACGTTTTGGCGTGGGCGTAATAGCTAAACGAGACCATGAATTGGTTGGGGCTGGTAGCAATGCCGAGGGAAAGGGTATTCATCCTGGCGAACTCGTAGCGGCATGCGGTGACTGCTGCTTGCGTTTCCAGCCAGGGGACTGAGGCGTCGAACGGTTGGCTGGGTGTCGACACAATAGACTTTGTCGTGTTCATCACGCCGTCCTCCTTTTGTATTTTCTGATTCATCAAGCAAGCGCACCTATGCGACACATGAGCGGCTCGTTCCCACACCCTGTTTTCCGATCAGCGTTGCCACAGAACGTGCTCTGCTGCAGGCAGCCACCAAGCCTCCGGTATTCCTCGATTCCTGCTGGTCGGACTTCCTGCTTAAGCTTTCAGTTCCCGTGCGCTCTCCTGAGAGCCCCGCGGCAGCAGCCAAACGTTATTTCTTCTGTAGCTGTTTGCGGATCGACTGCAATTCCGCTTTTCGCTTGGCGGTGGTTTTGGGATAAGCCATCTTCAGGCCTTCGAGCCCATCAAGAACAATACGCGAAACGATCAGCCGGGCGTTCTCCTTATCGTCGGCAGGAACAACGTACCAGGGCGCGTGATGCGTACTTGTGGCACGCAGGCAGGCTTCATATGCCTTCACGTATTGCTTCCAATACTTTCGTTCGTGAATATCCGCTAGGCTGAATTTCCAGTTCTTGTCCGGCTCATCGATGCGTTCCAGGAATCGCTTTCGTTGCTCCTCCTTAGAGAGGTGGAGAAATATTTTGACGATCTTCGTGCCATTGCGATGAAGGTGGCCTTCCATATCCACGATGGAGCGATACCGCCCCTCCCACAAGGCTTTATCGTTGAGCAATTCTTCCGCAAGCCCCTGGCTGCGGAGAATTTCCGGATGCACGCGAACCACCAACACCTCCTCGTAATAGGAACGGTTGAACATACCGATCCGTCCACGCTCGGGAAGGCGGCAGGTGGTGCGCCACAGAAAATCATGTTCCAGCTCTTCGGCGCTCGGCTGTTTGAAACTGAAGACCTCGCAACCTTGCGGATTGACACCTGACATGACGTGCCGGATCGCACCGTCTTTGCCGGCAGCGTCCATGCCCTGAAAGATCAGCAGCAACGCATAGCGGTTGGAGGCGTAATGGAGGTGCTGAAGAGAACTCAGTTCCTCAACATGCTCTTTTAGGAGTTCCTGATATTCTTGCTGCGACTTGCAAAAGGGTTCGACAATGGTTGGCCACTCGGAAAGGTCGACCTTTTTCGCGGGCGTCACACGGAAGTTCTTCGAGCTAAGCTTCATTTTCGTTACTTCTCTGTCGCCTGGATTTTGCTTGGCGTACTCGAATCATGAGGATGTTTACGCAACCTTCGGCTGTCCCGGCTGATCCTTTCGAGTCTCTCGCTCCGCCTCGAGCCAGTCCTGATCCTGCTGGCTCTCGCCATGGACTCGCTCCTGATAGAGCTCATAAGCGCGTGCGGCGATTTGTGACGAAAGGTCGACCGCTGGAGTCTTCGCTAACAGAGGCGCCTTCACGGGGTCAAAAATGCGGTAAGCGAGCAGTTTGACTCGGTCGTTGACCAGGGCCCACACGATCGCATACCCCCAAACGAATCCTGCCCACTTCCAGCCGAGAGGCGTCATAAACAACCCGTAGACCGCTATCAACGTTGCTACGGTTTGCGTGCCCACTACGGCCATCCACAAGATCTTGGCGGGGCGTATGGACCAGAACGGACCGCGCGTTCGTGTCAGAAAGATGGTCAGATGTCCGGCCACAGACAGCTTCAGATACATCAGCGTTTGGATGCGCCCACGGTCCAGATGAAAGACGCGCTCGCCAAGGTAGAACAGTCCGAACGCGGCAATGACCCCGATAAAACCCAGCACGGTGGAGATTGCGAGCACCAGTCGCATGTTCCAGGCTTCGGGCTTGTCCTTATAGTGGACATTGTCATATGCGATGGAAAGGATAGCTCCGTCGTTGAGCAGCGCGATCATCACAATCATCACCGCGGTCAATGGATAGAAGTTAAACACCAGGATCGCCAGCGTCATGAAGAACAATACCCGTAGCGTCTCCGCGATGCGGTAGATGGCATAGCTGTTCATTCGCTGGAAGATACGACGGCTCTCCTTGATTGCGTCGATGATCACCGACAAACCGGGTGCGAGCAACACGATGGAGGCGGCCGCGCGCGCCGCGTCCGTGGCGCCGGAAACGGCGATGCCGCAGTCAGCCTTCTTTAGCGCCGGGGCATCGTTCACTCCGTCGCCTGTCATCCCGACAATGTGGCCGCGCTGCTGCAGCACATCCACAATATGGAACTTATGTTCGGGGAACACCTGAGCGAAACCGTCCGCCTTTTCGATAGCCTCGGCCGCTTGTGCTGTCTCGTGGTGCTTGATGTCGCCTAATCCGCTGGCGTCAAGGATGTTGGTGCCCAATCCCAAAGCCCGCGAGGTTTCTCGAGCGATAGCGATCTGGTCGCCGGTAACCATCTTGACGTCGACGCCCATTTTGCGTGCGCTGGCGATGGTCGCTTTGGCCTGCTCGCGCGGCGGATCGAACAAAGGCAACACGCCCGCAAACTGCCACTTACCTTCCTCATCGGCCCTGGCGACGCCCAGGGAGCGAAAGCCGCGCCCGGCAAATTCATTGACGGCTTTTTCCACAGCGGCCTTTACCTCACCGGCGTTGGTCGACATCTCAAGAATGATCTGCGGTGCTCCCTTGGCCACAAAAAACTGCTTCCCGTCCGCGCCCTTGACCGTGGCTTCGGTACGCTTATGCACCGGATCAAATGGCTGGAAGTGTGTTACCTGATAAGCCTTTAAACTCTTATCATCCTTTACGCCGCCGATCACGGCCAGATCGATGGTGTCTTTGTCTTCCGCGCGCGAGGCCAGTGCGGCCCAGAGAATAACCTGATCTCCGGGAATGTTATTTACGCTGAACGGATCGCCCAGGGTCAGCTTGTTCTGCGTGAGGGTGCCGGTCTTATCCGAGCACAGCACATCGACGCCGGCCAGTTCCTCGATCGCCGATAACCTGGTCACAATCGCTTCTTTTTTCGCCAGCAAGCGCGCGCCTACCGCCATGGTTACTGAGAGCACCGTGGGCATGGCCACGGGGATCGCAGCCACCAAAAGCACCAGGCAGAATTCTAATGTGGTAAGTACCTTATCGCCGCGAAAGAGTGCGACCACGAGTATCACCAGAACCAGGGCCACCGCGAGGACGATCAGGTAATCGCCAATCTTCAGCACAGCACGCTGGAAATGGCTTGTAGTATGAGCCTCCTGCACGAGTTGGGCCGTCTTGCCAAAATAGGTGTTGGTCCCGGTGGCGTACACGATGGCGTCGATTTCGCCCTGACGGACAATTGACCCTGAAAACACAGCCCCGCCGGGTTTGCACGTCACGGGTAACGATTCGCCCGTCAGGGCCGACTGATCCACCTCGATAGGATCGCCCGCCAGCAAACGAGCATCCGCCGGCACGATATCGCCTAACCGGAGCCGTACCACATCGCCAGGCACCACTTCTGACGCGTTCGGATTTGTCCATTTTCCATCTCTCAGGACTTTTGCCTTGACTGCCAGCCTGGCTTTCAAAGCGGCAATGGCGTTGCCCGCCTGATGCTCTTCCCAGAATCCAACCACCGCGTTAGAAGCCAGCAGAAGCAGGATGATGAAGAAATCGAGCCAATGCCGGACAACCCCCGACAAGATAACAGCCGCCTCGATCATCCACGGGATAGGGCCCCAGAAATAGCTGAGGAACTTCAGCAGCTCATTTGTTTTTTTTACCGTGATCTCGTTCCGCCCGTATTGGGTCAGCCGTTTCTGAGCCTCGGCCTCGCTGAGGCCGGCCGGCGTTGCTCCCAGCTTTTTCTGGAGCTCCGGCATGGGAAGCGACTTCAAATCATCCTTGGCTTCGGGCTTGGCCTCAACCTTCGCTTCGGGCTTGGCTCCCGGCGCAGACACCGGCTTCTCTGTTTCCGTTTTCACGATGACTTTCCTTCGCTGTTTCTGTTAACTCCGCCGGCGTTGAGTTCGGAGGAGGCTTAAGCAATCAACCGGAAGGCTCGGTCGGAAGATTTGGCCGGTTCGAAGGGCTTGAACCCCGGGAAATGGTCCGTCTGGAAAACCGTACCATCCGGTGCGCTTGAAGCAGCCTTCTTTGAGCCCTTCCCAGCTTCAGTGGCTTAGGGCTTTAGGTCGATCTTGCTTATGCGGCCTCTCGCATCGACTTAACCCGCACAGCGAATGCCTGTTTCGCGACCAAGCACCCGGAGCAGACTTTTAGTTCTGGGTGCCAGCGACGAAAAACCTTATGCGTCAGTGTGCTCGCGCAGATGTAAGAAATCTGTTCAGTTTTGCTCACTCATGACCAAAACGCGATCTTAAGACGGAGGCAAGAGACCACCAGAGCGTGTCTCAAAAACCGACAGCGATTTGTTCCCCCCGCCAGCAGGAGAGCATCCAAGCGATCTGACAAGAATGTGCGATATCCAGTAAGAGAGTTCCTGTTTGCACTCACGCTTGGCCGAATTTCCCGATATATGATCCTGGCTTACTTCTCCGCCCGTTATGGAAAGAAGATAATCGCGTTCATCGTGGAGCACGGACATCTCGTCCTCGTGACAATCATTGTGGTTGTAATCGCCGCTGCTGCTGTGAGTCTTTACTTCTGGGGAAAAGCAAGAGCAAGTGTAAGACATGAACTTTAGCAAGCTCTATACCAGTATTTCAGCAACAAAGAGACCTTCGATACCCCGGGAAGAGCCTGCCTCGGTAGCGCGCGTAAGCCGGTCTCTGCCCACTCCGCGCGACGAACTCACTTAGCGAAGATAAACAAAGCGGTCTGAGTTCCCTGAGCCGAGGCGGCGGTCACCCGCACTTGATCGCGTTTCTGAGGATCGAATTTACGTCCGTCAACAGCTCCCACAGCGGTCTCAACGACTGTCGTAGGGTCGATGTGGAACGACTGAACGCCCCCCGGAGTGCTCTCAACCGTCATGACGCGCTGATGTCTGTCGAACTTGACCACTGTTCCAATAGTCCTTTTGAGTGGCGCTGAGGGCAGGCCCTGCAAAGCAACCGCGGTCATCGGGTCACCCTCGCCAAAATAGTACACAATCACGTGAGTTCCCTTGGTGTTGAAGTGATCGGCTGAGGTTGCCTGAGCACGAAGATCCTTAGAGAATTCGAGGGATATGTTCGACTTCGTCAAATCCTTAAAATCCACCTCGGCGCCATCGTCGGTGTCAACCTGAATGGTTTTTCCCGGATTCATCGAAGTGACGGTGCCGGTCAAGGCATGAACCACCTCTTGAGCGCTTGCGATGAAGGTGCATAGCGAAAGATATCCTACGAGCAGGCAGAATGTACCAAGCCGTCCGAACATGGGCACGCTTCCCCTTTCCAATGCGGAATTTAGATTAAAGACGTCTGTTGAGGCCCCGGTAGAGATGGAGCAGTACAACTCTAGTCTCGGGCTTGGAAGAGTGCATGTGCTGTTTTATACAGATTCGAATGTCGAGAGTGTGATTTCATCAGTCCAGGGCTTCTCCCCTACACAGTTTAATGAGCCTCCGTCAAACAGAGAGAAGAAGGTGCTGCGCCGGTCGCTGACGGAATGCATTCACAACTGAGCGCTTGATGTGAAGCGGGCGAGCCGGAGCCATCGATAGCTCGCATGCTGCGGTTGACAATCGGGATGATCGGCAACATGCGGCCCCGTCCAGGTTCTTCATGAATCGTTGGCTCTATGGTGATTTGCCCATTTTGAGTAGTGCTTCGGGACGTCACTCCTGGCCAGATTGTCCCGCTCTCTCGCCCGGGACCGATAGCGGTGGGTGCCGCAAGACTTCTCGGCTGCGACCTGAGCAGAGGAAAATCGCTCGCGGGAGATCGTTTTGACTAGTGACCGCACGGCACCCGCGCGAACGGTCGGACCCGCGGTATTATGGGCGTTATCGCTGCTGGTAGGGATCGTGGCGGGCCTTGGCGCTGTGGTATTTCGTGCCCTCATTGGGTTCTTTCACAATCTCTTCTTCTTGGGCAAACTCTCCGCGGCGTACAACGCGAACATTCATACACCCGCGGGCCCCTGGGGGCCATTCGTGATTCTGGTCCCCGTCGTCGGCGCTTTCGGGGTGGCCTTTCTGGTCAAGAACTTCGCTCCTGAGGCGAAGGGTCACGGCGTACCGGAAGTGATCCAGGCTGTTTATTACCGCAAGGGAGTTATCCGCCCGGTGGTGTCAGTGGTCAAAGCACTGGCATCCGCGCTTTCGATCGGGAGTGGCGGGTCCATTGGCCGCGAGGGGCCCATCATTCAGATCGGTTCCTCTTTTGGTTCGACCATGGGACAGCTCTTGCGTCTGCCCTCCTGGCAAAAGGTCACGCTCATCGCAGCCGGCGCAGGTGGGGGCATTGCAGCTACCTTCAATACCCCGATTGGCGGCGTGCTGTTCGCGCTGGAAATTATCATGCCGGAATTCAGCGCGCGGACATTGGTGCCTGTGGTTACGGCTACAGCGACGGCCACCTACATTGGCAGGCTTTTCTTCGGCCCACATCCATCTTTCTTTATCCCCGCTCTTGAATTGACATTCTTTCGTTTAACCAATCCGATCGTGCTTCTCGCCTATGCCGCGCTTGGTGCGATCACCGGCCTTGTTTCCGCTCTATTCATCTCTTCCATTTACGGATTCCAGCGCTTCTTCGAGCATCGCGTCAAAGGCGGATACTACGTGCAGCACGCCGCTGGAATGCTGATGGTGGGGCTCATGCTGTATGTCTTCATGTCCCGCTTTGGCCACTACTATGTGGGAGGGGTGGGGTATGCCACAATACAGGACATCCTTGCCAGCGTGCAGTTCCCGCTATACCTTCTCATTCTCCTGTTCGTGGCGAAGTTGCTCGCTACCTCTCTGACGCTGGGTTCGGGGGCCTCGGGCGGCATATTTTCGCCGGCACTGTTTTTGGGCGCGACCGCTGGAGCCGCGTACGGCGTAGTGCTTCACCGCTTGTTCCCCACACTTGATATCGCCGTGCCCGCATTTGCCGTAGTAGGAATGGGCGGAGTTGTGGCCGGGGCGACCGGGGCAGCCCTGGCTTCGATCGTGATGATTTTCGAGATGACGCTCGACTACACGATCATCATTCCAATGACCTTGACAGTTGCTATCAGCTACGCTGTTAGGAAGAGCATGATGAGAGACAGCATCTACACCCGCAAACTGGTTCTGCGGGGCGAGCTGGCTCCCGAATCCCTCCGTGGTGATCTTCAATTCACCCGTACCGCTGCAAGCATCATGAATTCGCAACTTCGGATCGTTCCGACAGCAACACGTTTAGACGACTTACCGAAGGAAACGAATGAGGCATTCGTCGTCGCTGAAGAGAACGGCGCCGTTGGCGGAGTGGTCACGAGTGAGAGGGTGACCGAGATTGGCGGCGCCAATCCAACCGCGGTAATCGGAGTGGCCGCACAGCGGAATTATGTAGTTGTGTCGCCGGACGATTCCGTTTGGAAGGTCGTTGCTTCGATGCGCTCTACCGGCTCCGCCTTCGCCCTGGTCGCTGCGCACGACGGGGATCTGTCAGCCATGAGTGTGCAAGGGATCATAACCCGTAAGAGCATTGTGGAAGTACTCGCAGACGATATGGAGCTGTTCGGGGTGTAAGGCCGAACCAGTTCTTCGCGGGAACTGTTCGGTTGGCCGCGAGTGAGCAAACTTGACCATCGGTGAAAGTGGGCTCAGTGACATACTTTGATTGCATAGAGATGTGCCTATTGAGCCGTCTTGTGTGCGGCTTTCGTTGAATTCTGGATCTTCAGTCGGTTGTCCGCGCCACGAAATGAACCCAGGAAGGCAGGATATGAATGGATGAAATCGTGCACGGTCACCATCATGAAACGCATGTTCATCGTCCCTATTGGAAGCGCGCCCACCGCGATTGGCGGTTTTGGGTGGGATTTATCTGTATCTCCGTGGCCTTGTTCATTTACATAACCAGTGTAGACCTGTCGTTGGTTCCTCGCAGACACCCTCATTCAGTTCCCGTCAGTCAATAGTGGGGTTTCTCGCGTTCCCAGCTTTCGTGTGGTCCGTGGATTGCGACCCGGCATCATCAAGCAGAGGTGATGATGGGGACCCGCTTGCTGGTGTAGAGCGAGGAGACAATCGATGAGCCAGACGGTTTTGTATCCTCTGCGATTTGAGCCGATCTTTCAGTATCGGCTTTGGGGTGGACGGCGTTTGGCCGCGTTGCTGAGTGAGCCGCTACCGAACAACGGCCCTATCGGCGAGGCGTGGATACTCAGCGACCGCGAAGACCATGCGAGCCGAATCGCCAATGGACCGCTGAAAGGACAGAATCTCGGTCAGCTGATGGAGCAGTTCCAGGATCAACTGATGGGGAAACTGGCCCAACGTTTTCGCCGCTTCCCCTTGCTGCTGAAGTTCCTCGACGCGCACGAAATGCTCTCAGTCCAGGTACACCCCGGATACACGCACGCGGGCCTGGGACCGGCTCCTGCCGGGGCGAAGACCGAAGCGTGGGTGGTGCTGGAGGCAGGAAACGCAAGCCGCATCTATGTGGGACTGAATCCGGGCACCACTGCAGACATTCTCCGGCAATCGCTTACGAACGGTAGCTTAGCCGGCCACCTGTTTTGCATCACGCCGAAGCCTGGCGATGGCGTCTTTATCCCTGCGGGAACGGTTCACTCCCTGGGCGGCGATGTCGTAGTGTTTGAGATTCAGCAGAACAGCGACGTTACGTTTCGCCTCTATGACTGGGGCCACGTTGACCCAAAGACAAGACAGCCGCGAGCACTCCAGGTTGATCAGGCGCTTGCCTGTATTGACTTTATAGATAGTGCGGCAGGCCTGGTGACGGCCCTGGTGGAGGCGGAGACGCCGGTCAAGCGGGAGAGGCTCTTTCACTGTGAGCCGTTCTGGTTGTGGCGCCTGAGCGGACAATCCCCATTTACCGTTGGCGCCGAGAGCCTACCGCGCGTGCTGGTATGTACCGCCGGCACTGGTCAGATCGAGCACAGTGGCACCCCCTACGTCGTGGGTAAAGGTGAAGTATGGCTCTTGCCTGCGGCGGTCGGAACATGCACCTTTCGCCCCCACGGTGCGGTGAGTTTACTGGAAATTGCATTACCGGACCATGGTGTAAATGGACCGGGCAGAGTTAGTTCTCAAGGCCGAATCCTCCCAGTTCAAGCCCAAGATGCCAGGAAAGATAGTGCATGAAGAAGCTGATTGTTTTTGATCTGGACGGTACTCTCGCGGCAAGCAAATCGGCTCTGGGCGCTGATATGTCCGCATTACTGCATGACCTTCTCGCTATCATCAAAGTGGCTGTGATTTCCGGAGGTGATTGGCTTCAGTTTGAGCAGCAACTGCTTTCCAATCTTCCTCAAGATGAGCGGCTGGTCAACCTATCCATCCTTCCTACTTGCGGCACGAAATTCTTCCAGTACTCGAGCGGGTGGAAAGAGCTCTATTCAGAAGATTTCACTGCCAAGGAAAAAGAGCAAATCACCAGCTCTTTGCAGAAAGCGTCCGGTGAAGCTGGGTTCAAGGTCGAAAGGGTCTGGGGAGAGGTGATTGAAGACCGGGGAAGCCAAATCACCTTCTCCGCATTAGGGCAGCAGGCGCCTCTAGCGGAAAAGGTAAAGTGGGATCCCGATTTCGCCAAACGGAAGAAGATCAAGGCGATCCTTGACCCCTTGATACCCGGGTTCTCTGTCCGGCTCGGTGGGGCGACCTCGATCGATGTCACCAAACCGGGCATCGACAAGGCTTATGGCATTCGAAAGCTGCGAGACCTGCTTGGTATTTCATTGCAAGAGATGATTTACATCGGAGATGCATTGTTCCCAGGAGGGAACGATTATCCGGCTGAACAGGCGGGCGTGGTTTCTATCCCGGTTCGGGGACCGGACGACACCAAGCGGGTTATCGAAACAATCATTGCTTGTTTAGCTGGCGATCAAAAAGGTTGACCTTCGATGATTAAGCCGAGTGGATTTAAGTTGCAACGCCTGGGCATGGTGATCGAGCCGGAACCGGGCAATCCACATGAGGTCGAAGGTATCTTGAACCCGGCCGCCGCTCGTGGCCCGGATGGTCAGCTCTACCTTTTCCCGCGGTTGGTTGCCAAGGGGAATTACTCGCGCATAGGGATTGCGCGAGTAAAGTTCAATGCAGCCGGCGATCCGGCCTCCATCGAGAGGCTCGGCATCGCCCTGGAGCCAGAAGCTGAGTACGAGAGGCGCTCCGACGGCGGCGGGGGCTGCGAAGATCCTCGGATCACCTTCGTCGAACCCCTCCGGTGTTACATCATGACCTACACCGCCTATTCGGCTCGAGGTCCACGCATCGCTCTGGCCTCGTCGAAGGACCTGTTCCACTGGCAGCGTTTGGGGCTGGCAACCTTCGCCCCCTATCATGGAATCTCAGTCGACGACATGGACGACAAGGACGCCACCCTGTTTCCCGTCGCTGTCCCCAATCCGTCAAGTCATCTGGAACTCGCCCTTCTGCACCGGCCGCTGTTCCCCGGGACGCGTCCCGAGGAAACAGCATGCCGCCCTGCATCGCGCACGTTGGATCTCGACCGCGAAAGCATTTGGATTTCCTACTGCCCGATGGCCTCCGATGATAGTGGAAAGGACCGCTTTGGCCAGTTCAGCTCGCATCATCGGTTGGCGACACCGGTGTCTCCATGGGAACGGTTGAAAATCGGCGGGGGTACCCCACCCATCCTGACGCGGCACGGCTGGCTGATCATTTATCACGGCGTCCGCGATCTGGCTGAACCGAACGGCCTGGCACCTCAGCTGTGTTACTCGGCCGGGGTGATGGTGCTCTCCGAAAAACATCCGCGCGTGATTCGCTATCGCTCGGAGGAGCCGGTCTTAAAGCCCGAGTTACCTCAGGAACGCAGCGGGACCATCGCCAATGTCGTGTTCCCCACCGGCATCGATCGGCGCGACGATCTTGGCTGCCCGGATCGTTTCGACGTCTATTATGGGATGGCTGATAGGCGGATCGGCGTGGCTCGCCTCGACGTGCCGGCGTCTCTACCGCCCGGAGGAATCGCGGATCCCCCGGAAGCAAGAGTGTAACCTGCTCGATCGCCGATATGTTTCTCCGGTCGATGCATGTCGAAGTACGCATCCAACTAACATGCTGGGACGGGAGAAAAACCATGAAAGCGACTCAAGCACTACACAACCTGGGCCAGAGCCTCTGGCTGGACAACATCACGCGGGGTCTGCTGACCAGCGGCACACTGCACCGTTACATTCAGGAGTTCTCGGTCACTGGGCTCACCTCGAACCCTACGATCTTCGATCATGCCCTCAAGAACAGCAACGACTATGACGACGCAATCCGCCAGAAGCTGAAGGAAGGTAAGTCTGGCGAAGGACTCTTCTTTGAGTTGGCGATCGAGGATTTAAGGCAGGCGGCCGATCTGTTTCGGCCAATACACGATCTGACGAATGGTGTCGACGGCTGGGTTTCGCTGGAGGTGTCACCTCTGTTGGCCAACGACACTGCAGCAACAATTGCGGCCGCGAAAGCTCTCCACGCGAAAGCGGCGCGACCGAATCTGTTCATCAAGATTCCCGGAACGAAGGAGGGTCTTCCAGCGATCGAGGAGGCGATCTTCGCGGGTGTGCCGGTCAACGTTACCCTCCTATTCTCTTGTCCACAGTATGTGGCAGCGGCCGAGGCTTATATGCGAGGCATTGAGCGCCGAATCACCGCCGGTCTAGATCCCGATGTTGGTTCTGTCGCTTCGCTGTTTGTTAGCCGCTGGGATGTCGCGGTCGTCGGCAAAGAGCCAGAGTGGCTACGCAACCAACTCGGCATCGCGGTTGCCTGGCAGACTCATGAGAGATACCGGCATCTCCTCGATACACCCCGCGCAGAACGCATCTTCAACGCCGGAGGCCGAGCCCAGCGACTTCTTTGGGCTAGCACTGGTACCAAGGATCCGAACGCCTCCGACACTCTCTATGTCCAGGCCCTTGCCGCGCCCTTCACTGTGAACACCATGCCAGAGGTAACCTTGAAGGCCCTGGCCGACCATGGAGAGATTGACGGGTGCATCCCCGCGCGTGCCTGCAAAGGTGATGAAGTGCTGGCCAAATTCGCCCACGCCGGCATTCACGTTGAGGCTTTGGGCGACCAACTTCAGGTCGAGGGAGCGGCCTCGTTCGTCAAGTCCTGGAATGAGCTGCTGCAATGCATCGGGTCCAAGAGCGAGAACCTCAAAGCCGCTTGAAGCAAAGGGAAAAGAGATGTGGGCAGCAAAACTGGTCGCACCCATCCTTGATCCCCGCGCGGATTGCACCGGTCGCCTCATACCTTATTGTGAATCGAACTGATACATAGTCAGTTTTTGCCTGCGATTTGGCTCCCTGTCAGGTCTTTCGACGCGCTGAGCAAGGTTGGCCACGAACGCCGGCTATACTTTCATCGTGCAAGTCTGACTTGTAGAAGACTAAGTGTGTGCAGAGCGATGCAAACGTCGCTTTCCCGCTTATATTTACGAGCCATTCATGCGGCGTTCATACGCGCAGGCATCAACCTGAGCTGAGGCAAACTTCATGGCCACATCGATCGACGCCAGGCAGGCCGATTTCTCCGAGATGGATAATGCGGGGATATCTAGAGAGCATTGGAAGATCATGCTTATTTCAGGAGTTGGGTTCTTTACTGACGCCTACGACCTCTTCATTATCGGCGTCGTCATGGCGCTGCTGAAACCCATGTGGCATGTCGGTAAATTAGAAGAGGGTCTGGTCGAGTCGACCGCTTTGCTTGCTGCAGCGATTGGTGCGTTACTTTTTGGTCGAATCGCGGACATGGTCGGCCGCAAGCGGATTTACGGGGTCGAAGTGCTGGTACTCGCCGCGGGCGCAATCGCCTGCGCCTTTTCCCCCAATATCTGGTGGCTCATCGGTTTTCGTTTCATTCTCGGGATCGGAATCGGCGGCGACTATCCTGTCTCCGCCACCATCATGAGCGAGTACGCCGGCAAGGCGCACCGCGGTATGCTCGTCACCCTGGTCTTTGCGATGCAAGCCGCCGGGCTGATCGTCGGTCCTCTTTTCGCTGCGGCTTTACTCTGCACCCATCTCTCGCATGACATCATCTGGCGCATTCTGGTCTCTTTCGGCGCCCTGCCCGCGCTTGCCGTTTATGGCGCACGTCGTCACCTCAAAGAGTCGCCACGTTTTCTCAAAGCTGCGGGCCATGAAGAGGACGACTCCGGCAACCTCAGGAAGGCAAAGCATTTTGATAAGAAGACGCACTCGGTCTCGTTCTGGGATGGTTTTCACCGTCTCGTCGATAGCAAGATGATTCTGATCCGCCTGATCGGTGCAAGTGCTGCCTGGTTTCTGATGGACTTCGCCTATTACGGCAACACTGTCTCGAGTCCGCTCGTGCTCTCGGCGCTTGGCAGCGACCACAGTCTTCTGCAGAAGACACTTACGCAACTCGGCATCTTCGCTGTCTTCGCGACGCCCGGCTATGCGATCGCAGCGCTAACGATGGATAAGCTTGGCCGCAAGACTATCCAGGTCCTCGGCTTCGGCATGATGGCGACGGCCTTTGGCCTGCTCGCCCTCATTCCCAATGTCGAGAAGTTGATGTATCCCTTTTTGATTATCTACGGCTTCAGTTACTTCTTTACCGAGTTCGGCCCCAATGCCACCACCTTCGTCTACCCTTCGGAGATTTTTCCTGTAAAGGTTCGAACTACCGGTCATGGTATCGCGGCTGCCATGGGCAAGATCGGTGGCTTCTTCGGCGTCTTTACCTTCCCTTTCTTTATGCACTGGCACGGACTGCCTGCTGCGGAAGGTGCGGCCGCCATCGTCAGCGTGCTGGGACTGATCGTCACCATATTCCTGCTCCCCGAAACCAAGGGTAAAAGCCTGGAAGAACTCTCCGAAGAGCCATCCACTCCGATGGAAAAGGCGGCCGCCTAGGGGTTGCTGCGGGTGTGTTGTATCCGGAATTTGGGTTGCTGCTCAATCCAATGATTGCAGCCGCAGCTATGAGTTTCAACTCCGTCTCTGTAATCGCCAACGCGCTGCGACTCCGAACCACAAAACCTCTAGTCTGCGAAAAAAAGAAACACTGGTAAGGCCAGAATCGTTGGTGCAGGCAAAGTAGTGGGCCAGTCCACCAAGAATTCGTTTCGAGGGAAACTCATCTCCCGCGGTTGGTTGCGAAGGGGAATTACTCCCGCATAGGGATGCCTTCCTGCGGGAGTTCATCTTCCTCCCCATGGGCCAATATCATCATCATATCTGCCCGCTTAGCACGGCGCCCTCCAGTTCAGTAACCTCCTCGCACAGGCAGCGATCTGAGTACACATTACCGATCGAGACATCCGGACTCGCTAACCACTTAGCGTACATAGCGCACGGTTGTTAGTTGCACCGCATGACGCTTTTCTGCTGAGCGGTCATCAAAAAGCGTGCTATTGCCAAAGTATGTACTTCGTAACAAATTACCTTGTGCGTGTAAATCGTGCTCGGCTAACTTGGCTTTTGGATTAAACGCTCGCCACCGTCCTTCGACATACCGATAGTCTCGTCTATCAGTAGCTGCTGCTATTGGAAAGGCACCTTGAACCCCCATCGGACGCGGTCCCTCTCTCCCTTTCGCTTTGCCCTTGGCCTTATCGCCGCTTTTGGATCGCAGCTGGCTCTCGCTTCCGCACCGCCTGTGGTCGCCGACGCCCAGATAGCCTTAGCCTCTGGTTTCCAGCTCCCCGAGGGGATTGCGATCACCAAAAACGGAACGATCTACGTGGCTGATACACAAAACAACCAGGTGGTTACTGTTTCCAGCGCCGGTGTAGTCACTCCCGTGACCATCTCTGGATACACTCTGAGCGGGCCGGGCGCCGTCGCCGTTGACTCTGCCGGAGACCTATTTATCGCGGACTCGAATAATGCTCGTGTTCTGAAGGTTTCCACCAGCGGCGCCGTAAGCCAGGTCCTTGGATCGCAGACGTTAAGCTATCCCGCCGCATTGGCATTCGATCCGGCAGGAGACCTGTATATCGGCGATGCCGTCAAACTCGCCATCTACAAAGTAACCGCTGCAGTGCTGGCGCAAGGCGGCAATACTGCCACTCCGGTCAACATCAGCAATGTCTCAAATGTATTTCCCGGAGCACTCGCGACCGACAGCTCGGGCGATCTTTATATTGCCGACGGAAACTCCAACAATATTTACCAGCTGCCCTCGGGAAAAACCACCGCCCAGACCGTCACTCCCGCAGGATTCACTCTCATCTCTCCATCCGGCCTTGCCCTCGATGCAGCCGGCAACCTGTATGTCTTGGACAGTGGAAACACGCGCATTGTGGAAGTCCCGGAAGCGACCAGTGCAGCGCCTTACCTGGTGCCGGTCACCGGACTGGCAGCACCCAGCAGTCTGGCGCTGGATCCGCAGGGAAATCTCTACCTCACCGATGCAACCAACGACAACGTCACCGAGCTGATCTATGCCGGAAACGCGGTCAACCTGGGTGAAATAGCTGTGGGCAGCACCGGCCCCGCGGCGACCATCAACTATGAACTGAACACCCCGGAAACCTTGAGCGCCTTTCGTGTGATCTTGCAGGGCGACGCCGCTGCGGAAGCCACCATCGCTACCGGAACCACTTGCCAATTCCAAAGTTACACCGTTTCGCCTACCGGCAGTGGTAACCCGATCACGGCCACAAACCCGTTCAACTGCGTAGCCAAAGTTCAGGGCGTTCCCGCTTATCCCGGTGCACGCAATGGTGCCATCAACCTACTCGGGAGCTCGAGCGCGCTACTGAGCAGTGTGCCTTTCACAGAGACCGGTTCGGCCGCCCTGGCGGCCATCTTCCCAGGAGTCGCCACAATTGCTGTCTCCGGGCTTGAACAGCCTCAGGGCCTCGCCATCTCCGGAGAAAATGGCATTGTCTACATCGCGGACCTGTCAAAAGGAGAGGTCTATTCCTGGAAGGGATTGAATGGAACTAGCTCCCCGCTGACCCAGGTCTCAACTTCTCCCGTCACCTTGTCGCAGCCGGCGGCGGTCGCGCTGGACGGCGCCGGCGATTTGTTCATTGCAGACTTTGCCCTGGCCAAAATCGTGGTCGTGCCTGCGAATACGGCGATCGCGCCTTACACTCTGGTGACCGGTTCTCTTCTCGAGCACCCGATCGCCTTGGTTTTCGACGCGGGCGGCAATCTTTATATCGGCGACGCGGGCCCGGAGGGCGAAAACGCAAGCAGCACGCAGCCGGGCTTCGTATTGAAAGTGCCTCCGCCAGGAGCCCCCGTTTCCATCATCAACACCAGCCCAGCAAACGTAATCCTCCCACAGTCGCTCACCACCGACGCAGCGGGAAACCTCTATATCGCGGATGGCGGTCCGCCCTCGGGGCCGGGCCAGGTCGTGACTGTGCCGCAGGATGGGGCGGCGGCGTCAGCCTTGAATATCCCCGGCCTGAGTGAGCCGTCCGGCTTAGTCGTAGATCCTGCCGGTCAGCTGTGGGTGCTTGACTCGTCCCACCTCAACCAGATCACCATCGTACCGCCCAATGGCGGTGCACTGTATACCGTGCCGCTGATGGCCTCTAGTAGCCTCGCTCTTTCCAGCATCATGTCCTTCACCGCGGGCGCCAGGAATCTGCTCATCGCGGACATCGGCCATGCGTCGAATGAACTGATTCTGGTAAGCGGAACGCAGACTCTGCTTAACTATCCGCAGACCGCGGTCGGTGCCCAGAGCGCCGCCCAGGTTGCGGCCATCGTAAGTATCGGCAATAGCGCGCTGAAGCCGGCAAACTCCACCGGCAATCTCTATTCCTTCGGTGGCAACACCCAGGACTTTCAGGTACAAAACACCTCCACCTGCTTAAGCTTCACTCAATTGTTGCCAACCCAGTCGTGTGCTTTCTCTGCCACCTTTGCTCCCATTTCGGCGGGCACCGAGAACGAATCCATTACTTCGATTTTCAACAGCGCTGCGCAGGTTCAGTTACTCCTGTCTGGCGTAACGCCGAACTCTTCCTCTGTGGCCGCGTCGCCCACGTTCAGCCCGGGTTCCGGCACTTACTCCGCCGTGCAGACTGTTAGCATTGCCGACGCAACATCCGGGGCGGTGATCTACTACACCACCAACGGCGCCACGCCAACTACTTCCAGCACCGTCTACCATAGCGCCGTTTCGGTCTCGGCCCCTGAGACTATCAATGCAATTGCGGTTGCATCCGGCTTTACCAATAGCCCAGTCGCCTCCGCAACCTATTCCTTCGGTCCGACGGCAGTGCCCATCATCACCCTGGCTACCGGCGTCTATGTGATGCCCACGAGCACGACCATTACCGACGCTACCTCCGGTGCGGCGATCCTGTGGTGTTACATTGCCTCTGGAACTTGCACGCCGGCCACGTCGTATACAGCGTCGTCGTCGATCTATATCGACCCCACCACCACCGAGACCATTTGCGCCAACGCCTCCGCTTCGGCGCACGCGCAGAGCTCCACTACCTGCAGTACCTACACCAGCGGCACCGCGACCGCCACCCCCGCCATCACGCTGGCCACCGGCACCTACGTGATGCCGACCAGCACGACCATCACTGACTCTACCTCCGGTGCGACTATCCTGTGGTGCTACATTGCCTCTGGAACCTGCACCCCGGCCACGTCGTATACAGCGTCGTCGTCGATCTATATCGATCCCACCACCGCCGAGACCATTTGCGCCAACGCCACCGCCTCAGGGCACGCCCAGAGCGCCACCGCCTGCAATACTTACACCAGCGGCACTGCGACCGCCACCCCCGCCATCACACTGGCCACCGGCACCTACGGCATGCCGACGAGCACAACCATTACCGACTCTACCTCCGGTGCGGCGATCTTGTGGTGCTACGTTGCCGCTGGAACCTGCACCCCGGCCACGTCGTATACGGCGGCGTCGTCGATCTATATCGACCCAACCACCGCCGAGACCATTTGCGCCAACGCCACAGACTCAGGACACGCACAGAGTGCTACCGCGTGTCATACATACACCAACAGCAACTGAACCAATGAGGATGCCAACCACAGCGCAGCGACTTACTGCACTATGGACGCCAAGGTCTCTGTGGTAAGACGCGCTTTCGATCTCGAGGCGGCAAGGAAGTACACGGCAACCTGCCGCACGGTGGTTCGGTAGTGAAAATTCGGTGAAAATGCCGGAAAGTCCGGCAACAAAAATGGAGAGTTTCGAATGTTACGAATGTCAGTTGCTCTCGTGGGAACCATCGGCGTGTCTCTATTACTGGCGGGGTCTTCCGCGATGGCCCAGGTACCTGACCCGGTTATGGCTGCCCAGGCGCCCACACCCGGCTCCGGCCACAACTATATTGGGCTGGCGACGGAGACCGTGAATCCCGCCGATGGCTCACTTAGTTTCGACCTGCCCCTGCCCACACCGCCCGGGCGAGGGATATCCCTTCCCTTCTCGATCCATTACGACAGCGGGCTGAACTACTCCTTGTCTCCGTACAACGATCTCACCAGCACTTTTCCCGCTTTAGATTGGACGCTCACCCCTCAGTCGTCCGGTCCATTCACCATACCGTTTCTTAGTTTCCAGGCCAAGATCAAGAGCGCATTGTATCCGGCCACGGGCCAGGGTCAGACCTCGACGTACGAACAGTGTGATTGGACGACGAGTTTCGTATTCCGCGGGTTGGACGGCGTTCAATATCCTCTAGGCCAGGTTGGCGCTACGTGGTCTGATGAGGCTTCCGCGCCCGGTGATCCTCCGGACCCCTTCTGCGCCTTCGAACGTGCCCTAGGGGGCACGTTCCACGGAATCCTGGTCACACCAGGCACGCAAAGCCCGAACCTGGTCTACGGCCAACCATCCATGACCCTGACCGATGCTTCCGGGACAACCTACTCCTTCGCAGCTATGCCCATCGGGCAAATTTCAAGCTTCGCTCCTTTTACCTCGCCTGAAATACTGTTTCCTCAGACCATCACCGATCGCAACGGAAATCAAATCACGCTGACCATTCTTGGGCCGCACGAAACAGGGTACATAGACACCTTGGGACGAACGGTCGCGTCATGGACCTACAGCGAGACCGGAAGCACGATCAACGTCTCCGGGTTCGGTAACGTTTCGATCAGCTCTACTACATCTTCAGGCAAATTGACGTTTCCAGGTACGATCACGGATACGGCTCACACCAACCTGGCCTGTGTAAAGAACAGCACGCAGCCCAATGCGACTACCTATACGCAGCAAAGCGTAATCACCCTCCCGAACGGAAAGACGTACACGCTCTCCTTTGATCCCAGCTTTGGCCAGATCAACAAGATCCTGTTCCCTGGAAGTGGGTATGTAAGATACGTATGGGGTCTCAACACCAATTCCAGCAGCGGGACTGCCAGTTACACCTTCACCAGCAACAACGTTGTCTACACGGAGGGTTGTAACTATGAGTTCGACACGCCCGCCATAACCGATCGCTATGTCAGTTACGATGGCACACACGAGGTTCTGCATCAACAGTTCTCCTACACCACCACTTGGTGGCCGCAGTCTTTAGAGGCGTGGATCAAAACAACGACGGTCACCACCACGGATATGGTTACTGGTCAGGTCTCAATAGCCAAGTATACTTACGGGCCAATTCAGGCAGATATTTACGATTCGTCCAGTTGGCTGGATGCCTCTCTCCCCGTGGAAAGAAGCATTCAATATGAGAACGCCAGCGGCACGGTCTTAGAGACCGTCAATAAGACCTGGGGCGATGTGCGCCATGTCATCGGAGAGCAGACCATCCTGTTCAACCCCCAGGGGGGCAACGGCCAGGGATCGGCAAAGCAATATTGCTACGATGCGAACGAGCAGCTAGTCGGTGTTTATGAATATGGCTTCCCAGGCGCAGTATCCAAGCCGGCTGATCCTGCTTGCTACACAAATGCTTTTAATCTCGGCAGCGGTGCGCAGGGTGACCCTGGGCTCGCCAACAGTCAGATCGGGCCTCTGATGAGGACCACCATCACTGCTTTGCACAACTTTGCCGCCGCCAATCCCCCTACACATATCGCGAATGAGCCCGACAGTGTTACCGTTTACAACGGCTCTAACGTTTCTAGCAATCAGGTAATGCAATCATCATTTATTTATGACGGGAGCGCGGTTGTCGGTTCCGGCGTTACTACACAGACAGGTCTGGGCAGTCCTCCTGGCGTGCGCGGCAACGCCACCTCGATTACGCGCTCGTCAAATACCGGAGCATCGCCCACCACAACTTATACCTACTACGAGACCGGCCAGATGGCCTCCATGACAGATCCCTGTGGCAACGTTGCCTGCCCAGACGTGAACGGATCCAGCCATAAGACAACCTACTCCTATGGTGACAACCCAAGCGCCGGAAACCAGCCGGGTAACTCGAACGCGTACCTGACGACTATTACCGACCCGTTAGGGCATATGCGGAACTTTTCTTACGACTATCCCAGCGGAAAGCCGACTACTTCGACAGACGAATATGTTTCGGGGAGCAGCGGCAACACAACAACCTATCATTACAATACACAAGCGTCGCAGTGTTCCACCTCTGACGGACTGGATCGCTTGACTGAGGTCGATTATCCGGATGGAGGAGTGACCTCATATTGCTATAACGACTCGGTTCCCAGCATAACCACAAACCAATTGTTGAGCGCTTCTACGTGGAAGACCAGCGTAAGCACGAAGGACGGCCTCGGGCATGTCATCGCGACGGAACTTACCTCGGACCCCGGCGGAGCGGATTACACGCGGGCCAGTTACGATGGCATGGGACAGGTCTATCAAGTGTGGAATCCGTCTCGCTGCAATCCCCTGACCCAAACAAGTTGCAGCGGTGAGTCAACCTGGGGAATCACCACATACGGCTATGATCCCGTTGGCCGGAAGAGCAGCCAGACTAATCCTGGTGGGACCTCGGAGTCGTGGGGCTACAACGCCAATATAGTCACCTTCACGGATGAAAGTGGCAGCCAGTGGCAGCAAACGACTGACGGCCTGGGACGACTTACCGTAGTCCAGGAGCCAAACGGTGCCAGTACTGTAGCTTCCATGGAAACCGACTACCAGTACGATGCTAACAACAACCTCACTCGCGTTGACCAATGGGGCGGAGCGCAAGGTTCCACCGGTGAAGTCGCACGCACGTTCAATTACAACAGCCTCAACCAGTTGCTCTGCTCCTCAAACCCTGAGAGCGCCACCAATCCTCAGAACCTGGGGAGCTTTACGCCGGTACCGTGCCCATCGACCGTTACTTCCTCTTATACCGTGGGAACCCTTGGATATACTTATGACGCCAACGGCAACGTCGCGACCAGGACGGATGCACGTGGTGTCACGGCTACCTATAGCTACGACACACTGAACCGCGTGCTGAGTAAAACCTATAACGACAACGGCAACACTCCTTCCTTGTCTTTTGCGTATGACTCGGGAGTACTCGGCATCACCAGCGGCAACTATGTCGGCCGCCTGGCCCAGGTGGAAACTGTGGCGGGCAGCTCGGTGCTGTATAACTACTCTACCCTCGGCTATGACAAAGTGGGCAGGCCGCTGGGGTATTTGGAGTGCCCTGGTGTTTCCGATTGCATCACCGGCGCGGCCACTGTTTTGGGCGCGAACTACCTGTACAATCTGGCCGGAAACCTAGCCCAGGCCACTTCTCAAGGCACAATCGCAAGCAACGGGACCACTACGGGGGGAGTGAACCAGCGAAACTACTCCTATGATGCCGCTTCACATTTGAGCACGGTCACAGCCGATGCGCGGATGGTGGGCGGGCAGGACGCAGGCCCCGTCACTCTGTTTACCTCACCCGCCTACGACGCCGCGGGCCAGTTGACCGCCGCCGGCCTGGCCGTGAGTCCCTCGACCCGGCAGTCCATGATTGGACTGACTCGGACCTATGATTTCCGTCTTCGGCCCTTGTCGGAGTTGGACACCGGGCAGGTGGGAACACCGGGAACTCCGGCTACGGTGACAGTCAATGTGACGGGAACCGAGCAGTCGATCGGGGGCAGCGGCACGCCCACGCAGGCCACAGGCGCGATTTCGTTGAGTTACTCGGGTACCCAGGTCATCAGGGAAGGCCCGCTTTACGTGGGCAATTCGATCACCTTGCCCGATGGTTATCATGCCTCGTTTATTGCCACCGCCAACAGTGCAATTATGGTGGCCAACGCCTTGGCCGCAGTTTTGAATGCGGCTTCCTCGCCGGTGACGGCAGTGGTCTCTTCCGGAGGCACGGCAAACGCAGCCTCGGTTGCGTTAACCACCAAGGCCACGGGCGTCGATCAGAACGGCCCGATCACGTTGAGCATGGTAACTACCCAGGTAAAGGCGGCGCCCGCCAGTCTGAGTGGGGGCGGCGGAGCCACGTATGACACTGGGGCGGTGACGGCGAACGTCAACGGCACAGCCCTGACCACGAGCTATGGACAGACAAGCACTTCATTATCCGTGGCGCAGGGCTTGGCCTCGGCGATCAACGGAGCCAATCTCGGGGTCACGGCAAGTGCCGGCAGCGGAGGTGCGTTGACCGTCACCTCAACCCAAGCGGGAACCGCCGGCAACGGCATTCCGGTTACTTTATCGCAGGTCACCAACGAGCCGAAGTTCTTCTCCTCTCCCTCCTTCAGCGGCGCCTCGGGCACGCTCGGCGGAGGCAGCAATGGAACCTTAAGCCCGGGAACGGTCTACAGCTACTCCATTCCCTCGCCGCCGACGGCAACTACTGGATATGCGGGCAATGGCAATCTGCTCTCCTTCACCGATTTGATTAACGGCCAATGGACGGCGACCTACGACACGCTGAACCGGCTGTCGACGGCGACGGTAGCCGGCACGCCTTCGAGCACGCTCACTTGGAGCTACGACTCCTTCGGAAACCGCCGACAGCAGGGACCCAGTGGAGGACAGTTGACCTACCCTGCGGGTAACAACCGCATCTCCGGCTACGCCTATGATGCGTCCGGCAATGTGCTGGATGACGGCAGCAACCAATACGGCTATGATGGCGAGGGTCGCGTGTGTACGGTCTACAACAAGACCCTGGCCAGCTACACGGGCTACGCCTATGACGGGCTGGGCAACCGGGTCGCCAGGGGAGCGGCAACGAACGGCTTGAGCTGCGATAACACTCTCACCGCCACGAGCGCCTTTATCGTGGGGCCAACCGGCGAACAGCTCGACGAGCTGAACGGAACTGCTGCGGTATACAGCAACGTCTTTGCCAACGGACAGCTGCTTGCCACCTACCAGTTCTCAACCCCGAGCTGGACCTATGCCCTGAACGACTGGCTGGGAACCAAGCGTGTGGTCGCAAACGCATCTGGCCAAACAGCAGAAACCTGCACTGGCCTGCCATTCGGAGATAGGCTGACCTGTACCGGCACAGGCGATCCGAGTCCGCAGCACTTCACTGGCCAGATCCACGACCAGGAATCCAACAACGACTACTTCGGCGCCAGATATTATTCTGAATACACGGGCCGATTCACGAGTCCCGATCCATCAGGGCTTTTGGCACAAAAGCCCGGCAATCCGCAGAGCTGGAACCTCTACGCTTATGCGATGAATAATCCGCTGAGCAATATCGATCCGACCGGCTTGGATTGCGTCTACGCGAACGACGCTGGAAACCGGGTTGAGTCAATCGATCACCAAAGCAACTCTGATGAGTGCGGACAGAATGGTGGAAGTTGGGCACCCGGTTATGTAAATGAAAGCTGGGCACACTTCAACGGCAACACCAATATGTTCCAAGTGGGTTCGATCAACGGCGCGGGAAGCAGTGCCACGGTCGATTACACGATGTTCGCAGCAGGTGCCACAACGCAGTTCAACGGGGATGAAACGGCCTGCACTAGTGGCTGCTCCGGGTTCTCTCTGGCAAATTCCGATTGGCTCTCAGGGCAGCTCGTAGGCAATAGCATGTCAGGTGGCCTAGACGGATACATACAGTTCTTGACCAGTCGAGAGCTGCAGCTGAGCACGTTTAGCCAGATTGCTTATGGTCCGCTCGATTACTCACAGAACAACTGGGCTGGGCCGGGCGGATTTGGGCCGCCGAGTGGTGATGGCGATTGGAGGGCATCGCTTCATGATTACAACTTCAACACCAACGGGATCACGATAGGTAGTTATTTCAATCCCTTTCTATCGCCCGCCACATCGAAGGCGCTCATCCAGAGCAACAGCTACTTGATGCAAACGGGCGGATACCAAGGTGCCAAGGAGAAGATCTTCTTCGGCGTCGTCAACGCCTTCCAGTGGGCCTCACATCTGTTTTAGAGATGCGGCTCATAACCGATCCGTTGGAGGTACTGTGAAAAGCAAAGCAATGGTCGGTGTAGTCCTGTCGTTGATCGTCGCGGGAGCCGCAGGCTCCCGGTTGGCACCGGGCGATCAGGGAGGGACGCAGGAGACTCAGGTGCGCGGCTTCTGGACCGATCCAGCTACGGGCCTGATGTGGGCTGCGAAGGACAACGGTAAAGACGTGAGCTGGAAGAATGCGGTGAAATACTGCCGCGATCTCCGGTTAGCTGGGTATTCGGACTGGAGGCTCGCGTCGCTCGGAGAGTTGCAAGGTATCTATGACAAGAGCGCTAATGCTCCCGGCTTAGCCCGTCTGGGAGGTCCCGCAAAAGGAAGCGACTTCACATGGCATGTGAAGGGAAACATCTTCTTGACTGGAAATCAGTGGAGCAGTAGCCAGAGGAACGATGATCGCGGGCGTCCTAACGGTTACCTGTGGTACTTCGACTTCAATGAAGGCCGCTCAAATAACGATCCGACGGGTTTTCCTTATCCCTACACCAACAGACGCGCCTTATGTGTTCGTAGCTTGAAGCAGTAGCTTTCCTCTTAGAAGCTCACAGGCCGCCGCGAGGCGGCCTGTAGCGCGTCCGGGGCTTTGCGGGGGTGAAAAACCAGGTGACAGGAAAAACCAGGTGACGGGCCGTAACCCGCACAAACACAATGACAGCTACAAATCTGAAATAGCACCCTAAATCTACTCTGCTTCAAAAGTTAGTTCGCTCACTCAAAGCCAGATGACAAAACCAAGGTTTCGGACCGGAACCCGGGGGCCGGTAGACGTATTCCTGATAAGTTCAAGGGGTATCCCGTTTGACTCGAGTGATCGCGGTCGACGCGGCGCAACACCCGAGAGAGTACAGATCCCATCGACTTCTGCGGTGAGTCAGACTCCCGGGTGGTGAGCGTGGGACGTATTACCGTTTCAACCCCGCTGTCCAATTCAGCACGATCCTAAACGGCTTGGGCACGGTCCCGCCCACCGGCACCGGAAACAAAAAACCCTGCCCATCCGCCGTCGCATCCCAGAATCGGCTGTACACCGGCGCGCGAAACAGCGCCTTCGGCGTCTTGATCTCCAACCCGTCGCTGCTCTTTACCACCTCCGCAGCCATCAGCGTCCCATCTGGAGCCATGTAGTAAAGCTCATTCCCATCCCTCCGCCACCGCACCCCATCCCCGCCGCCTCGCGACACCGTCCACTCACTCCCATTCGCCGCCGGGCCGCCCGCCGCTCCTTCATCGAACTGCCTTACATAGATCTCGAACCTCCCCGACTCGTTCGACCGGTACGCGATCCATCGGTTGTCATACGACAGCCTCGCCCCCACCTCGTTGAACTGCGAAGTAAACAGCGGCACCGGCGTCTGGCTTCCCAACTCCAGCATCCACAGATGGCCCGCGCCCAGCGTGTTATAGCCAAGCAGATACTTTGAATCGCTGGTCCAGGTGCTCGGCGTCATCGTCTGTTTCGACTGAAACAGCAGCTGCTCGCCGCCCGCTCCGCTGGTCGCCTTCTCATACACGCCGTGCTGCCCGCCCCGGTCGGAGTTGAACACCACGTGCTTGCCATCCGCCGACCACACCGGCGACGTCTGCCGCGACGCATCGAACGTCAGCCGCATACTCCCGCCACCCGCCCGGAACACCCACAGGTCGCTGTTCCGCGTCATGCTGTCTACCCGCTCCGCTGCCACCGCCGTGCCGTCCGGCGAGAGCGCCATGGTGTTGAACTCACCCACCTCCCCGATCGTCTTCACCGCCAGGCCCGAGCGATCGAGGAACGTCAGCTGAGAGTTCTTCTCATCGTTCTCGCGGTACGCCAGTATCCCGTTCTCCGACACCGTAAAGTATCCCGCCGCGACCCCGTTGTCGCCCACGTTCTCCGCTACCGGCAGCGGCTCGCCCTTCAGCCTCAGCGCCTTCAGGTCGAACTCCTGCGCGAACAGCACCTGGTTGCGCAGATACAGCATGTACTCCACGCCGCCCGCGTTCGCCAGCCCCACGCCGATCTGCACGTCCAGTACCCGCTCCCGGCTCTGCTCTCCCGGCTTGGCGTCGATTGACCCCACATACAACCCGCCGTCCTCCTTCACGTCCGACGCCCGCACATACAGAAAGTGCCGCCCACCGGGGAGAAACAGCGGCCGCGCATGGTACTGCTCCTGCTTCGTCGCATCGAGCGAGGTGAGCAGCACCGCCTCGCCACCGGAGTCCGCAACTTTGTACAGCACATTTGCGCTGCCGAAGACAATGGTCCCTTGTTTGTTCCAACTTCCGCCCCGGATCCCCGGCACTATCGCCGGCCGCTCGGCCTCGTCCGAGGCCGTGGCCTGCGTCGTCAGCTCCAATGGCGGCCCGCCGGACAGGTCCACCCGCTTCAGCTTGCCATCCACCGAATAGGCGAGCTGCCTTCCATCCGGCGACCAGATCACGCCGCCCACATCCTCCGTCCCCGGCACCATGCGGGCCTCGACTGTGTCCAGAGCCCGCACCCACAGCCGCGTAATCCCATCCTCTCCCCGCGCCGTATAGGCCAGCGTCTTTCCATCCGGGGAGAGAAAGAAGATGCAGTTCGCCGTCCCCGGCTCCGGTATGTCAAACCTCACCACCTCCGCACCCACCGGCCTGGACCGGAAGCGCCCCACCGCCATCGCCGCCAGAGTCACCAGCAGCACCGCCGTCAGCGCCCACGGAAGCCAACGCCGCCATCCCCGCCATCCCCGCTCCACCACCCGAGCATTGGCCGTCTCTACCGCCTCGTCCGCCAGCAGCAACCGGTAATCGCAGATATCATGCAGCCGCTTCTCCGGGTTCTTCTCCAGACATACCGCCAGCAGCCTGCGCACCTGCACCGGCACACGAGTCAGATTCGGCTGCGCCGTCAGCACCTCCGCCAGCACATCGGCGATGCTGTCCCCGGGCCACAGCAGCGTCCCCGTCAGCAGCTCATAGATCACCACTCCGAACGCCCATATATCCGACCGCTTGTCGACCACCAGGCCGCGCGCCTGCTCCGGACTCATATAGCGCGGAGTCCCGATCGCCACCCCCGCCTGGGTCGAGTTCAGCGGCCCCATGGTCGCCGCATCCGACGGACTTATCCCCCTACCCGCCGTACTCCACGCGCCAGAACCTTTCCCTGTTATCTTGGCCAGCCCGAAGTCCAGCACCTTCACCCGCCCGTTGGGCAGCACCTTGATGTTTTCCGGCTTCAGGTCGCGATGCACCACGCCTTTCTCGTGCGCCGCGCTCAGCGCGTCCGCGATCTGCCGTGCATACTCGAGCACCTTTTCCAGCGGCAGAGGCCCCACCGGAGTCTCGCCTTCGATCAGTTCCATCACCAGGTAGTTCTGCCCCACGTCGTAGATCTGGCAGATATTCGGATGGTTCAGCGCCGCGACCGCCCTCACCTCCTGGTCGAAGCGCTCGGAAAACTGCTCTGCCGACACCTTGATCGCCACCGTCCGCTCCATCCGCGGATCGAGCGACCGGTACACCTCACCCATGCCGCCCGTACCGATGAGCGCAAGAATCTCGTACCGTCCTAAACGAGTGCCCGGTGGAAGTGGCATGGTATCGCCAAGATACTATCGGCGCCGCGATTTCCCGCAGCCCATTCACTCAGAATTTTCCCGAGTGTCCCACATATCACCTCCGCCACGAATGAACCCCTTGCGCGGGAGGAGCCGGAAGATCAGGTTGATTACTTCGGTTGCTTAAGACCCGACTCCGTCTGCGCTCCAAGCTCCCAATGCAGCGGGATGCCGCTGGGCTTGTATTCATAGGTGTCGTGGGTCTCGGCTCGAAGCGCAGCCAGCCGCTGTTTGAGATTCGCGGTGAGTTCTTCGTATCCGGCCTTTCCGTAGAGGTTGTTCCTCTCGTCCGGATCAAGCTGAAGATCGTAAAGTTCGAACTCCTGCGGCTCGATGAAGAAGTGGATGAACTTATACCGGTCCGTCCGCACACCCCGGCAGGGCCGCACGTTCTCGAATCCGGGATATTCGTAGTACTCGTAAAGCCAATCCTTCCGCCACGGGACGCTCTTGCCTTCTGCCAGCGGCAGCATACTCCTGCCTTGCATTTCACCGGGAATCGCCAACCCCGCGATGTCGAGAAGGGTTGGCGCCAGGTCGAGGTTCAAGACCATCTCATCCGACTTGGTTCCAGCTTTCACCCGGCCCGGATAACGGAGCATCATGGGCACACGGATCGATGGCTCATACATAAGCCTCTTGTCATAGAGGTGATGCTCGCCCAGAAAAAACCCGTGGTCGGAACTGAGCAGAACGGCTGTGTCATGGACCGTCTTCTGTCGCTCAAGCTCCTGCCAGACGGCGCCCATATTCCGATCGTTATCCTCGACCCCGGCGTAGTGATCCTTCACCAGTTCTTCAAGCGATCGCGGATCATCGCTGAAAACCTCAGAGTAGCCAATCTTGTCGTCGGCATCGGCGACCGCGCGCGGTTTTCCCGGATAGTCCTTGAGGTTCTCGTCAAACGTTGCCGGCTTCGGTATCGGAACTCCATTGAGGTCGTTGACTAGATCCTTCGGCCTGTAAAACGGCGCATGCGGCGCATAGAACCACAGGAACATACAAAATGGCTTGGTCCGCTCTTGTTTGAGCCAGCCAATGGCCTTGCGAGTGAGTAGGGTATCCACATACTCGCCTTCATACAGCTTCGCCGGCTCGTACTTGCCGCGAACTCCCTCCGTGATCTTCGGCCGGTAATAGTCGGCTTGCCCAACAAATCCGAAATAGTAGTCCCAGGGGTGGTCCATCAGAGCGCCTTCAATGTGCGACTTGCCAAGGAAAGCCGTCTCGTATCCGGCCTTCTGCAGCAGGTCCGAGACCAGTGGGAACCGCTCTGGTATCTTGCCCTCCACGTTGGAAACCGCCCCGGTGGTGTGCGAATACATACCCGTCAAAAGCGTCGCGCGCGACGGCAGACAGAGCGCGTTGACTACGAATCCATTGCGGAATGTGCAGCCCTCCAGACCTATGCGGTCCAGATTGGGGGTTTGAATCAGTTTGTTGCCGGTCGATGACAGCTCATCCCAGCGCAGCCCTTCGCCCACGATGCAAACGATGTTTGGCTTCTTGCTCTCGCCGTTCATTTGCTGCGCAAACGACTCCAGAGCGTCAAGTTCACAGACCGTCGCGCCCATGGCTCCGGTCAGGTACTTCAACACTGTTCTGCGCGTTTCCAATGTTCTCTCCTCGGCACACTTCCGGACTCGGTGACGAGCGGTTCCGGAAAGCTTCTTAAGACAGGACAGTTGTAAACATGAACTGATATTCCCCTGAGCCGCGCGCTGTCAAGTACTTTGGGAGTCTGCGCAATCCGTGCGGTGGCGCGTATCATCGTAATCCGACGAGGTCACTCATGCCAGGGGCCGCCTTCCACATCATGACCAAGCCCATCGGGCCTATTTGCAATCTCGATTGCAAATACTGTTTCTACCTGGAAAAAGAGAACCTTTATCCCAATAGCCGGCGTTGGCAAATGGCGCCCGAGGTGCTCGAGCGATACATTCAGCAATACATCGCGGCGCAGGCCGCGGATGAGGTTCACTTTGCCTGGCAGGGGGGAGAGCCAACCCTGTTGGGGGTTGATTTCTTCCGTTCTGTGGTCGCGCTGCAGCAGAAGCACGCTGGCGGTAAAGCGATCCATAATGCGCTGCAGACCAATGCCACGCTGATCGATGACGAATGGGGACAGTTTCTGGCTGAACACCGGTTCCTGGTCGGCGTCTCGTTAGACGGCCCGCGGGAGTTACACGATCACCACCGGGTCGATAAGGGCAACGCACCAACATTCGACCGGGTGATGCGCGGGCTCGCCAAACTGGGGCAGTACCAGGTCGAGTTCAACACCCTCACCGTCGTGAGTCGCTTTAATTCCCAATATCCGCTTGAGGTCTACCGATTTCTCAAAGAGGCCGGGAGCGGATTCATGCAGTTTATTCCGGTTGTGGAAAGGAAAACTTCCGAGCCTGGGTGCGACGGCCTGGTGCTGGTGCAACCCTCTTTCGCTCGCCCAGCCGAGGTGACTGAGTGGTCGGTGGAACCGCTGGCGTACGGCCGTTTCTTGGCGCAAATTTTCGATGAATGGGTGAAGAAAGACGTCGGGCGCTACTTTGTTCAGCTATTCGATGTCGCCCTCGAGAGTTGGCTCGGGTTGGATGCGAGCTTGTGCGTATTTCGCCAGACGTGCGGTTCGGCGCTCGCGATGGAACATACCGGAGACCTGTACTCCTGCGATCATTTCGTCTACCCGGAAAACAAGCTGGGAAATCTCATGGAGGCCGCGTTGGAGCAGATGATCAGCTCCGAACAGCAACAGCGTTTCGGTCTTGACAAGCTGAACTCGCTTCCGCGCATGTGCCGCGAATGCGATGTCCGTTTTGCATGCAATGGCGAATGCCCAAAACATCGATTCCTCGCCACCCCCGACGGTGAACCGGGTCTGAACTATCTCTGCGCCGGTTACAAACACTTCTTTCACCACATTGACCCGTACATGCAGTTCATGGCTGCGGAGTTGCGGGCGGGCCGCCCGCCCGCCAACATCATGCGTGTGGGCGCTTCTTCGTAGACTGGGGTCTGCAGACGGGAAACTCGACCGCACGGAAGCGGCGTTCCTCGTTGTACGTGTATTGGAGATGGATTGGACCGCGATGGTGGAGGCACCGCTAAAACTCCTGGTTACCGGGCTGCCGGACGGAACCGTGTCTGTCCGTATGGCCGATCCGGTCACCGCCTTCGGCCGCTACGGGAATTCTGCGCTAGCCAGCTTCGGAAAGGAGCTCGCTGAGACATGCCAGCGAATGATCGGAGCTAGTATTTGATTCAAAAACTCGAAACCGCTTAATGGCATACCGAATGCCACTCAAGGACTGTAACAGTTGATTCAGGAGTAGAACCAAAACTGCGAAATGCGCGAGCCTTGTAGGGTTCGCGGTTCTTATGCTTTGTATCAGGGCACGGCTTCAGCCGTGCCGTAAACAACATGGCCCTACCCGGCTTTAGAGGGTGCGTGAGAACTCGATTTTGTCTCGGAAAACAGCTTTAAGGGTGCGGAAAATACTCTGTTTTGTATCAGGGCACGACTTTAGTCGGGCCGTAAACGATTGAAAATATTTTGGGCTTCAGCCCCTGTCTCTCTTGCCCGCTCTCGAATTTCTCCCACCTGATGTCTATTTTTCGAGTTCTCACGCAGACTCTTTAGCCGCTGAGGTACGTTTTTTCTATCCTCTAAATTCTCTTGTCCGCTGATAAAAAGATGCCCCCAGGGACTTTAAAGCCCGGCAATTGCAGGATAAAGCGTTCATGCGGGTTTGAAAACCCGCTCCCCCGGACTGAAGTCCGGGGCTGGCACGGTTTGGTTTTGTATCAATCAAGGCACAACTTTTGTTCCTTCGGTCCATCTGATCCCGCTGGGATGGCTCAGGGCAGGGAAGCACCGGGTACGGTTCATCGATCGCGATCCCGGAGTGGCGTTTGAGAACCTTGTCGTCGAGTTTCCCGCGCCGCGCCGGCCTAGCCTGTTCCTCCCGTCACTCCCACCCTAGGCCGATGGCAGCAACTCCGTCCGATACTTGGGCGCGAGACGCTCCGCCTTCTCCCGGAATGCAGCTTGTCCTTTCTGGTCGAGTTTCGGTGGCGCTGTCGTGCGCGTCGCCACGGCTACTCCGACTTCCTGGAAGAACCGCTCCTGCCCGGCCGGCGAGCAGATGCAAAGCAAGCGAACCGGCTCGGCGGATGCGTTGCGGAACTGATGAGGTGCATTCGCGGGAATATGCACCGTCTCGCCGGCGCGAACTTGGGATTTCGCCCCACGGAAGGTTGCCTCAATTTCACCCTTGAGCACAATGAATGTCTCTTCAAAGTCGTGCCGATGAGGCGGAGGACCACCTCCAGGCGGAACATGCATATCGACCACGCAAAACCGGCCATCAGTGTCCTCACCGGAGATCGTGATGGTGTAGGTATCACCAACCAGGCCGATGTGCGGCAGGCTTCCCTCCAGGTTTGGACGAGCGATGGTGAGCGTGCGCCGTAGATCATCAGGCGGAACGGGAGGATATTTCGCGGTGTCTTCAAGCATCATGCTGTCCTCTGAGTTGACTGTTTTTGCGCCGTTCATTTTCCGCTGGCAACGAGTGTGTTCATCCCTTGAGCCAACCACTGTTTGGAAGTTTCGGTAGCAAATGCTTCATAGCTACGCGGCGCACGACCCAACAAGCGGGTCATTCGGGCGACTTCGCTCTCGGTAGATGCAAAGCCACGATCGAAGTATCCCTGGAACATCATGCGCAGATCGTATGCTGACCAGCTGGGCGCGTTTTTCCTCATCTGTTGCTCCCACTGATCAAAGTTATGACCCGTGTACTTGATCTCCTTACCCAGCAGTCTGCTCCAAAGAGCGGCGTTCTCAGGACCGTTGATCAGTGTTGGACCGACCAGATCGTAAGTTTGGCCATCGTGGCCCTCCTCGGTCAACGAGATCGCAGCTGCCTCTGCAATGTCGCGAGTGTCCACGGCGGCGATACCTGCCTCCCCGATAGGCATGGGATAGATGCCCGCGCCGGTAAGCGCATTCTTCAGGTTTTCGTCGTTCTGAATAAAGTACCCGGGCCGAAGAATCGTGTAGGGAACGCCAAATTCGCGCAGTGCACTCTCGACCGCCAGCTTCGATGCGAAGTGCGGCACATCCCGGAATTGCTCCACTTTGAAGACTGATAAGTACGTCACATGCTTCAGCCCGGCGCGCTTCGCCATTCCGTAGGCAATGAGCGCCTGCGTCAGCTCGTCGGTCACCACTGCGTTCAACAGGAACAGCTTATCGACGCCGTCGAGCGCCTTCGCTACCGACACTGGGTCCAGCAAATCGCCGATGGCTACTTCCACGCCGGCGGGCAGCTTGGCAGCATCCGGCTGCTTTCGAGCCAATACGCGGACCTGCGCTCCCCGCTTGAGCAGCTGGGTCACCACTGCACCGCCCACATTTCCCGTTCCGCCCGTTACAAGAACCTTCATATTTCCTCCTTGGACTCTCGTTGCCTTCATGCTCGATAGGATGTGCTTTCCGTTACTCGTGAACCAACCTCAAATGCAATACTCAGTTGCATGGATGCAACGAGTTGCGAGGTGAAATTTTGATGAATACTCTTGATTTGAATGTTGTGCGAAGCTTCGTGGCCGCTGCGCATGCCGGGACCGTGACTGCTGCGGCAAAAGACCTGAACCTACCCACTTCGACGGTAAGCCGTTCTGTCACCCGGATCGAGAAACACTTAAAAGTGCTCCTTGTGCGGCGCAGTTCCAAAGGGGTGGTGCTCACGGATTCTGGCAAAGAGTACCTTCATGCGCGATGAATTCATCGCGCATAGGCCGTCCGAGGGGCAGGGACGCAATCGCCGATTGTAACCTTCAACGTGAGAGACTTCCGCGGTGCCGAACGTTTCGGAATTCAAACATTGAGCCCCGGCGAGTTGCTGGGTCTCATAGGAGCGCAGAGATGAGCGTGAGCGTGAATATTCCTGAAGAGTTGTACCGCCGCGCCAGCGAAATCGCGGTGGCGGAAAACATCTCCGTGGACGACCTTTTTGCATCCGCATTTGAAGAACGCCTGCTGGAACTCGAACCCCTGAAAGGAAAGGCCTCACGCGGCAGCTATGAGAAGTTTCTGCGCGTGATGTCCAAGATTCCCGTAGTCGAACCGCCTGAGCCCGACCGTCTTTGATCAGCGAGTTAGCTAGCGAGTGGCTGGTTCAGTCAATTTGGGCAGAGTGGCTTCGGGGAGAGTGAGTATGACACCGTTGAGATCGGCGTCTTTGATGGTGAAGGAAGTGGAGCCCATGCCGAAAGCCGCTGTAACCGCGCCGCCGGCGACTATATTTCCCCAGAATGTACTGACTTTGTAGGTTCCGGGCGGAAGACGGTCCACGCGAAAGAGACCGTCCGAAACGACCGCCAAAAAGTAGAGGGATGGGTCAGATGTCTCAGTGATTGTGACTTCCGCGCTCGTGATGGGCCTGCCATCCTGCGCGACAGCCTTGCCCCGCACGCTGTGGAAGCCATCGAGAGGGATGCGAATCTCAAGCCCCGTGAGCTCCTGACCTGCGGCCAGGTTGTAGGTCTTCGCAGACTTGGGATGAACCGTGTCGTTGGTATAGAAACGGAGGGCACCCATGATCGACCGAATCATGCTTTCCTCGGCCTGCATAGGCAGCTTCTGGAGCTGAACGGCGGCGATGCGATACGTCCCAGGTCGAATCCCAGCAATCCGAAAGCGGCCTTGATCGTCAGTTTCAGGTTCCCGGTGAACGAACTCCGAACGAGCGATATCGCCCAGCTGAATGAAGGGCGCGCCGGACCTGGGGCTTGGGGCGGCGGTGTTCTGGAGCTCGATACCCACCTGAATGGCGGGCGAGCCGTCCGAATAGAGCACGCGACCGGAGACAATGGCGCCACGCTCAAGGGAGATGTCGTAGGTCTGGGTTCCTTGAGAGCCCACTTTCAAGCTTCCTTGAGCAGCGACGATCTGCTCGAAGAGCGAGGCTATCGAGGTGTCGGAAGGGTTGAAAGTGAGCTTGTCAAAAGGCGAAAGATAGCCGTCCAGGTACGTTATCACGATGTACTCGCCCGCAACGACGTGCTCGAAAAGATAAGTACCGTCCAGACCCACGCGTTGAAACTGACGGTTCTGTGTGTCGAGAGAGGTGAGCAGGACAACGGTGTTCCGTGCAGGCTCTTGGGTATCGCCAAGAACAACGTGGCCGGTGATTCGAGCCTGGGGCATGGCATCTGCTCGTTGTCCCGACGGTGGTAGCGCTGAACTTTGGAGTTCTGCGCTCGCCGACGCGACGCATGCAAGCAGAAGAATCAGTTGGAAGAGGGTGTAAATCATTTTGTGTAAACGATCTTCGCTGATAGAAGGGGATCGTATGAAGAAGCCGAAGGATTTGATTGACGAGTTGCTGGCGGGGTGCAAGACGCCGGCCGACATAGCTGGTGAGA
>Ga0302324_100002604_pt1 | contig 41394 bp, 36 predicted proteins | sample Palsa_T0_1_FD_201949 | JGI IMG/M metagenome (GOLD analysis project Ga0302324, IMG submission 201949) | Peat permafrost microbial communities from Stordalen Mire near Abisko, Sweden - Palsa_T0_1 | ecosystem: Environmental > Terrestrial > Soil > Palsa > Peat permafrost | place: Sweden: Abisko...
GTAATAAGTTTCCGGAAATCAGTTGGATTGTTCATGATAAATGTTTTTTGCTATCCTATTATCCTTGCTTCTTTAAAAATCGATTGGTTAGCCACCTGCGAACCGGCTCATCATATAGCTTTAGTGATGCATAGGCTACGGCAATACTTACGATCACAACAACCAGGCCTGCTAAAAGACCCGTTGCCATAGGTACTTTATTGTTGGCAACCCAGGCCAGATGCAGGTAAATAAACGGGTAATGCGTGATGTAGAGCGGATAGGATATAGCGCCCAAAAACTTACATATTTTGGTGGAATATTTTCCGGTCATACTGCCGCTTGCGCCGATATAGACGATCAATGGGAAAAAGATAATGATACAAACCGATTCATACAGGCCATTGGCCCAAAGATGTTCCGTGCCGCCAATTCTGGGAATGGAGAAAATAATAATCAGCAGCAGGCTGCAAATCGCGAAGGCGCCCTTGATATGTATGAGCTTGCCGATCCGCATTAACAACACCCCTGCAAAAAACGGGTATAGCAAGCGGGCAAATCCAATATGAAGCTGGGTGTTATCGAGAGACCAGCCGCCTATCACATCACCCTGAGGGCCCATTACCAAGTACTGAACAAGAAAGCACGCCGATAGAAATACAAACACGGCGAGCAATATTTTGGAGAACCTTCTTACAATCAGGGCGTAGAGGATATTGGCGATGTATTCAAAAAATAAAGACCATGCGGGGCCATTCAGCGGGTGCATTTCCTGCCAGCCGCGGATATCCATAGAGACCGGCAAGGGTAGCATAGTAAAACCAAGCAGCATCACCAGCAGCATTTTCCAAAGCGGTGTTGTACCGATCAATGGGAATGCTCCGCTGGCCTGTGCATAGAAAAGCGCCGCCCCGATGATCGTGCCCATGATTACCATCGGCTGCAACCGGATAAGACGCCGTTTATAAAAATCCCACTGGGTCATTTTGCCCCATCGGTCGTCATAGGCATAGGCTACTACAAAACCCGACAAAACAAAAAAGAAATCCACCGCCAGATAGCCGTGATTGATGATCTGGTGAAAACGATCGCCGGAATAAGTTTCCAGGACATGAAAGACGACGACTAAAACAGAGGCCACGCCACGCAATCCGTCGAGGATTTCATAATGGCCTTTTGATTCGAGATACGTAGAAGTTTTGCTCATGGTTTAGCAAAATACGTATAAATTGGATATTACTCATCCTTCAAATACTTTGTCGGGTTGGAAGTGTGTGCTTTGAATATGTGCCAGGAAATACTAATGGCCGTCATAGCGATCAGGCTTGTGAAAGATAAGATCAGGGGCAGTATGGATACGCCCGATTCGGGTGCGATCACCCCAAACAAAATGCCGGTAAGCCACCAGGAAAGAGGTACCCCGAATAAAAGGGCGAATCCGATGGCATATAAAAACTCTCTGTTAATGAGGTATATGATAGTTCCTATTCCTGCACCAAGTACTTTCCGCACGCTGATTTCCTTCATCTTTTTGCCCAATATCAGTAATGCCAGGCCAAAAATCCCGGATATGCAAATGACAACCATAATGATGGAAGCCGCGCCCGTCACCTGTGAAACCTGCACAAATCCATTGAAATAGTTATCAAAAACGCCAGCCTGGTAATGGTATTCAAACGGCAGGTTTGGATTGACCTTTTTCCATATTTTTTCAACCGACTTGTGTGCATTTGAAAATAAACCGGATGATGTTTTTACATAAACATAGCCAACGTCCGCGGGTTTACAGCCCATGATCAGGAGCGGTCCTACCGGAGCTTCAAAATCCTGGAAATGAAAGTCATTTATCTCGCCTACTATTTGGTACCGGTGGTTCTGATAGTCAATATTTTTCCCGATGCCGGTGGCCCAATGCATTTGCCTGAGAAAGGCTTGGTTGACTAAAACAGCATCCGTCTGGTCTGATTGGAATTGCGGGCTCAAATCCCTGCCCTTTGTAATGGGTATACCCATCTGGGTCGCAAACCCGGGCAAAGCGCTTATGCTCTGCACCGTTTCATCCTTTCCTTCGGTCTTTATCACCAATTGCCGGGTATACTCGCCAAGTGACTGGACGGACCCTGTAACCGCTTTAACCGTGTTGCTGTTTTTCAGCTCATCTTTAAATGCATCAAAACTGGCCGTTTTATCCAGTGTTACAACCACATTATCGGCGGAGTCATACCCCCAGGGCCTGGCTTTTATCTGTTTTGTCTCCCGGACAAAGGCGATAGCGATTGAAATGGTCAAAAAAGTAAGGAAAAACTGAACGCCCAGCAGCGATTTCCGGAAACGGTTTTTGCTACCCATTTGGCTGTTGCCCTTCATGATATTTATAGGCTTAAATGCCGAAATATAAAAGGAAGGATAGGAGGCGCCGCTAAACGCGGATATAATGATCAGTGCCAGCAATACCGACCAGGTGCGGTAATTATTAAAGAGATTTTTTGTCAGGTCTACCGGGGCAATCTGCATAAACCAGGGCAGAAATACGTATTTAGCCAAAAGCAGACCTACACCCACTGCGATTGTGCAGAGAATAAGATTTTCAAGAATAAATTGAACGACGATCTGCTTCCTGCTGCTGCCCATTACTTTTCGCACGCCTATCTCCTTTAACCGGGCAGATGCGGATGCTATGGCGATGTTCATATAGTTGAAATAAACCAGTAATAATGTTGATATCGCAATAACGATCAGCATAATATATGCTGCAATATGGGTGGAGTCAAACCGGTTGTTGTTTACTTTATAAGAATGAAAATTCATTGTTTTCAACGGCTGGAAGTTGAAGCCTGCTATCTTGTCATCCACATTTGCCGAGTTATATAACTGCAGGTATTTCTTGCTGAGGTTTTTTACCGGCAACAAGGAGGCTTCATCGTTTGCTTCCAGGAATGTTATCGTTGAGCTTTGGCTCCAGTCGCCCGGCCGGTCCATTCCCAGGGAAGTCATTTTGCCATAGGGAACAAGCGCGGTGAAACTCCAGGATGCCTCATCCGGCCGTTTATCAAACACGCCCTTTATCGTAAAATTTGCGATGGTTTCCTGGCCATTCTTATTAAAACGCACGCTCAGGTTCCTGCCTATGGGGTTTTCTTTACCAAAAAATTTCTGGGAAAGCTCATCGGAAAGGACTATGCCGTCCGCGTCGGTAAAATCCTGCTTTTTTCCCCATTTGACCGGGTAGTCGAACATCTGGTAAAATGCATCATCGACGAAGGCAAGGTTTTCCCTGAAAACATTGTCGCCCTGTTTTATGATAACCCCGGTATAATTTAACCTTGCGCTGTTTTTTATTTGCGGGAAATCTGCCTTTAACATGGGGCCCATCGGTGAAGGTGAATTACCCCATAATTGCTGGTTGCCATTTTTTTCCGACGCCCTTTCAATGACAAAAAGATGATCCAGCTTATGATTAAAATTGTCAAAATGCATCGAAAAGTCAAAAAACTGAAATACCACCAGGCAGCAGCCCACAGCCAGCCCCAGACCGAGGATGTTTATTGCCGACGATAACTTGTTCTTTACAAGGCTGCGTAACCCTAGTTTTAAATAGTTCTTTATCATGTCGGTTTTGGTTTAGCTGTTTATCTCACCATAAGCATACCAGTCGTTTATTTATTTGATTGGCAATGAATTAGATAAGCTCGCTTTTAGAAACTGTTCGAATACGGACATCGGCTGCCCGGTTTTAATCTGCTTTGACGGAGAAATGCTCAGTATTCCGAAGCGCTTTTATTTTAACGAGCCAAATCCGAATGACCAAAGCATCTTAAGCGAATTGCAAAAAACCATCGTCAATTGTGTATATCTACGGCACCATAACGGCTATATTCGACAAAAGTGGCTAAATACACTGACTTCTAAGGCCTATTACTTCACTGTTCCCTACACCTTCCAACTACTTGGCGAATATATAATAGAAATCATTGGTGATATGGATGACTTCATCGACGAAACCAATATCCATCTATTCAGAAGATTTCTTTCTGACAACAGGAAATATGGGACACTTACTAAAAACAAGATGATTAGCTACTGGAATGAATATTATCGATTTGGAGGAAATCGCAACATCAGAGACTATATCGGGAAAAAGATTTTTGAAAGGCTGGAAAATAGGTGATTAGCAGCTATTTTCGTAAATTACCCAAAATTCCTTCCGATGAAAAAGGTTCCCTCGTTTGTACTGTTACTGCTCATTTCCTCCGGTTGCCTGGCACAAATCGTCGGCAGCGTAGATATGAGGACAAAAGAATTTTCGATAGCCGCCAATCAAAAAGTGGAGTTTATGGTCTTTGGTTATCAGTTTGCAAATGCAACGACGCAGAAGCTGATCTGTTTTGCTTCGAATCAGGATGTGGTAAGGGCTAATAGCACCGACAAACTGGGTGCATATTTCGACACCTACAATATCCCGCCGGGCGATAAGATCGTTTATCTGGGTGCGGCGGGGACCTTTGGGAAGATGAGCTTTATATCGGGGAGCGGGCAAAAGACTATCTTTTATTTGCCGAAGTCGAGCTTTGTGATAAAGTAAACTATATATGATCCAGCAAGAATACCGGATCGATTTTTAGCTTTTTGTAAAGGGCTTTTAAGAAAGGTATATCGGGTTTCCTTTTTCCAGAGAGTATTTCCGAGAGTTTCGATTTTCCAAGTCCAAGGGCATCCGCCATTTTTGCCTGGGTCATTTTATTTTCAAACATTTTTTGTTCCAGCAACTCAGTTATTGTTTTCGGCTCTTTCGCAGGTTTTAATCCCAAAACATTGTCTTCATATTCCTCTGCTGCCTTGGACATTGCTTCGAGATTCTTAAGCTCTTTCGTTGTAAGGTTGGCTTCCCCCTTGTTCATTAAATTATAAACAGCAACCATGGTTTCATGGTAAGCCTTTTTGGATTTGATAATATGTTTCATAATTTACCTTTTATACTGAATTTTGGAAGCATCAATTTTATCATATTCCTTGTGTGTTCCGATGAACAAGATGAATACAGTCCTTATTCTGAAAATAATTAACGCAACCAGCCTGTACTGATTTCCCTTTATGTCAAAAATATATCTATCATTAGCTACTGCGTCCGCAGTATTAAATGTCCTTTTCAGATCGCCAAAATTTCGCCAATCAGCAACCTTTGTTTCGTTGTACCACTTAGTCAGGGCAGTCTCTGCATCCGGATATTTTCCTGCAAATTCTTTAAAAACTGCCTTAGAAATGACAACCATCGCTATTTGATTTTTGTCATGCAAATTTAGAATAATATTCTGAATATTAGAATTTTTTTGTAAAATTAAGAACCAATTGAATGGATATATGTAGTTTGTTGAATTTTCCCGGTCATAGATTGAATTGTTCTTGGGGTGAACCTCTTTTACATTAATTTGGCAATTAGCCTAATCATCATGACTGATCTAAAATTCTACGTGCCGATGCTGCTCGGGTTCATTTTATCATTTTCAATCATTTTTACCGGATCGGTCAAATTGGCTTCTACCTATTTTATGATGATAAAAGCTGTACTTGTTTTAAGAACAGCCTATTATGGTGCGAAGCTCCTGTTAATACCCATTCATAAAGGCGATATTTTAGTCAAACTGCTGAGTTTTAAGTACGAATTAGACGGATTTTATGCAGGAGCATTCTTTGGTTATCTTTCGGCAGGTTTATTATTTTCCGGAAAAGTGAGAACTTTTAACCGCATTTTATTCAACCGGGACCATGTTCTTTACAAGCTGTTAATTGTAAGTATCGGGATTACTTATCTATACAGCGGGCTTAGCGCTATATTCTTTTTTGACAAGTCACTGGCCTTTTTTAAAAGCTGCGGATACAACGCGCCATTCCTGATTTTTATTATAACGATAGAACTGTTGGGTGGTATTGCCATATTTTTTAAAGGATTACGACAGGCGGCTGTATTTGTTTTGATGATTGATATGGCCGGAGCAACATTCACACATTTTAATAATTATTTTTCCAGGGATTTACCCGATCCTTTAGTAAATTCCCTGCCATCCCTGGAATTGCTCGCCTTTCTTGTTTCTTTAACCATGATTTCGTATAAATACAAGAAGGATACCCCGGAGGAAATATTGTGAACCGATTTGTTCCAATTTGAACCAACTTGTACGGGCTAATCCGGGGAGGTTTTTCTATATTCGGATTCACCAAAACAGCTTCCGGATGGAAAATCTTGCTAAAATCGGCCGCTGGTTCTATGCCATTAGCCTGATCGGGCTGGCAGGGCAGCAATTTTATTATGGTAGCTTTCGCCCCGTATTCGTTCCGGCCTTCCCTTCCCCCCTACCGGGACAGATCGTGCTGGTCTATCTTTTCAGCCTTTTTCTGATCGGGGCTGCGGTCGCCCTCGTGCTGGAAAAAGAGGTCCGGACAACAATGCTGCTCCTGGGCGGCCTTTTGCTCGCTTTGTTCCTTTTTTGTCATACACCCTTTGAACTGTTGGTTGATCCGGGCGTAAAACAAATAGGCAACTGGAACAACGGCATCAAAGAGCTGTCCATTTTTTCCGGCAGCGCCTTTATCATTGCGGGGTGTTTTCCTGGCGGGCGGGTCCCCGGCCAAAAAGACAGGGCATTCCTCAAGCCCCTGGAAGCCCTGATACCCTTTGGCGCTTTTTTCTATTCGCTCATGCTGGTCATCTTCGGCATCGAACACTTTTTGTATGCCGATGGCGTCCAGACGCTCGTGCCTGACTGGATTCCCGGCCACCTTTTCTGGACCTATTTTGCCGCTGTTGCACTGATTGGTGCGGGGATTGCGATTATTTTTCGGGTGAAGGTAAAACTGGTCGGGATACTTCTGGGAGTGATGGTCTTTATTTGGTTCCTTATTCTCCATATTCCCAGGGCGGTGGTTGCGCAGGCTTCGGATATGGGCAATGAATTGTCGAGTGTGTTCGAATCGCTGGGGGTGAGCGGGATTGCTTTTGTGATTGCAGATGGGTATCGGGTTCGTCAAGGTTCAATTAAAAGATCTGGTGAGAACAACGATTGACATTGAGCTCTTGCTCCCGATCCCATCTTTATATAGCGTTTGGTTGGTTGGTGTAGTCCCGACAGGAATCGAACCTGTATCAAAAGTTTAGGAAACTTCTATTCTATCCATTGAACTACGGGACCGGTGACCTTGCCGCGGAAAATCGGGAACCGGCGGGGGCCCGGAACCACGGCGCAAGGGCCGCAAAAATAAGGCATTTTTTTTTAGCTAAAAGGAATTCCTTACTATTACTCTCTCAAAAATTTCCCTTTATGAACCGATTGATCCTGCCACGCGGGGGCCGTGCTGCCCTCCTGCTGATGGCGATTGTAATGATGGCCTTTCCCGCCCATTCCCAGGGCCCGCGCTTCAGCCACCAGACCATCTTTGTAACGGACCTGGACCGGGCTGCAACCTTTTATGAGAAAGTATTGGAACTCAAAAAGATACCGGAGCCGTTCCACGATGGCAAGCATGTATGGTTCCGGATCTCCGAACATGGACAATTGCATGTCGTTTCCGGCGCCAAAGAGGATATCCCCCATGATATCAATATACACCTCGCGTTTAGCGTCCCCTCCATGGATGCCTTTACCAAGCACCTGGACGAAGAAAACGTCAAATACGGCAATTGGGCGCAAAACACCAAAACCCCGCAGCTCCGGCCCGACAAGGTCAAACAGATCTACCTGCAGGATCCGGACGGCTACTGGATCGAAGTCAACGATGACTCATTCTGAGGGCCGACGACGGCTGGCGACGGCTGGCGACGGCTGGCGACGGCTGGCGATGGCTGGCGATGGCCAGTGACGGCCGACCCCGGCATCCTGCGGCAAAATGACTGTGGTGTCAAGCCATAGCGCTATATTTGCAGACTATGAAGTTTTATAACATCGTCATCAAATACCGGCCGCATATTGCTATCGCCCTCCTGATCCTGGGTATCGTGACAAATGTCTATGCAGGGTTCTGGCCGGCCTTCCTCCTCTATCTGATAGCCGTGCTGCTGTTGTTTGGCTATTTCTTTTTCGGTCCCCTGCGCCTGATCCAGGAACATATGGAAAGCGGTAATATGGAAGCTGCTGAAAAGGTGCTGAATTCCATCAAATTCCCCGGACTGCTCTATAAGCCCATCCGCTCCGTATATTTTACGCTGAAAGGTAATATCGCCATGATGAAGCAGGACTTCGACGGTGCGGAAAAGAACATGAAAAAGGGTTTGGACCTGGGAATGCCCATGAAAGAGGCCGAAGGCGCAAGCTTGCTGCAAATGGGGATGCTGTCCATGCAAAGGAACGATATCCGGCAGGCAGAGAGCTATATCCGGCAGGCCCTCCGCAAGGGATTGCCCGACAAAGAAAACCAGGCGGCCGCCTTCCTGCAGCTATGCTCCATTATGATGACCAAGAGGGAATTCCGCGCCGCCAAGGATTTTTTCCGCAAAGCCAAAGCATTGAAACCCACCACCCCCCAAATCGTCGACCAGATCAAGCAAATCGAGAAGTATATCTCCCGCATCCCGGGATAAGGGGGCGCCGCCGGGGTGCCGGGGCTCAGCGGGGCTCAGCGCGCTTTAACCGGGCAAACCGGGCTCGCAGGACTCACCGCGGCTCAGAGGCGCCAAACAATTCTTCGATCCGTTTATAACGATAGCTAAAAAGCTGTTCCAGCCGGCGCCGGACAAAAAGGGTATTCGCCCAGCCGCCAATAAAGCCATAGGGTATCTCATAATGCACGATGTCGGTCATCTCGATACCGGCCGCCGTACTCCTGAAATGATGTTGATGATGCCAGAGACTGTAGGGCCCCCGGCGCTGCTCGTCGATGAAATAGACGCCCTGCTTTACCTGGACGATCTCGGTCATCCAGTAAACCCTGAGCCAGGGCAGTGGGCTCACCCGGTATTCGATCACCTGGCCGGCATAGATCCTGTCGCCCCGGTCGCGGGACAAAATCTCGAATCGCATGTAAGGAGGGGTGATCGACGGAAGGTTAGCGGGGTCGACAAAAAAATCCCAGACCTTTTCCAGGCTTGCCGGGATACCTTGTATTTTTTGGAACGAATGAACTGCCATGCCGCAAAGTACCTTAGAAAAAGGCGAATCAGCTGCCCTGTTTAATTCTCGACCGGTTTACCACCGGGGGAAGTTACACAGTCAACCATCTGGCGGAGCGTACGAAGAGAAAGGCTGTTCTTTTCAAGAAAGTCGAAAGTACCGTATTGCAGAAAGATCTCTTTTGTGTTAAGCCCTTTCTGGCTGGAAAATAAGATGACATATACATTGGGGTCGAAATCACGTACCCGCTGCAGCGTGTCGAGACCATTCATTTTCCCGTCCAGATTATAGTCCAGCACGATGACGGCCGGACGCTTGTTTAAATCCAAAATACAGGATTCTCCGTTTGTATAGAAGTGGAGATTGTTGCTAAGGGTTTCTAACTCTTTAGCGATTAGTCCTTGATAGATAATGTTATCTTCAACGACAAAAATTACGGGCTGTTGCGATAATTCCATTGGTTTTCGGTCTGGTGCGCAAATAAACCCTGAAAATAGTGCCAGAAAAAAAACCGGATTATCTTATTGATTATCAACAAGTAAGGAATGTTATTCGATCGAATTCACTCTCAGTTTGGGAATTTCTGTTACATGCTGGGAATCAATTCAGTACTTCTGCCTTCAACTGGCCGATGCAGTCCAGGATCACAGAATCGATCGTAGCCACCAGGGACGGGATCTCCTGCAGGGAATCCAGCTGTTTGGCATTGGCCTCTACCGTCCGGATCTCCTGACGGATGGACTTAATGCCCATCGAATCGATGGTGGATTTCAGCTTGTGGGCCGTCTTGCCGACCTGCTCCCAATTTTCCGCCTGTAATGCATTTTTGAGATCCTGCATATTCTGAGGTACGGTTTCGATAAAAAGAGCGACCATTTTTTTAATAAACCCTTCATCACCACCCGATACGGATTGTACCATCGTCAGGTCGTATAATCTTGAATTGGCAGATGACATGATTGTATTGTTGTTTTTAAGGGGGGTATCTGTTGTTAGCACTATGGCTGCCGCAGGCTTGTTCTCAGGAGTCCGGGTAAGGTTCCTGGAAATGACTCTAAACAGCCGCTCCTCGTCAAACGGTTTGGCCAGATAGTCTGTCATGCCTGCAGCCAGGTATTTTTCACTGTCACCCTTCAACGCATTTGCCGTCAGGGCTATGATGGGAATATTTGCTTTTACGGGGTCTGGCAGGCTGCGGATATGATGAGTGGCTTCAATCCCATCCATTTCCGGCATCTGTACATCCATCAGGATACAATCAAAAGCCGCTTTTCCCAATTCCTCGAGGGCCTCCAGCCCGTTGCCGGCAATGACCACTTTGAAATCCCAGGATTCGAGGATATGCCGGGCGAGGTATTGATTCAGCTCCACGTCTTCCGCCACCAGCACTTTCCTCGGGCCCAGGCTCTTATAATCTATTTCCTGTCGTATTTCACTTTCCATCATGGTTTCAATGCTTAACTGATATGGGATCCGGACCGTGAAAGAAGAACCCTTCCCTTCCTCACTATCGACCTGCAATTCGCCATTTTGCATCTCGATCATGTTTTTACAAATCGCCAGGCCGAGGCCGGTGCCTCCGTATTTGCGCGAGATCGTCGCATCGGCCTGCTCGAAAGGTTCGAATATAGTGCCGAGCCGTTCCTTTACGATTCCGATACCCGTATCGCTGATGGTGATTTCCACGACCACTTCGTCTTCACTGCGGTCTTTTATCCCCGTTGCAATGGTGATATGGCCGTTCTCGGTAAATTTCAGGGCATTGCTCAGGATATTGTTCAGCACCTGGCTAAGCCGGTAAGGATCGCCTTTTACGACAAGATCGGCCGGGATGAAATTCTGGAAGATCAGCCCCAGCTCCTTTTCTTCAGCCCGGTAAATAAAGGATTGGATCGTGGTAGCGATCTTGTCCACGATTTTGAAAGGAATCGTTTCCAATTGTAATTTACCCGCTACGATCTTCTCCAGATCCAAAATATCGTTGACGATCACCACCAGGTTATTCGCCGACTCCTGGATGAGCTGAAGATAATTCCGCTGCTGGGTTTCCAGCTGGGTTTTGCTCAACAAGCTGGCGATGCCTAAAATACCATTCATCGGTGTCCGGATCTCATGGCTCATATGCGCCAAAAAAGATTCTTTCGCGCGCGCGATGTCATCTGTGAGCTGCTTTGTAAACCGCAGCTCCTTCTCCATCTTGATCCTATCGGTGATATCCTGTGAAAAGCCGATCACATAAGGCTCGGCGCCCGGCTCTTCCCGCCGGTAATTCTTATACAGGAGGTAGATCTCTTCGCCTGCCTTGCTTATCACACAAAATTCACCGCTGACCGCACCGTTACTATCCCGCATGGGCTTGAGGTATTCTTCTTCAAACCGGGACCGGTGCTTTTCGGGGATAAATTCCATGAGGTTGCGGCCAAGTATTTCCTGTTCTTCATAGCCCAGGATCTTGCAGGTGGCCGGGTTGGCGGTCAGCAGCTTCCCATCCAGATCATGGGTACAGATCAGCGCCTGACTATGGTTGAAGAGGTCGCGATATCTTTTTTCATGGACCCTTACCTTCTCCTCAAATTCTTTTGTCTCGGTGATCCGGACAACGTAGATGATGACTTCCTGTAATTTACCTTCCGCGTCAAAAACCGGGTATATCCGGTGTAAGAAATGCTGGACGATGCCCTCGCTGTCCTGGGCCGACTCGGACCATTCCACCGCCTTCCGGGTGCGGCGGGCCTTTTCAAAGACCATTCTCCTGGCCCTTGCCATGGCAATCGGCCGACCGGTATAGGTGCAGTACTCTTCGTTGGTCTTCCCGATCATCCATTCCCTGACATGGGGATCCGATACCGCAAGCGGGTTGGCATACAGAAAACGGTATTCCGCATCCGCTACGAGAATTTCCGCAGGAACCTTGTCGAGAATTTCCTCAAAAAAGCTGCTTTCTAACGGCATGGACTATTGATGGTTTAGTATAAACGTCATTTCATCTTCAGTTCACCGTTCTGGATCATGCGATAAAGCGTGGATTTGCCTACGTCCAGCTTTTTTGCTACGAGCAGAACATCTTTTTCATATTTGTCCAGATAATGCTGAAGGATCTGTATCTCGAATTCTTTAAGCGTCATTTCTTTATTAAGCAGATCAGCAATACTGGCCGAAGTGTTCAGGGTAATATGCTCGGGCTGGATCATTTCATCATCCGCCATAACGACGGCCAGTTCCACCACGGATTTCAGCTCACGCACATTACCCGGAAAAGGATATTGTAACAATTTTTGTTGTGCATCGGGGGCAAGGGACTTCTTTTCCAGTTTGTTTTCCCTACAGAAGGCGTCGATAAAATGCTTGGAAAGGATCAGGATATCGTTGCCTCTCTCCCGCAGCGGCGGCAAAGAGATCGGCAGGCCGATCAGGCGATAGTACAGGTCCTCCCTGAAATTCTTATTCTTTACTTCTTCCAGCAGGTTTTTGTGGGTAGCGACAACGATCCGCACATCGATCTTGGTCACGGTGTTGCTGCCGATACGGGTGATCTCCCGCTCCTGTAATACCCGGAGCAGTTTGGCCTGCAGGTTGATGTCCAGCTCTCCGATCTCGTCAAGGAACAGGGTGCCTTTATCCGCCTCTTCAAATTTGCCGATCCGGCGGGTAACCGCCCCCGTAAAGGCTCCTTTTTCGTGACCGAACAGTTCGCTTTCGATAAGATCTTTGGGGATGGCCGCAACGTTCACGGCCACAAATGGTTGTTTGTGCTTTTCTGAATTATAGTGTATTGCCTTGGCAATCATTTCCTTACCGGAACCGGTTTCGCCGGTGACGGATACGGTGATATTTGTTTTGGCCGCCTTTTCGATCAGGGAAAAGACCTTTTCGATCTGCTCGCTCTTGCCAAGGATCATCTGGGAGAAATCATATTTTCTTCCTACCTGGCTTTTCAACGTCTCTACTTCCTGTTTCAGGTTGCTGATCTCCCGTAAATGCAAAATACTGTTCCAGAGGCGGTCCTTGGTGTCATCGTCCTTGACGATATAATCGAAGGCGCCATTCTTTAACAGGTTAATGGCGGTGGCCACATCTTCCTGCCCCGAAATGACGATAACCCGGATATCGGGGTTGTGCTCCTTGATCTTTTTGAGCACCTCGGCGCCATCACAATCGGGAAGGGAATAGTCCAGCGTTACAACATCTGGATTCTCATGTAGTTGAGCAAAAAAATCGCGGGGAGATTCAAACCGTTTAACCTCGTACTCAGGATTCAGGGACAGATAGTGTTGCAGCATGGAACCATACCATACGTCATCTTCAACAATAAAGACTTTAAAAGAGTGATGGTTTTTCATATTTGCGTTTACATTGGATACGATTCTAACGCTAAAACATTAAATTTATTCCCATATTAAGACATTTTCCAATTTCTTTCTTCACTTTTCTGGAATAAACAGTTACATATTTCAAAAATAAGACATCCTATACACTCCCGCTGCCCCGGCAATACGCTCCCGGACCCCTGGCAATAAAAGGGGAAATTCGGGACGCCTTCTTACCTTTGAAGCATGTCAATCAATCGGGAAAAGCTCCGGCAACATTTCCAGGCTGAATACGGAAAGTTGAACGAACAGCAACGGCTTGCCGTAGACAGCATCGAAGGCCCCGTCATGGTTATTGCGGGTCCCGGTACCGGTAAGACGCAGATCCTGGCTGCGCGTATCGGCAAGATCCTCCTGGAAACGGACACTACTCCCTTCAGTATTCTTTGCCTTACCTATACGGATGCCGGTGCGATTTCCATGCGGCGGCGCCTCCTTTCCTTTATCGGACCCGATGCCTACAAGGTCCATATTCACACGTTCCACTCTTTCTGCAACGATATTATCCAGGAAAACCTGCCTCTTTTTGAAAAGACCGTCCTGGATCCTATTTCCGACCTCGAAAGGATCCAGCTGTTCAAAACACTGATCGACGGCTGGCCAAAAAATCATCCCCTTAAACGATACAGGGGCGATGTTTATTTTGAGATGGGTAATCTGCAAAACCTCTTTTCGACTATGAAACGCGAAGGCTGGGCGCCGGAGTACATTTATGAAAAAATAAATCAATATCTGGATGGGCTGCCTGTAAAGGATGAATACATTGCCAAACGCGCCACGAAGGAATTTAAAAAGGGGGAGGTCCGCACCGATAAGATCGCGGAAGAAAAAGAGCGGATGGATAAGCTAAGGGCTGCCGTGGGCGAATTCAACCCCTTCCAGGAGCTGATGCGGCGTCGTAACCGGTATGATTTCGATGACATGATCAACTGGGTGATACGCGCTTTCCAGGAAAATAAAGAGCTTCTGGCGGCTTACCAGGAACGTTACCAATATATCCTGGTCGATGAATACCAGGACACAAGCGGCACCCAGAACAAGCTCGTCAGTCTCCTGATCGGTTATTGGGACCAGCCCAATGTCTTTGTCGTTGGGGATGATGACCAGAGCATCTATCGCTTCCAGGGCGCCAACGTGGAAAATATGCTGGAATTCGCTCAGGAATATGAAAAGGATCTGCTGACGGTCGTGCTGACAAATAATTACCGGTCGACCCAGCCGATCCTCGATATTTCGAGAACCCTGATCGAGAGCAACCAGGAACGGTTGGTCAGAAAGATCCCCGGTCTTTCCAAAAACCTGGTTTCCAGCCATCCGCTGGTCAGCCGGTTCAAGGATCCGCCGCGACTGCAGGAATACTTAAGCCCAAGACAGGAAATGACGCATATTGCCCTGCAGGTGGATATGCTGCTGGCCGCCGGTGTGACGCCCGGCCGGATCGCTATTATATATAAGGAAAACAAATACGGGGAAGAGCTGGCCCGGTTTCTCCAGCTGAAGAAGGTCCCTGTCTACAGTAAACGCAGCCTGGATCTGTTTGGGATCCCGCTGGCGCAGAAGACACTCCTGCTGCTCCGCTATCTTGGTGCGGAGCATGACGCCCCTTATGGCGGGGATGAAATGTTATTCGAGATCCTGCATTTTGATTTTTTTGGTATCGCCCCCATCGAGATCGCCAAATTATCCGTAGAAGTGGCCGACCGGCAGTTCGGCGACCAGCGTACCTCCCTGCGACGGCTACTCTATGAAAAGGCAAACCGGCCGGCCCGGGATCTTTTTGACAGCGGGCTGCCGGAAGGGATGAAAAAAGCGAGCAGGGTGCTGGAAAAGCTGATCGGGGATGTTCCCAACACGACGCTGCAGGCCCTTTTTGAAAATTGTATCCGGGAGACGGGTATCCTGGGCATTGTTTTGCAAAGCCCGGACAAGATCTGGCAGATGCAGGTGCTGACGGCGCTCTTCGAATTTATAAAGGAGGAGTCCCGGCGGAGCCCCGATCTCGATCTCGAAAAGCTGGTCCAGATGATCGACCTGATGAAGGATAACGGGCTTAAGCTCCCGCTGGTGCAGGTATCCGGCAGCGATAAGGCCGTCAATCTGCTGACGGTCCATGGCTCCAAGGGGTTGGAATTCGAGTATGTCTTTTTTGCCGGTTGTAATGCGTCGATCTGGGAAAAGAAGCGGCGGCCGGGGGGTGGCTATAAATATCCGGACACGCTTTTCACTCGCGCGGCGGGAGCGCCGGGGACAGGTGCGGGAGCGGCGGGTGCGGGGTCGGGGGCGGGGACAGCGGGGGCGGCGGCATCTAACGCCACGGAAGATGAGGAATTGCGGCGACTGTTCTATGTGGCGTTGACGCGGGTCGAGCGGCATCTTTTTATTTCCTGGTCCCGTTTTCGCGACGATGGGAAGGAGCTGGAGCCATCGGTCTTTATCGCCGAAATCCTTGATCAGCATACCCTGCCTGTTGAAAAAGTCCTCCTTAACGAAGAAGAGCTGGCGGACTTCGATGCGTTACCCTTTAGCGAAATCGTCGCCCCGGAGATACAGGCGGCGGAAGAAGATTTTATCGGCCGGATGCTGGAAAAATTTGTCATGAATGTAACGGCGCTGAACAATTATCTTAAATGCCCGCTGGAATTCTACTACCGGAATCTTGTCCGGATCCCTTCGCCCAAGAATGAAGCCACGGAATTCGGGAGTGCCGTTCACTTTGCCCTGCAGCGGCTTTTTGAGAAAATGAAGCTTCATGCCGCAGAAGCCTTCCCGGTAAAGGAAGAGCTGTTAACCGATTTCCAGTGGTATATGCACCGCCACCGCGAGATCTTTACCCGGGAGGCGTTTTCCAGACGGATGGAATATGGGCTCGAGGTGCTGGCCAATTATTATGACAAGTACCTGCATCTGTGGAACAGGATCGTGACGGTGGAACGGAATATCCGGAATGTCGTTGTCCGGGGAGTACCCCTTAAGGGCAAGCTGGACAAGCTGGAATTTCAGGGCAAGGAAGTCAATGTGGTGGATTATAAAACCGGCGATGCGGACAAAGCCAAAGAAAAGCTGGCTCCGCCGAGTGTCAAAAACCCTGACGGCGGAGACTACTGGCGACAAGCCGTATTTTATAAGATCCTGGTAGACGGCTATGAACAAAAAGACTGGAAGGTCACCAGTACCGAGTTCGATTTTGTGGAGCCCGATAAGAAAAAGGAATACCGGAAGGTGAAGATCATGATCACGCCCGAGGATATTACTACCGTCACCCAGCAAATTGTGACTGTCTGGCAAAAGATCCAAAACAGGGAGTTCTATACCGGCTGCGGCAAACCGGACTGTCATTGGTGTAATTTTGTTAAAACCAATAATCTGGCCGTTGCGCTGCATGAGATCGGTGAGGAGGAGGAAGAGGTCTAGGGGAAATTCCCGTTATGGGGGCGGGAAATAACAGTTTCTTACGATATAAACGAATTATGTTTGCAAGATGAAGATACAAGCCGGTCTGTGTTTATTCGCCTTTTTTTTCCTGTTTATCGTCGGCGCTTTCACCCATTCCGGATGCGCCAATATCATCCCTCCTACCGGCGGCCCGAGAGACACCCTTCCCCCTGTTCTTCTCAGCTCCACCCCGGTGGATTTCAGCAAACATATCTCCGGCAATAAGATCATTTTTAAATTTGACGAATACATCGACCCGAAGGATATCCGGACGGAGTTAATCGTAAACCCCGTGCCCAAGACTGAGCCCCTCTCGAGCGGCCATCTCCAGGAAGTAACGATCAAGCTGAAAGACACGTTACAGCCAAACACGACCTATACGCTCAATTTCTACAAAGGCATCAAGGATGTCAACGAGGGCAATATCCTGCGAAACTTTACCTATGTCTTTTCCACGGGCGACCGGATCGATTCCGGTCAATTTGCCGGAAATGTTTTGTTGGCGTATACGGGCAAGACGGATTCGAGCATAGTGGTCGTGCTGCAAAAAAAATTGGAAGATTCGGCTGTGTATAAGGAGCGTCCCCGTTATCTCACCCGTGTAGACAGCACCGGCAGGTTCCTTTTCCATTTTATCCAGCCCGGCCGCTATGCCGTGTATGCCATGAAAGATGAAAGCGGCTCTCATAAGTATTTGTCGAAGTCGCAGCTGTTTGCGTTTGCAGACTCGCCGGTGGTCGTCAGCCAGGCTACCCAGCCGCTGACCCTGTATGCCTATTCGGAAGTCGCCGATACCAAATCTTCCGCCAAAAGCAGTAACGGAACCGGCGGCACCAATAGTCAGTCCACATCGGGCACATCGACGAAAAGCACAAAAAAGTCAAAAGATAAAGACAAGAGACTGGAGCTCCAGTCCAATACCACCAATGGAGTGTTCGATATCCTGGATACCTTCCGGCTGACCTTTACTACGGGGCTGAAGACTTTCGACTCCTCCCTGATCCGGTTTACAAACGAGAATTTCAAGGACATCGACCTAAAGCAATACCGCTGGGTCCGGGATACCACCAATAAGAATTTTTATCTGGCCTATAACTGGCCGCTGGACACAAAGTTCAACCTGATCCTGCCAAAGACTTTTGCCTCGGATTCGGCGGGGAAAAAGCTCCTGAAAGACGACACGATCGCCTTTCGAACGAAAAAGGATATCGATTACGGTGAAGTCCGGGTCCGTGTTTTCAACCTGGACCTGGCCCGGCGTCCCGTGCTGCTCTTTTATCAAAGCGATGCCCTGAAGTATTCTTATCCTTTTGGCAATAAAAAAGAGATCCGTAGAATCCTGTTCAAACCCGGCGATTATGAGCTGCGGATCCTCTATGATACCAACGGGAACGGGAAATGGGATCCGGGGGAGTTTTTTGGCAAGCACCGGCAGCCGGAAAGAGTCGTCACGGTCCTGAAAAAGTTTACCGTCAAAGCCAACTGGGACAATGATCGGGATATAACCCTCAGTCCATAACAGGCATATAAAGCACACTTCGTACCTTTACCCCATGCAATTTTCTTCCGCGTTATTGGAGAGCGCCGTCAGTGAGTTCGCCCGGCTGCCGGGCATCGGGAAAAAAACAGCCCTTCGGCTGGTATTGCATCTGCTGCGGGCGGATGCGGCCAGTGTACAGGGGCTGAGTGAAGCGCTGGTCCGGATGCGGCAGGAGATCAAATTCTGTCAGCGCTGCCACAATGTGGCGGATGGCGATATCTGCTCCATCTGTTCCAATTCCTTCCGCAAGCAGGAGCTGATCTGCGTGGTAGAGACCCTCCGGGAAGTCATTGCCATCGAAAGTACCCAGCAATACAATGGCGCCTATCATGTCCTGGGAGGCATTATCTCGCCGCTGGATGGCGTGGGTCCCGATCAGCTGAATATCGAGTCACTTGTCAACCGGGTGCGGAAAGAGCGACCCCAGGAGCTGATCTTTGCCCTGAACCCTACCATCCAGGGGGATACGACCATCTATTATATACAGAAGAAACTGCAGGACATCCCGGTAAGGATCACGACGATTGCCCGGGGCATCGCTTTTGGCGGCGAGCTTGAATATGCCGATGAAATGACCCTGGCGCGATCGATCACTAACCGGCTGCCGGTGGAAAGCTACCGGACGGGGGGTTGAAATCCCGATTTTATTTGTATATTTGCGGTCTGTGCAGGCGGATTTGTTTATTGTTCAGCCTGTATGGCCGGAGCCGGCGCTTCGAAAGCGGAAATCACTGAACTAATAAACGTCCGAAATAACGTCTTTACTCCACTTATCTGTTATTTCCCTCGTTATCAACCGTTCAGAAAATTTTTTCAGCGAAAAAGCGTTTGACCTCCCGGATTTAGGAACTTAAAGAAAGGGGGATCGAATTATGGACACACGTAAAATTATTCAGGATTGTCTCAAAGAGCGCATCCTGATCATCGACGGGGCCATGGGGACGATGATCCAGCGGCATAAACTGGAAGAAAAGGATTACCGTGGCAAACGCTTTTCAGACTGGCCTTCCGACCTTAAGGGCAATAATGACCTCCTGGTCCTGACCCAGCCCGACATTGTTGAAGGCATCCACCGGGAATACCTGGAAGCCGGCGCGGACATTATCGAGACCAATACTTTCAACGCGCAGCGGATAAGCATGGCTGACTATCATATGGAGGAGCTGGCCTTTGAAATCAATGTGGCGGCGGCGACGCTGGCCAAAAAGGCGGCAAGCGATTATACGACGCGCAATCCGGATAAGCCCAGGTTTGTCGCCGGTGCGATAGGCCCCATGAACAAGACCCTTTCCCTTTCCCCCGACGTAAACAACCCGGGATTCCGGGCCGTCAGTTTCGATGAGGTCGCCTCGGCCTATTACGAGCAGATAAAAGGCCTGGTAAAAGGCGGTGCAGATCTGTTGCTGATCGAAACGATCTTCGACACGCTGAATGCCAAGGCAGCCATTTATGCGATCAAAAAATATTTCCGCGACTCTGGGGAGCCGGAATTACCGATCCTAATCAGCGGGACCATCACGGATGCCAGCGGACGGACGCTCAGCGGGCAGACGCTTGAAGCCTTTTATGTTTCCGTCATGCATGCCCGGCCTTTGAGCATCGGGCTTAATTGTGCGCTGGGCGCCGCTGAAATGCGGCCGCATATCGAAGAGCTGAGCCAGATTGCCGCCTGCTTTACCTCGGCCTATCCCAATGCCGGTCTTCCCAATACCATGGGCGAGTATGACGAATCGCCGGAAGAGACGGCTCATTTTATCGAAGACTGGGCGGAGAATGGCTTTGTCAATATCGTGGGGGGATGTTGCGGCACTACCCCGGACCATATCCGGCATATTGCGGAGCATGTGGCTTCGATCAGGCCGAGGGCCCTACCCGTTGTGGAAAAAGAACTTGTTTAAAAAAAGAGAGTGCATAAAAGATGTCAGACGTTATCATACAACCCTTTCTGCGTTTATCCGGATTAGAACCGCTTGTCGTGCGCCCGATGACCAATTTTGTGAACGTCGGGGAACGGACCAATGTGACCGGCTCCAAAAAATTTGCCCGGCTCATCCGGGAAAACAAATATGAAGAGGCGTTGAGCGTGGCCCGCCAGCAGGTTGAAAATGGGGCTCAGATCCTCGATGTGAACATGGATGATGCGCTGCTGGACGGGGAAAAAGCCATGCAGACTTTTTTAAACCTGCTGCAGGCGGAACCGGATATTGCCAGGATCCCGATCATGATCGACTCCTCCAAGTTCTCGATCATCGAAGCCGGCTTGAAATGTGTCCAGGGTAAATGTATCGTCAACTCCATTTCCATGAAGGAAGGGGAAGAGAAATTTATCGAGCAGGCCATTATCTGCCACAGCTATGGCGCGGCCATCATCGTCATGGCCTTCGACGAAAACGGGCAGGCCGATACGCTCCGGAAAAAAGTAGATATCAGTGAACGGGCCTATAAGATCCTGACCGAACAGGTTGGCTATGACCCCGAAGACATCATCTTCGATCCGAATATCTTCGCTATCGCTACCGGCATAGAGGAACACAATAACTATGCGGTCGATTTTATCGAAGCCATAAAGGAGATCAAGCAAAAAATGCCGCTCACCCGGATCAGCGGCGGTGTCAGCAATATGTCCTTTTCTTTCCGCGGCAATGAGCCGGTCAGAGAGGCCATGCACAGCGTTTTTTTATACTATGCCATCAAGGCCGGTATGGATATGGGCATCGTCAATGCCGGGCAACTGGTCGTTTATGACCAGATCGAACCGCGGCTGAAGCAGCTCTGCGAGGACGTGATCTTAAACAGGAGCCCGGAGGCCACCGACCAGCTGCTGGCCTTTGCCGAGACCGTCAAGGCCAAGGACAAGGCAGAAGTCAGGAATGAAGCCTGGCGGGAGGGCTCGGTGGAAGAACGGCTGAAACACGCGCTGGTGAACGGGATCACTGAATACATCGACGCCGATACGGAAGAAGCCCGGCAGAAATATCCAAAACCGCTGGAAGTGATCGAAGGTCCTCTGATGGCCGGGATGAATGTCGTAGGCGATCTGTTTGGCAGCGGGAAGATGTTCCTGCCCCAGGTGGTGAAAAGCGCCCGGGTAATGAAAAAATCCGTAGCAGTACTGACGCCTTATATCGAGCAGGAAAAAGAAGACCGGCGGCTTGCGCATCTCGCGGCAGGTACGGTGGGTACCGAGTCCGCGGGCGCTGCGAAGATCCTGCTGGCAACCGTAAAAGGCGATGTACATGATATCGGCAAGAATATCGTCGGTGTCGTGCTGGGTTGTAATGGCTATGATATCATCGACCTGGGCGTTATGGTCCCCGCCGATAAGATCCTGGAGACGGCGAAACGGGAAAAGGTGGCTGTCATCGGGCTCAGCGGGCTGATCACGCCTTCGCTGGATGAAATGGTGCATGTGGCCCGGGAGATGAAGCGGCAGGATTTTGAAGTGCCGCTGCTCATCGGGGGGGCGACGACATCCCGGATGCATACGGCGGTAAAGATCGCTCCCGAATTCCCGCGGGGAGTCGTGCATGTATTGGATGCCTCGCGTAGCGTTACCGTGGTAGGGTCTCTGCTCAGTGAGCAGAAACCGGAATTTCTGAATACCATCCGAACGGAGTATCAAAAGCTAAAAGACGATTTCGCCAATAAAAAAACGGCCAAACAATATCTGCCTTTTGGGCAGGCGCAGCAGAACAAGGTGAAGATCGACTGGTCTGCCTTCCGGCCGGTCGCTCCCAAATTCACCGGTACGACCGTATTCGATGGCTATGACCTGGAGGAGATCGTTCCCTTTATCGACTGGGGTCCTTTCTTTATCGCCTGGGAGCTGCATGGGAAGTTCCCGCAGATCCTGCAGGATGCGGTTGTTGGCGTCGAGGCTACCAAGTTATATAACGACGCAAAGGCGCTTTTGGCAGAGATCGTGCGCGAAAAATGGCTGAAGGCGAGGGGGGTTATCGGTTTCTGGCCGGCCAGTTCCGATGGAAAAGATACGGTCGGCGTGAAGACGCGGGGCGGCGCGGGCGGACAGGGCGCGGGTGGTGAGGGCGGCGCGGGGAGCGCGGGTGAGCAGGACGGCGCGGGGCGTGCGGGTGAAGTCCACCTTGAATTCCTGCGCCAGCAGATCAAGAAGGCGCCCAACCAGCCGAATATTTCGCTCAGCGATTTTATCGCTCCGGCAGAGACTGGCCTGGAAGATCATCTTGGCGCTTTTGTTGCGACTATCGAGGGGATCGAACCGCATATCAAACGCTTCGAAGCCGTGCATGACGACTACAACAAGATCATGCTGCAGGCGCTTGCAGACCGGATGGCGGAAGCCTTTACCGAGCTGCTGCATAAAAAAGTCCGGCTGGAATACTGGGGATATGCGGGGGAAGAACATCTCAGCAACGAGGAACTGATCCGCGAAGAATACCTGGGCATCCGCCCGGCGCCCGGCTATCCCGCCTGTCCCGATCATACGGAAAAAACCAAACTGTTTGCGCTTCTGGATGCGACGAAACACACGGGCGTCACGCTGACCGAATCGCTCGCCATGTATCCGGCGTCTACTGTCAGCGGCTGGTATTTTGCCCATCCGGAAAGCAAATATTTCGGAGTCGGGAAGATCGAAAAGGACCAGGTGCAAGACTATGCGATGCGTAAGGGAATGTCGTTGGAAGAGGTGGAAAAATGGCTGAGCCCGGTGCTGGAATATGATGTTTGATAGCAATTATTGCCTAATTTTGCGGCTTATTGATTTATTTAAGCGTGTCGTTGTTATGAAAATATTTGACTATACCTTCCGTAACCAGATCCTTAGAATGACGTTGTTGATCGCCGTTGTACCTTTTGCAGCGCTTGCACAACAGCAACAGCAGCCCCCCAAAAAGAAAAAACACTTTATAAAAGAAGTATATGGGTCATGGGGATATAACTCCGATTGGTATACCCATAGCACTATTCACATCTCACAGCCTGCCTTGGGCGACGATTATAATTTCGTACATGTTCGTGCACAAGATCACAAGGGCTGGAACGATGGTTTATTTCATGAAGCGCTGTCTATTCCGCAATATAATTACAGGCTCGGTTTTCTTTTGAACGAAGAGAAAGGCTGGGGCTTCGAGATCAATTTCGATCATGTCAAGTATATTTTTTCGGACCAGAATGTGCGTATCAAGGGATTGCTTTACAATCATCCCGTCGACAGCACGATCGCATTCAACCAAGCGAATGGTTTCTATTATTATCTGAATAATGGCGCCAACTTTCTCCTGTTCAATATCACTAAGAAGTTGCATATTTGGAAGACGCAGGACGAAAAGATCAAGCTGGACTTCCTCGGGAAGTTTGGTGTGGGTCCGGTGATTCCGCATACGCAGAACGAGCTCTTCGGCAATCCCAATCACCAGGGCTTCCAGTTCGGCGGCTGGAATACGGGGGCGGAAGGGTTGCTGCGGGCCACTTTTTTCCGATACGCTTTCCTGGAATATTCCAATAAACTGGACTATGCCCGTTATTCCGGGCTGAATATTTATGAGGGCAAGGCCCATCAGGCTTTCGGGACCTATGAGATGATCCTGAGTATCGGGCTGATCATTCCTACCACGGCACGGCATTAGGCGGGCTTCTTCTCAAACAACCACCATTTCCGGCGGGCGGGTTGCCGGTAATAATTCTTTTTTATAAAGCTATCGATATGCTGTGCTGCTTCGGCGATGCTGTCGGTGAGCAGGACGAGGGCCAGGTCTTCTTTTGAGATCGTGCCCTGCACTGCCATTTCTTCCATATATGCAAATAATGGCTGGTAGTAGTCCTTCCCAAACAATACGATAGGGAAGCGGACAAGGATCTTTGTCTGTATCAGCGTGAGTGTTTCGAAGAATTCGTCCATCGTTCCGAAGCCGCCAGGCATTATGACGAAGGCGTAAGAGTATTTTACCAGCATCACTTTCCGGACGAAGAAATGTTCGAAGGTAATAGAGGTCTGAATGTAAGGATTGGGTTTTTGTTCGAAGGGTAATTTAATATTGCAGCCTACGGACCTTCCGCCCTGTTCGAATGCGCCGCGATTGGCCGCTTCCATTATTCCGGGGCCGCCGCCGGTCATGGTGGTAAAACCCATTTCGGCGATCTGTCTCCCCATTTCCCGCGCAGACTGATAATGCGGGTGGTCTTCTTTAAATCTTGCCGAGCCAAAGACCGTTATGCAAGGCCCGACGAAATGGAGGGTGCGGAACCCTTTGATGAATTCCATGAACACTTTACAGGCAAATCTCAGTTCATAGCCCCGGCTCTTTGGGCCTTCGAGGAATTGGCTGTCTTTGGAGGGTATGATCCTGTCGAATTTATCCATATAACCATTTTTGTATATTGTGCCACTAATATAAGGCTTATGTCTTCACTTCGTATCATCAGTTATAACGTCAATGGCATCCGTGCGGCCATGAACAAAGGATTGGTCGAATGGCTAAAGACAGATCCGGCAGATATTATCTGCATCCAGGAAACCAAGGCCCATAAGGACAATGTGGCGCATCACCTGATCACGGAACTGGGTTATCATGACTATTGGTTCTCGGCGAAAAAAAAGGGGTATAGTGGCGTTGCCGTTTTTACAAAACTAAAGCCGGATCATGTCGAGTATGGCACGGGGCATAACGTCAGCGACGATGAGGGAAGGGTCATACAGCTGGATTTTGGCGATATCCGCCTTATCAATGCTTATTTTCCTTCGGGTACTTCGGGTGAAGAACGACAGGGTTATAAATATCAGTGGCTGGATGAATTCTTTACTTACCTTGAACAGCTGAAGAAAAAGTCGCCGCGCCTCATCGTTTGCGGAGACTATAATATCGCGCACCAGGAGATCGATATTCATGACCCCAAAGGCAATAAGAAAAATTCCGGCTTTCTCCCGGAAGAGCGGGTCTGGATGGATAAGTTTTTGACCAATGGGTGGGTGGATGGCTTTCGCGAGCTGAATCCCGATCCGCATCACTATACCTGGTGGAGTCAGCGTTTTCCCTCGGTTCGCCTGGAAAACAAGGGGTGGCGGATCGACTATATCAGCGTAACCGATCCCTTAAAAGGCAACCTGCTCAAGGCGGCCATCTATCCCGATGTCAAACAAAGCGACCATTGTCCTGTCTACCTGGAACTGAGCGTATAGGGTAAAATAAAGGAGTATCTTTATCCGGCCCGTGCGGCCTTTTCTTTATGGAAGTACTTATTATCCTGCTTTTTATCATCCTCGTCACGTTGATACTCGTGTTGCGGAGCAGTATCCTGGACAGGTTGGATCGAATCGAACATGAAATTGGCCGTCTCCGGGATGAGGTGAAGCAGGGACGGCAGGAGGCGGCCCGGCCGGATATGACTGCGGCACCGAGGTCGCCGGTAGCTGCGCCGACATGGATTCCGCCCGCGTCGGTCCCGAGGGAGACAGTTCCGCGGGAGACGGAGCCTTTCCGTCCGCCGCCAGCCCAGCCTCAGCAAGCAGCAGCCACGCGGCCCGTCGGGAATCAACCGGTTTCATCGGGACCGGTTTCATCAGGGCCGGTTTCAACAGGGTCTTCAAGACAGGCGCCGGCTCCGCCGCCCGGCTTTTTTGAACGTCATCCGGAGTGGGAAAAATTTATCGGTGAGAACCTGATCAGCAAGATAGGGATCGCCGTTCTTGTTCTGGCCATCGGCTTTTTTGTAAAATATGCCATCGACAATGATTGGATCGGGCCTGTCGGGCGGGTAGGTATCGGGTTGTTGTGCGGGGGCATCCTGGTTGCTGTGGCACACTGGCTCCGGAATCAGTATGCGGCCTTTAGCTCCGTCCTTGTGGGAGGGGGACTTGCCGTTTTCTATTTTACCATCGCCCTTGCCTATCACCAATATCATCTTTTCGGGCAGACAGCGGCTTTTGTTATTATGCTGATCATAACGGCGTTTTCCGTCGCGCTTTCGCTGTTATATAACCGGGAGGAGCTGGCTATCATCGCGCTGGCAGGCGGATTCGTCACTCCCTTCCTGGTGAGCAATGGCAGCGGCGATTACAAAGTGTTATTCACCTATCTGCTGATCCTGAATACGGGTCTGCTCGTGATTGCCTATAACAAAGCCTGGCGCCTTCTGAACGGTCTTGCATTTGCTTTTACGGCCATACTGTTTTCCACCTGGCTGATCCGTCTCTCCTTCGATGTCGCCCAATCGGTCTATTATGGTGGGGCGGCCTTTGCGACTGCCTTTTATATTTTATTTTTTATCGTCAATATCGCCCACACGATCCGGGAAAATAAGAAGTTTATCGGATCCGATTTTGCGATCCTGCTGCTGAATACCTGTCTGTATTTCGGGGCATCCCTTTATTTTCTTTCCCAGCTGGGCCTCGAGCGTTATAAAGGATTGTTCTGTGCGGTCATGGGAGTTTGTCACATCGCGCTCTCTTATTTTCTCTTCCGCAAGCAAAAGGTGGACAACAATATCCTCTATCTGCTGATCGGGATCACCTTATCTTTTGTTTCGCTTACGGCCCCGCTGCAGCTCCATGGCCATTATATTACCTTGTTCTGGGCTTCCGAGTCAGTGCTGCTATACTGGCTATTCCTCAAATCGAACCTGCGCCTGATCAGGCTGGCATCCCGGCTGATCCTCGCGGCAATGCTGGTGAGCCTGATCATGGATTGGTTCAATATTTATATTTCCGGGCTGGGATTTATACCGATACTGTTCAACAAAGGTTTTATGACGGGATTTTTCTGCAGTGCCTGCTGTTATGCGCTTTTTTGGCTGCAGCGGGAATCGAAGATGGGGCTGGCGATACTATTTACGGGAACCGTCGTTTTATATTTCGTCGGGGTACTGGAAATCGAATACCAATTCGGCTATTTCTATCCTATTCTCTCCGTCACCACTTTTTATATTTTGCTTTATACCTGGCTGTTCATCCGGCTATTCACTTCTTTTAATCCGCGGCTTTCTTCGTTTGACTTCCGGTTCCTGAATATGGTGTTGTTAGGTTTGGGACTTGTGGTTTATCTGGCTGAGCTGCCTGCTGTCTTTGGCCTGCAGCAGGATATGCTGGAAGGGCAGCGGTATCCCCTTCATTTTATAGCCCATTGGGTCGGGGCGGCCGTCGTTTTTTCGATCCTTTATAAACTGACCGGGCTATTCAGGACAGGAGATTGGAAATTCGAGCCTGCCTTATTTACCTGGGGCATCTGTATCATCACCGTCATTTTCCTTAGTGCCGAAGGGCAGCTGCTGGTAAACATGCTGTTTTATTCAAAGGAGAATTCACTGGACACCCTTCAGCGGGTATATAGTAAGACGGGCCTCCCCATTCTCTGGGGGCTGTGTTCTTTTATCTGTATGTGGATGGGCATGCATTATAAGTTTAAACCGCTGCGGATCTTTTCATTGACGTTATTTTCCGTTACGCTGTTCAAATTGTTCCTCTTTGATATCCGCAATATCCCGGTAGCCGGCAAGATCGCCGCGTTCTTTTGTCTGGGTGTGCTGTTACTTGTCGTGTCCTTTATGTATCAAAGGCTGAAAAAAATTATCATCGCGGATGAAAAAAAGCATTTGGATTAGGATAGGATTGCCTTGCGGCTTGCTATTGCTATCGGTTGTCGTCCGGGCGCAGCGGGAGGAGCGGGCGCAGCAGCAGCGGGAGCTTCAGGAGCAACGGGCGCAGCGGGAGCATTCTGTAAGGGCACAGCTGGATTCCGTTGCGCAGACCGGTTTTTACCGGATCGTTTTGCCGCCGGCTTTTATAGCCTGGTGCCGGCCGGACCTGTCCGATCTGCGGATCTTTAAGCCTGGCGGCGAGCAGGTTCCGTATGTGCTTAGAACCGACATCCCGGATTCGTTGAATGCGGGTTGGCTTTCCCTTCCCGATCCCTCGATCGGGCGGCGGGATAGCAGCAACAAACATTCCTATTACCGGTTGCAATATGAGAATGCCTATCGGATCGAGCGCCTGTCATTCGTCATTTCAAACCCCGTCCTGTACAAGCGTACGGCGCGTATCACGGCTGTCGGGGATTCGGCACATGCTGAAGTCGTGGATCCCGATGCGGCAGGTGATGGGCCGGTTGTGTGTGTCAGTATCGACCCTCATGACACGGCGTTCCGGATCCCTGCTATAAAAGCGCGGGCGCTGCTGATCGACATTGCCAACGGCGATAATGCTCCCCTGGCCATCACGAGGGTGGTTTCGGCACAGTCGGGGATCTATATCCTGACGTGGTTGCAGTCTTTCACCGGGAGTGGGTATGAATTAGTGGCAGGCAAAAGCTGGCCTTATCCGCCTGACTACGACCTTCATTATTTCACCGATAGTCTGCGGCGGCGGCCATTCGATATCGGGTTGAATTCTATTCAGGTGGAAGATTCGACGGCAGTCTCCCGATCAGCGGTGGTAAAGCCGTCGCGTGACGGTACCGGCAAGGAAGCTGACATCCGGGCGAACAGAAGGTCAGGCCTGCTGCTCTGGAGTATCCTTATCTTTATACTCCTGTTGCTGCTTTATGTGAGTGTGAAGCTGGCCAGGGCCGTCTCACAAAAAGAAAAAAATGATCGTTTATAATATCACCTGTAAAGTCCGGTGGAATATCCTGGGCGCCTGGCTGGCCTGGCAACTGGAGGAGCAGATACCTGCTATAATGGCGACCGGTCTGTTCGATGACCATCGGATCTACCGGCTACTGGAGCAGGAGGAGGACGAGGGACCCACCTTCGTGATGCAATATCACACCTCTTCCGGGGAGCGATACCGGCAATTCCTCATCGAATACGCCCCGGCCCTGCAAGAGGCGGGCTGGGACAAATGGGGTGATGGGTTTATCGCTTTCCGCACACTGATGGAGTCGGTGTAGCGCTACGGTTCGCCTGTGCACTAATTGTGGATAAGAATTAAAAAAATATCCCTTAACTAAAAATTGTTGTAAATTCTCTCCAAATCCTTGCCAGTCAAGGATTCCAGCCTGCCGGACGTGAAACCCTTTACTGTATTGCATTTCATTGAGTTGTCTTCCATATCGGGTCCGGAATTTACCAATGTCTTTTTGCGCTAATCCTTGCCCGGAGCGGTTTAGCGCGGCTTATGCCGGTTTTTAAAAAAAGTAAAAAAATTTTGTCGGATTCAAAAAGCGGGTATATTTGTCGGAGCTTAATAAACAAAAAATTACACTATGAACAAAGCTGAATTAATCGCAAAAGTTGCCGACGATGCTGGCATTACAAAAACTCAGGCAAACGCTTCCCTTGATTCTTTTGTTGAAGCAGTTACCAAAACACTGAAAGGTGGCGGAAAAGTAACCCTGGTTGGTTTCGGTACTTTTTCCGTATCCAAGAGAGCTGCCCGTAACGGCCGCAATCCTCAGACGGGTGCTGTTATCAAGATCAAGGCCAAGAAAGTAGCTAAGTTCAAAGCAGGCAAGGAACTGTCTGCAAAGTTATAAGTCTGTCCTAACGGACAAGCTGCCGCCGGCAGCTTTGGTATAGTTCTGCATTGGCCGATTTAGCAGAGGGCACAGCAAAGCTCCGATATCTCGCAATATAAATGCAGATACCGGGGCTTTTTGTAACTTTGGGTGATATTCTAATACTAATTCCGGGAGCGCCATCGGCGTTCAAAAAAAATCAACATGGGAAGAGGAGATAAAAAGACAAAAAAAGGTAAGATCTTCAAAGGTTCGTTTGGCAAGAGCCGTCCTGCAAAGCCTGCTAAGAAATCGGCGCCTGCCGCCAAGCCCGCTGCTGCGCCGTCCGCGCCTGCTGCACCTGCTGCCGTTGCTAAAGGCAAATAGTTGTTTTTCGCTGGCAACCGGCCGGTGGGATGAACAGGCTGGGGAACCGGGATTTATGGCGGGTCGGGATTTATGGCGCCAGTCGTTCGATTTTCCAGTGTCCGTCGCCCTGCAGGGTGTATAGGATTCTGTCATGCAAGCGACTGGGCCTCCCCTGCCAGAACTCTATCCGGGTAGGTTTCACCAGGTATCCGCCCCAGTGTTCGGGCCGATGTAATCCCTCTACTGTCAATTCGCTGTTCAGCCTTTTTTCATTTTCTTCCAGCCATTCGCGGCTTTCGATTACTTCGCTCTGTGGCGAAGCCCAGGCGCCGATGCGGCTGCCGACGGGCCGGCTGTTAAAATACTCATCGCTGACTTTTGACGGGGCGAGGGAGACCAGCCCGCTGATCCTGACCTGGCGTTCGAGCGCAGCCCAGAAAAATACCAGGCTGGCCCGCGGGTTCTCCAGCAATTGCTGTCCTTTTGAGCTATGGTAGTTTGTAAAAAAGACAAAGCCGTTTTCATCGAATCCTTTTAAGAGGACGATACGGGCGTCGGGCATTCCATCGGCGGAAGCGGTAGCGAGCGTCATGGCGTTGACTTCCTCCAGATTGGAGTGAATGGCTTCCTGCCACCATCTATCGAATTGACTGAAAGGGTCCTTGCGGACATCTTTTTCCGCTAAAGTCTGAAGCTTGTATTCTTTACGGATATCGGCGATAACGTTTGACACGAGTGAAAGTTTATAGAACGTCGCGGAGGCCCGATCCGGTGATCTTGGTCAGGAGCGTTTCCATATCGCTGACCCGGCGGAGCTGGCTTTCGATTTTTTTATTGTGTTCGGATATCTCCTGAAGGTCGTGGTTTAGCTCTTCCAGGAAAGCGGATCTTTTCTGGTATTGCTGGCGCTGGAAGTTTGCCTCCTTCAGCTTTTCTTCCGTGTCTGCCAGGATCCGGGTCAGGCGCTGATTTTCTTCACGCAGGGAGAGATACCTCAATTTCATCTCATCATGTTCCTTTCCCAGCTTGAAATAAGCATCCTTGAGTTCATCATAGTCGGTACCCCGGTTATAAGGTTGTGTCAGATAGTTCTGCAACTTTTGCAGCTTATCCTGGAGCGTATTATATTCTTCATAGACCTTGTCCAGGCGGGTGCCCATCTCTCCCGACAGCTTCTGTTGATGGCGCAGGTGGCTGATCTCGGTTTCTTTTTCGACCAGTTGCTGACCGGCGCTTCTTATCTGCTCTTGGAGCTCTTCGTTTTGCCGTAAAAGTTCCAGTGTTTTCTTTTCGGACTCTTCCACCAGGCGGGTGTGTTCCAGCAGGCGGGCAATGCTGTTGTTGTGTTCTGCCAGCTTTTCCTGGGCAAGTCTCAGCTGCGCAATATAAGTATTCGCATAATCGGGTTGGTCGGTGGTGGTTGGGGGCGGCGCGAGGCGCGATTCGGCGTCGGACAGGCGGCCGTGAACGATCTCCAGTTCCTCGCGTAATTCGTCCGTTTCGGTGCGGTTTTCTTCCAGCTCCATGGTGAGGACCTGTTCGGTTTCCTGCACCTGAGTGAGGCGATCGCGTAGTTGCTGCTGGGCACGCTCCTGCATGTCCATATCATTATAATACTTCAGCTTCCAGTTATCGTCTTCGCTGATGCCGGGGTTTTGGGAAGGGTCGTTGATATGCAGGTCCTTTTTCGAATTCCAGAAGAAATGAATGGTGAAGCCAAGGACAAGTGCGCCGAGCTCACAGATAATAATTTCAGGCAGACCTACTGTCAGCTGAATTCCCAGAATAAAAATTTCTACGTTGTTTAAGCTGTTCATAACGGTTCGGAACAAAATTTACCAAACTGAATTGTTTACTATATGCAATTTTACGTCCAGGGGATGCATCGATAAACAACAATACCGTTTTTCAAGGGAATATTGACGGGGGGGAAGCTGACAGTTCTATCCTTCGATAGGTTGCGGTGTTACGAAGCCCCAAATTACTATCTCTTACCCAGAAATGCAAATGAAATCGTATTTTCCGAAGGGCCGACAATCTTATTTCGCTAATAATCAATCTCTTACTAAAGTACCTACTTTTTCTCCCCTGACCACCCGCAGCAGGTTGCCCGGTCTATTCATGTCAAAAACGATGATGGGAAGCAGGTTTTCCATGCAAAGGGTAAAGGCGGTCATATCCATCACGCGCAGGTTCTTGGAGATACATTCCTGGAAGGTGATGGTTTCGAATTTTTGCGCGGTGGGTACTTTTTCCGGATCGGCGGTATAGATACCGTCAACGCGGGTACCCTTGAGGATCACTTCGGCGTTGATCTCGATAGCGCGCAGGGAGCCGGCGGTATCGGTTGTAAAGTAGGGGTTGCCCGTTCCGGCGCCAAAAATGACCACCCGGCCTTTTTCGACGTGACGGATGGCGCGGCGGCGGATATAGGGTTCGGCGATCTGTTCCATTTTAATGGCGCTTTGCAGCCGCGTATAAACGCCTATTTTTTCCAACCCTGCCTGCATGGCCATTCCGTTGATGACGGTGGCCAGCATGCCCATATAGTCGCCATGTGCGCGTTCGATCCCTGTTTCGGCCTCATTCATTCCGCGATAGATATTGCCGCCACCGATCACGATGGCGACCTGTACTCCCAGTTCGACGATGCTTTTGATGTCTTTTGCGTATTGAGCGATAACAGCGTTGTCAAAGCCAAAACTCTTGTCTCCCATCAGGGCTTCACCGGATAATTTGAGCAGAACACGCTTATACTTTGGCACCATGGAAAGATAATTCTTAAGTTACTGGGCGGAAATTCCTGGGCGAAGGTAAAAAAAAACAGGTGGACGAACCACCTGTTTTTTAATCTTTTATCCTAATTGCACTCTTTTGAACTGGGTTACTTTTGCGGCGGAGTCGACACTTTTGATGTAATCTCCGACCGTCTTGGAAGCATCCTTGACAAAAGCCTGTGCTGTGAGGGTATTTTCCTTAAAGAAGGCGTTCAATTTTCCGACGGCGATCTTGTCGATCATCTCATCGGTCTTACCGGCCATTTTGGGATCATTTTTGATCTGGTCGGTAACGATCGCTTTTTCTCTTGCTACCACTTCGGCAGGAACGGAATCGGGGTCGACGGCCACGGGATTCATGGCAGCGATCTGCATGGCAACGTCCCTGCCGGCTTCGAGCACAGCGGGGGTGTTCCTGGACAATCCGACCAGCACACCCATCCGGTAAGCGCCGTGGATATAGGCAGCGACAGCGTCGGCATCGATCCTTTCGAAGCGTGCCAGCTGGATCTTCTCGCCGATCCGTGCAACCTGATCATTGATCTTATCGGCGATCGTAACGCCGTCCAGCTGGGAGGCAAGGAGCTCTTCCAGGCTCTTCACCTTATTTTTCAGTGCTATATCCGCGATGCTTTGTGCAAAAGCCACGAAATCTGCATTTTTGGCCACAAAATCCGTTTCACAAGCCAGCGTGATGATAAATCCGGTCTTGTTATCGGCCGTCGTCATAGCGATGATCACCCCTTCCTTTGCTTCACGGTCGCTGCGCAGGGCAGCTACTTTCTGTCCTTTTTTACGCAGGTAGTCGATCGCTTTTTCGAAATCGCCATCGCTCTCTACCAATGCCTTGCGGCAATCCATCATACCCGCGCCGGTTGTCTGGCGCAGTTTATTGATCTCTGCTGCGGTGATAGTTGCAGTTGACATATACATTAGGTTTAATAACTTTTACAATTCATCGATGGGCCTGCGGCCCATCGGAGCATTAATGTTTGGACGTCTTCGACGTCCGACGGGCCGTCCCGGCCCGTCCGTTAGCGGGAACCGGTGCGGCGCGGGCCGGAATTCGGAACGCGACGTTTTGGCTGACTGGTACCTCTTACTTTTTCTCCGCGGCTGCGGGCTGCTTCGTTTTCAGCCTCTGCCTGCAGACGGGCTGCCTTTTTCTCATTTTCATCCGATGCTGTATCTTCTACATCTTCTTCCTTGGCAGCTTGTCTTTCGGCCAGTCCTTCGGCGATGGCGGCGGTGACATAGTTGACAATGATGGCGATGGATTTGGTTGCGTCGTCATTCGAAGGGATGGCGAAGTCCACCTTGTTTGGATCGCAATTGGTGTCGACCATGCCGAAAGTAGTGATACCCAGGCGTTTGGCTTCCGCCAGCGCGATATGTTCGTGACCGATGTCCACGATGAACAGTGCGGCAGGAACCCTTCCCAGCTGGGCGATACCGCCAAGCACCTTCTCTTTTTTATCCTTTTCCCGGGTGAGGGTGAGGCGTTCTTTTTTTGTGATGCTGTCAAAAGTACCGTCATTCAGCATTTTTTCGATGCTCTGCATCTGCTTGACGCTTTTGCGGACGGTATTGAAGTTGGTCAGCATTCCACCCAGCCAGCGTTCGGTGACATAGGGCATATTGACTTTGGCGGCGGATTCGGTGACGATCTCTTTTGCCTGTTTCTTCGTTCCTACGAACATGACCTTTTTACCGCTTTTGGCGATCTGCTTCAGCGCGGAAGCTGCTTCCTGCAAGCTTTCGGTGGTCTTATTCAGATCGATGATATGGATACCTTTCTTCTCGGCGAAGATATAAGGCAGCATTTTGGGGTTCCACTTCTTACGCAGGTGACCGAAATGTACACCGGCTTCAAGGAGTTGCTGTTGTAATGAAGTGTTATTTTCCATTGTATATATTTAATAAATTTTATGCGGCTGTTGCCAACGGATCTTCTTCGATCCGTTGACTGGCCCGCAGGGGGTTGTTAACGTTTAGAGAACTGGAAGCTTCTTCTGGCTTTTTTACGACCGGGTTTCTTCCGTTCTACCGATCTCGGGTCGCGGCGCAGCAGACCGGCGGCTTTGAGGGCCGGGCGGAATTCGGCATTCACTTCCAGCAGGGCGCGGGCAATCCCAAGCTTGGCGGCTTCGGCCTGTCCTTTCATCCCACCGCCCTGAGCGTTGATCTTCACGTCGTATTTGTCCGCGAGGTCAACGGTTTTTAGAGGCAGCTCGACCTGGTTCTGGAGATATACCAGGGAGAAATACTGTTTGTAATCCTTGTCATTGATCGTGATCTTGCCTTCGCCTTTGCTCAGGAATACCCGGGTTACGGCTTCTTTACGACGACCAACTGCATTTTTTTGCTTTTCCATTTAGCTGAAAGATTAGAAGGTTAGAGTTTTAGGTTGCTGCGCAGTGTGCGGATGCTTATCGCCGGCATAAACAAACAGTTTCTTGTACATCTTGCGACCCAGGCGATTCTTTGGCAGCATACCTTTTACAGCCCTTTCGATGACTGCATCCGGACGACGGCGGAGAAGGTTCTTGGCGATCTCTTCCTTTTTGCCACCGGGATAACCCGAGAAATTGATGTAGATCTTGTCATCCATTTTGTTACCGGTGAATACAACCTTGTCGGCGTTGATCACTACGATGAAATCACCGCAGTCTACGTGCGGTGTATAATAGACTTTGTTCTTGCCCCGGAGGATGGCGGCAATTTTGGAACACATACGACCTACGGTTTGATTAGTACCGTCCACAACGTACCAGTCGCGTTTAACGGTAGCCTCGTTCGCATGTTTGGTGGTGAAATGTAATTTGCTCATTGTCTTGTCTTTTTACGTGAAGCCGTCGCTATCCCGTCGGCATTGAAATAAATTGGACCGCGAAGGTAGACTTTTACTTAGGGAAGTTCCAAGTAAAATAGAGGTTATTTTTATGACAGGTTTATAATTAGTTGATTTACAATAAAAATTTTGACTCTTTTTTTCTCCTGTTAGCGTTGGAGAAAATGAAACCAACGGGCAGGTTGTTGAAATCTGAATTTAAAGTACGCAAAAATGCGTACTTTAAATTCGCTCTTGAACGGGGGTGGAAGCAGGGCATCCGGGGACGCTGTGCTATCAGAAAAATTAGTGGAAAAGATGCCGCAGACAATCACCCCATTTGTTAACTTGCTGAAAAACAATTCGCATGTCCTCCCCCATCCTCTCTCTCGGCCGCACCAGTTTTGGCGACCCGGCCAATACGGGTAATTTACCAACCCTTGAAGAAGCGCATGCGCTGTTAGCCGAATGGGTGCCCAATGAGCGGCTGCGGCTGCATATGAAACAAGTTGGGGCGGTGATGAAGGCCTGGGCGCTGGAGCGCGAGGGCGCCGATGGTCGGACCGCGCTAAAATGGGAGCTGGCGGGGCTGCTGCATGACGCCGACTGGGAAAAGCATCCCGAGTCCCATTGCCGCGTCATCATCGAACACCTGGAATCGCTGAATACCGATCCAGCCGTCATCCATTGCATTGCCTCCCATGGACCCAAACACTTTGGCGTAGAGCCGGAAAATGCCATGGATAAAATGATCTATGTATTTGACGAGCTGTCGGGCTTTATCCATGCCTCGGCCCTTATCCGGCCGACCCGCTATGAGGGAATGGATGTCAAGGGTATTCTCAAGAAGCTAAAGACCGCCTCCTTTGCGGCGCAGGTGAGCCGCGACGATATCAACGACGCCATCAGCCGGATCGACACGCCGCTCGAGGAAATCATCCAGTTTATTATCGATCATCAGAAAGACGTGCAGTAAAGGGGGCAGCCGGGCGCGGGTAGGCGACGTGCAATACGCGGCGAGCGATGGACGGCGTCGGGACGTCGGGTGGCAGTAAAGGGGGCGACGGACCGGGGGCGGGCGACGGAAGATGGGCGGAGTCGGGACGGCGGGTGGGCAGGACGGGTTACTGATGGATCACCAGGAACGGCACATGCGTCGTCCCCGCCGTACTGATAAGCTCCAGCACATAATAGCCATTTGGCAATCCTGCGGGATCGAAAGGCCATTGCCCCGCCTGCAAGGTATATTGACCTGCGGGCTGGCTCCCCAGGTTCAGCGTGGCCATACGCTGACCGCTGATCGAATAGATCACCAGGCTGGTGGTGGCAGCGGCGGGCAGATCATAGGTCACCACGGCATTGCTGCCCACTACCGGGTTGGGATATATCTTCAGCCCCAGCGCAGTTGGTAGTGTCGGAGGAGGTGTTGTCGTATCGATGACGGTCGTGTCGACCGCGTTGAGGTTTTTATTTAAATAGACATGGTATTCGCCCGGCGACAGTGTTACGGATTGAGCAGTCCCCGTGGCCTGTATGGTCGCCGAAGAAAGATAATCGTACCAGGTGCCGGCGTTGGCGAAAGTGATGGAAGCCGCTGCGGGCTGCACGTCAAAGTCACCCACTACCGTCACGCTAAGCGTGTCGGCCTGTACCTGCAAATATTTCAGGGCGTTCGTCAGGGAGTAGGTGCTCTGACCGGTGGCCAGGCCCGGATAATTCCCGCGCAGTTTTAGCAGTGCTGCATAGACATCGTGCAGCTTTTTCCGGGAAGTATCCTGCAGGTAATCCCAGCGGATCGGCTTTGGGTCTGTGCGGCAGGTACCGGTGGGGTCAACCGTGCCGTTGGGGCACCAGTTGACGGAATAGTCAAAACCCAGCTCCCCAAATTCGGTCAGCATCTTTGGTCCGGGCGCAAGGGCCCAGAAGGCGGTTGACATGGCATCGCGCGCCAGGCCTGTGGCCGTATCCTTTACATTGGTGAAGGTGCTGCTATTGCCATTCTGCTCGTTGTTATACATCAACCGTTCATCGTCATGACTTTCCTGGTAAACGACCAGACCGGGATTGTTCCATCCGCCCAGTGACGTATAGATGCTCCCGGTCAGGTCCCAGGTCGCTCCTGTGATGGAGGCGGTACTATAGCCCATCGTCGCCGCGTTGTAATTCGTGTTCAGGTCTTCGCCCCAAAGCATCATCCCATAATTGGCCTCGACCTGCTGCTCGCTGTTGTCGGCAAACATTTCGAGGATACAGTAGCTGCCGGGCGAGGCGGCCTGCATCTGATTATAAATGGTATCCCAGGTCGCCACGCGGCCGGCGTCATAGTTGCCCCAGGCGCCGACATTACAATTATTGCCCATGGCATCACAAGTGTTGGTCTGAGTGAAACCTTTGGCGAGATCCCAGCGATATCCATCGATATGGTAGTTGGTGAGCCAATAGTTGACCACCCGTCGTGTGAAGTCGATCGTCGCCGGACTTTCATGATTGAACTGATAGCCTACATTATATGCGTGCGTTGGATATTGGTTGAACCAGGGGCTGTTGGCGGCCGGTACACCTAATACGCTGTTCCAATACATCTGTACCATGGGCGAACTGCCAAAAGAATGGTTCATGACCATGTCCATGATCACCGCCATACCTTGCTGGTGGCAGGCGTCGACGAATTGTTTGACGGCGGTAGCCGTACCATAGACCTTATCCGGTGCAAAATAGAAATTCGGGTTATAGCCCCAGCTGACGGCGCCCTCAAAATTGGCGAACGGCTCAATTTCAATGGCATTGATGCCCAGATTCTTAAAGTAACTGAGCGTGTCGATGAGCGCCTGCCAGTTGCCTGCGCTGACAAAATCGGCGATCCATAGTTCGTAGATCCTCAGGTTGCTTTTGGCAGGACGCTGGAAGTTGGTGACCTGCCAGTTGTAAGCGGGCTGTCCGGTCTGGATGATGCTTGCCAGCGTGCCGGCGGCGTCCGCAGGAAAAGCTTTCAGATTGGGATAGGTCGCAGCGGGTATGGAAGGGTCTACATTTTTATCCAGCACTTTCTCCGTATTATAATCCGCCAGCTGCAGCGTGTCGTCGATCACATATTGGTAGGCATATTCCGTACCGGAGGTCAGGCCATTGATCTGTAGCCAAAAGAAATTGCTGTCCGGCGTCTCATTCATCTGGTAGGCGGTCTGCTGGGTCCAATTGTTGAAATCGCCTACCACGACGATCTTATGTTTGAGGGGAGCATTCAGCACCAGGAGGCATGAAGTATCGCCCGGCAGGTAATTGATCCCTTCCTGGGCTCCCGATGGAAGGGGAGCAATATTCACAGCTCCTCCCACATAGAAGCTAAAGGTATCGGCTACGCTGGTTATGCCGTCGTTGGCCGTGGCGATGACCTGCTGATTCCCTGCCGTAGCAACCGGCACGGAGAAGGACAGGGAGTCTGCCGAAGCAGCGGTCGCTACGGAAACGCCGTTCAAAAAGAGGTTGAGGGAAGCCGCCTTATTGGTGATAAACTTGACGGGAAGTATATCCCCCAGGGCTTCGGTGATCGGCTGCGGAATAGGTGTATAGGTTGGTTGAAAAGGGGGTAAAGTGAACTGGCCGGCGAGCGAGGTGCTGTATACCGGGACAAACATATCGCTGCCATCGTTATTACGCTGGGCCAGGTTACCGTTATCGCCCCAGAATAAAATAGCGACTTTGTAGATGACCTCCGCGGCCGGCACGCCAAAATAAGAACGGATATTGTGGATGGTGAACGAGTATTGATTATTGCCCAGGTAAGTCCCTGCGACGGCGGCATTGGCCGTGCCCCATACACAGGCAGCGGGCACATATAACCAGTCCGAAGAACTTGTGCTGGAACTGGTGATCAGCCCCATATAAGCATAAACTCCCGTACCGCCGGCCGTCAGGAGTCCCTGGTTACCTAAGGTACAGTTCACTGTGATGGTGACAGTGCTCGTATCCTGTGGAAAGGCCGGACTAACGGTAAGCTCCTGGCCTCTTACTGCATGCAAGAGGACCAGGAGACCGCTCAAGAGATACAATTTCTTCATATATGGACTTGTAGGTATGGATCACTACTGGGTCACGGTGTACGTATAATTCAGGAAGTCGGCTATTATCGTATAGGTTCCCGCGTTAGCAGGACCACTGAAATTGGTATTCCAGGTAGCATTGGCGGCGCTATTTGGATTGTAACCAAAGGCTCCCCCGGTGGCAGGCGGTGTATTGTTGTTGTTCACGGCGAATTTATTCGTCCAGCTGCCATTTGTAGGCAGCAACAGATACTGGCCTGCGGCCGACAAGGGAAGCGTGATACTGAACTGGGTCGAATTAAGCTGGGTAAGCGCCTGACCGGGGTCCGGCACCGGATTATTCCATCCACCAGTCGTAGCGCTGCCTACGATAAATAAGCTATCAGGGATGATAGGCTGGGTATACGGCGTCACGGTGAAGGTTCCTGCCTGGAAATTGACCCAGATCTCGTACCATCCGGCGGCGGCGGGCCCGTTAAAATTGGTATTGAAGGTGCTGTTGTTCCCATTGTAGCCAAAGGCGCCGCCCGTGGCAGGGACGGTCGAACTCGCGATCGCATACTTGTTGGTCCAGTCACCATTTAACGGCAGCAGAAGGTATTGACCGCCGGCTGAAAGATTGAATACCCCCGCATAGTCCACCGAATCGACCACTTCGAATTGCTGAGTGGGGAGCGGTACGGGGTTGTTCCACCCACCTGCCGAAGCGCTACCGACAAGGAACAGCATTTTGGTGGCAGGTGGCGGTACCTGGGGCGGGATAACATAGGGCGTGTAGGACATGGTTATGGTATTGGAGGTGAGCTGCTGGTTGTTATTGGCATACGAAGAGATCACCCGGATATCCATGTTGTAGGCGGTATTGTAAGAGAAGCCAAAGCCCAGCGCGATCGTATTGATCTGCTTGGCCGTCAGGGAATCGACCAGCGCGCCCGACACCGGGATACTGACTGCTTTGGAGAAGTTGCGGCCTGAGGAGTCTATTTGGATAGTGTATAGCTCCGATGCCGAATCCGTAGCATAATGCGGGTTGGTCCAGCTGACGGCCAGTACTTCATTGGAAGAATCGGCAGGGGTAGGTGCGAGGGTCGTTGCGGAAAGCGCCATCGTTGGCGTGGAACCGTTGCCGAAGTATTGGTTGGTCATCTTTTTTGTACAGGCCATGAAACCAAACACTGCCAGGGCAGCAGCAAAAAAAAGTCTTGTTATTATATTTTTCATAGCTGCAATTATTGAGTGATGGTATAATTACCGGTTTGGAAATTGAACGTGACTGTATAGGTTCCGCTGGCGGCAGGACCGTTAAAGTTATTCCCGGAGTTGTAGGAAAAAGTACCCCCGGTCGTCGCGGAGTTGGCATTCGTGGTCGCATACTTGTTGTTCCAGTTATTCGCAGGAACCAGCAGGAACTGCTGACCGCCGATCAGGGGCAGCGTGATCGTCCACACGGTCGGGCTTACTTCGGTAAATTGCTGGCCGGCAATAGAGGAAAGTTGACCAGCCGTCATCCAGCCGTCGGCCGTGGCGCTGCCGGTGATCCATAGGGCCGTCGGGAGT